>PJTQ01000624.1_pt1 | contig 16564 bp, 14 predicted proteins | sample 1512231 | NCBI WGS metagenome assembly PJTQ01 (sample SAMN08177688, study PRJNA422409) | Soil metagenome, whole genome shotgun sequencing project. | isolation source: Soil (3) enriched on wood chips | place: USA: Madison | collected 2015-01-15 | reverse complement strand
GCGGCTGACTTCGTAGCTGAAGTCGACGTGGCCGGGGGTGTCGATGAAGTTCAGGTGGTAGGTCTGCCCGTCGCGCGCGGTGTACGGCAGCGACACGGACTGGGCCTTGATGGTGATGCCGCGCTCGCGCTCGATCGGGTTGTTGTCGAGCACCTGCGATTCCATCTCGCGCGCGGTCAGGCCGCCGCAGATCTGGATGATGCGGTCGGCCAGGGTCGACTTGCCGTGGTCGACGTGGGCGATGATGGAAAAGTTGCGGATGTTCCGCATCGGATCGGACATGGGGAGGCGTCGGTGGCGGCCGACGTCGCGGCCTTGCGGGGTAAACGCGGCATTATCGCATGCCCCGTCCGCGCATCCCGTCCCGGGAGCCGCCGCCGGCACCCCCTGCACGCGCCGTCCGGCAGGCGTGCACCGGCGCCTTGCCGGGGCGGATTCAGCCGCGAGCGTTTCCAGCCGCCAACGACGGGCACGCCCGTCGCCGCCCCCTATTCTCCAGCCACCGGGGCACCGGCCGCTCAGTCGGCGTCATCCGCCCGCGGCGTGACCGCGAAGAAGCGGGTCGAATTGCCCCGCCGCACCAGCAGCATCACCGTCTGGTCCGGCTTGACCCCGGCCAAGGCCCGGTCGAGCGCGGCCACGCTGCCGACGGTCTCGCTGCCCACCCGCAGCACGATGTCGCCGGCCTGCAGGCCGGCCTCGCGCGCGGCCAGCCCGTCGATGCGGGCGATGCCCACACCTTCGCCCGCCTCCAGGCCGGCGCGGCGACGGTCGTTTTCATCCAGCGCCTGCCCGACCAGGCCAAGCGGATTGGCCGACGTCGCCGACGGGGCCTTGCCTCCTCGCGGCAGCGGCTGCCGCGACGCGCCGGGCAGCAGGCTCGGGTCGAGTTCCCCGAGCGTGACCGCCACCTCTTTCGGCTTGCCATCGCGCAGGACGCCCAGCGTTACCTTCCTGCCCGGCGCCATCGCGCCGACGATCGGCGGCAATTCGCTGGACTGGCGGATGTCGTTGCCGTCGATCGAGCGGATCACGTCGCCGATGCGCAGGCCGGCCTTCTCGCCGGCACTGCCCGGCGTGACTTCGTTGATCAGCGCGCCACGGGTATCGGACAGGCCGAGACCCTTGGCCGTTTCGGCGTCGATCGGCTGCAGCTGCACGCCGATCATGCCGCGGCGGACCTTGCCGGTTTCCTTGAGCTGCTCGACCGCGCCCATCGCCAGGTCGATGGGAATCGCGAAGCTCACGCCCATGTAGCCGCCGGACCTGCTGAAGATCTGCGAATTGATGCCGACCACCTCGCCGCGCACGTTGAGCAGCGGGCCGCCGGAGTTGCCCTGGTTGATCGCCACGTCGGTCTGGATGAAAGGTACGTACTGCTGCTGCGCGAAGCGGTTGCTGCGGCCCACCGCGCTGATGATGCCCGCGGTGACCGAATGGTCGAGGCCGAATGGCGAACCGATCGCGATTGCCCACTGTCCGGGCTTGAGCGCATTGGAATCGCCGATGCGCAGCGTCGGCAGCCCGGCGGCATCGATCTTGAGCAGGGCGACGTCGGACTGCTCGTCGCTGCCCACCACCTCGGCGCTGAACTCGCGGCCGTCGGACAGCTTGACCTTCACCCCGCTGGCGCCGTCGACGACGTGGTGGTTGGTCAGCACGTAGCCGTCGGCAGAAATGATGAAGCCGCTGCCCATCGACTCGCCGCGCGGCTGCGGGCCCTGCCCCGGCGCCCCGGGGAACGGGAAATCGTCCGGCCCGAAGAAGCGGCGGAAGATCTCCGGGATGTCCTGCTGCTGCACCGCGCGCGAGCGCGACGAGGCGCCGCCGCCAATCTCCGCCACCACGCTCACCACGCCCGGCCCGACCTGCTCCACCAGCTGGGAGAAGTCCGGCAGCCCGGCCACGGGCGTCGGCGCCGTGGACAGGGTCGACTGCTGGGCCGTGGCGACGGGCAGCACCACGGCGGTGGTCGCGGCGGCGGTGAGGACAACCAGGACGGCGGCTTGCAGCGGGGCTTTCATCGGCAAAGCACCTTCATCTTCAGGCAGTGGAATGGACGGATCGTACGCCGCGGGCCTGCATCCGCACGCGGCGGCCCACGGTGGATGGCGCGCTCAGCGCGGCCCGCTGGCGCCCGGCTGCGGGCGCTCGGCCGGCGCCGGCTGCAGCTCGACGCGGGGCTCGAACGGGTGGAACGGATGCTGTTCCGGCAGCGCCATGTCGCCATAGCTGGCCGTGAAGGCATCCCGCGCCGGGAAGTCGGGCAGGATCGCCCGCGGCCACGGACGCGACTGTGCCGGCTCCACGGTGAACAGGTCGGTGACGGTGGCTGCCGGGGCGTCGGCGACGGTGCCGGAGACCAGCATCGCGGACGGACCGGCGTCCGCCATGGTGTCGGGGATCGCGCGATCGCCGGCCGCGACCCGCACCGGGGCCTCGGCCGCACGGCGGTTGCGGGCCGCCGCGCGCTGCTGGGTGCGCGACGAGCGCCGTTCGGCGGCGCGGCGCGGGACTTCGGCCACGGCAACGGCCGCGGCCAGCGCGGTGGCCGCGTCCGGCGCCTGCGCGGGTGCGGCGGGGGCAGGATCGGGTGCCATCGGCGCCGGCATCGTGGCGGTGTCCGGTGTCGCCGTGCTGGCCACCACCCGGGCCTGTTCCTGCGCGGCCGGCCCGACCTCGAGGTCCGGCGCCTGGCGCCCGACGAACAGCGCGGCCATCGCCACCGAGGCCGCCAGGGCCGCACCACCGCCCCAGCGGGCCCAGCGCGGGTGCTTCGTGGTCGTCGTGGTGGCGGCGGCAACCGAGGCCGCCCGGTCCTGCCCGGCGATGGCGTCGGCGACGCGGCGCGAGAAATCGCCCGGCAGCAGCGCCTCGTGGCGGCCGCGCAGGACGTCGCCGCACACCTGCCAACGCTCCCAGCATGCGGCCAGCTCGCTGTCGTGCTCGAGCCGGCGCAGCATGAACTTGGCCTGGTCGGGCCGCAGTTCGCCGTCCAGCATCGCCGACAGCTGCTGGCGGTGGTGGTCGTGGAGCTTGTCGGTCTGGGGCTGGGTCATGTCGTCTTCACGCTGTGTCATCTGGCTGCACGCTCTGGCCCGGTTTCGACATCCATCAGCGGCCGGAGTTCCGCATCGATCGCCTCGCGGGCGCGGAAGATGCGCGAACGCACCGTGCCGATGGGGCAATCCATGCGCTGCGCGATCTCTTCGTAGCTCAGCCCCTCGACCTCGCGCAGGGTGATCGCGGTGCGCAATTCCCCCGGCAGCGCGTTCACGGCGCGCATCACGACCTGCTCCATCTGCTGGCGGGCCAACTCGCGGTCGGGGGTATCGGTGTCGCGCAAGCGGATGCCCGAATCGAACTGCTCCGCGTCGCTCACGTCGATGTCGTCGGTGGGCGGCCGACGCTTGTGCGCGACGAGGTGGTTCTTGGCGGTGTTCACGGCGATGCGGTGCAACCAGGTGTAGAACTGGGCGTCACCGCGGAAATTGCCGATCGCGCGGTAGGCGCGGATGAAGGTGTCCTGGGCCACGTCCTGGCATTCGCTCCAGTCGGCGATGTAGCGCCCGATCAGCGCGGCGATCCGGTGCTGGTACTTGCGCACCAGTAGGTCGAAGGCCGCGCTGTCGCCGCGCTGCACGCGCCGGACCAGTTCCTGGTCGAGTTCCTGCTGTCCGGATTGTGTGTCCACGACTTCGGCCATCGGGCCGGTACTCCCTGGGGGCCCGGCCTTCCGGCTGGGCGATATGACATGGGGGTGCGAAGGAAAGTTCCGCGACATCCTCCTGCATCTGGGGCCGGCGTGCGCCTGCCACAAGCCATGCCGCGCCGATCGGGGCGTTTCAAGCGCCGATTTGACGCCGATCGAACATCATCTGGATGATAACGGGCTCCCAGGCACCGTAATGGACCATTCCCATGATTGCAGGGCTCGACGGACTGCGCTTCAGCCACTGGCAAGCCGAGCAGCGCGAGGACGGCATTGTCGTGCTCACGTTCGACCGCGCCGGCGAGTCGGTCAACACCTTCGCCCAGGACGTGTTGATCGAACTGGAGGCGCTGCTCGAGCGCCTGTCGCTGGACCCGCCCAGGGGCGTGATCCTGCGCTCGGGCAAGGCCAAGGGCTTCATCGCCGGCGCCGATATCCGCGAGTTCCGGGAATTCGACGCCAAGGGCACCATTGGTGATTCCATCCGTCGCGGCCAGCAGGCGTTCCAGCGCCTGGCCGAACTGCGCTGCCCCACGGTGTCCGCGATCCATGGTTTCTGCATGGGCGGCGGCACCGAGATTTCGCTTGCCTGCGATTACCGCGTGGCCTCGAACGACCCGTCCACCCGCATCGGCCTGCCGGAAGTGAAGCTGGGCATCTACCCCGGCTGGGGCGGCAGCGTGCGGCTGCCGCGGCTGGTGGGCGCGCCGGCGGCGATGGACATGATGCTCACCGGGCGCACGCTGTCGGCATCGGCGGCGAAGGCGATCGGGCTGGTCGACGCGGTGGCCGAACCGGCAGCGCTGGTCGACGCAGCCGTGGCGCTGGTGCAGAAGGGCGCGACGCGCCCGTTCAAGCAGCGCTTCCTGGCCTGGATCACCAACACCTGGCCGGCGCGGCAGCTGCTCGCGCCGCAGATGGCCAAGCAGGTCGCGCGCAAGGCGCGCAAGGATCATTACCCGGCGCCGTACGCGCTGATCGACACCTGGCGCCGCAGCGGCGGCGGCACGCAGGCGCTGCTGGCGGCCGAACGCAAGTCGGTGGTCAAGCTGGCCGGCACCTCGACCGCGCGCAACCTGACCCGCGTGTTCTTCCTGCAGGAGCGGCTCAAGGGGTTGGGCGGCAAGGACTCGGGCATCCAGCGCGTGCATGTCGTCGGCGCCGGGGTCATGGGCGGCGACATCGCCGCGTGGGCCGCGTACAAGGGCTTCGAAGTCACGCTGCAAGACCGCGAGCAGCGCTTCATCGACGGCGCGCAGGTGCGCGCGCAGGAGCTGTTCGCGAAGAAGGTCAAGGACGAGGCCAGGCGCCCGGACGTGGCTGCGCGGCTGAAGTCCGACCTTGCCGGCGACGGCATCCCCGAGGCGGACCTGGTGATCGAGGCGATCATCGAGCAGGCCGAGGCCAAGCGCGAGCTCTATGCCGCGGTCGAGCCGCGACTGAAGCCCGACGCGCTGCTGACCACGAACACCTCGTCGATCCCGCTGGTCGACCTGCGCGGGCACATCCAGCGGCCGGCGCAGTTCGCCGGCCTGCACTACTTCAACCCGGTCGCGCTGATGCCGCTGGTGGAGATCATCCACCACGACGCGATGGCACCGGAAACCGAACAGCGCCTGGCCGCGTTCTGCAAGGCGCTCGGCAAGCTTCCGGTGCCGGTGGCCGGCACCCCGGGCTTCCTGGTCAACCGGCTGCTGTTCCCGTACATGCTGGAAGCGGCGACCGCGTATTCAGAAGGCATCCCGGGCGCGGTGATCGACAAGGCGGCGGTGAAGTTCGGCATGCCGATGGGGCCGATCGAACTGATCGACACCGTCGGGCTGGACGTCGCTTCCGGCGTCGGCCAGGAGCTGGCGCCGTTCCTCGGCCTCGAGATTCCGCCTGCGCTGGCGACGCCGCCCGAACCGGGCAAGCGCGGCAAGAAGGACGGACAGGGCCTGTACGCGTGGGCCGAGGGCAAGCCCAAGAAGCCCGAGGTCCCGAAGGACTACAAGGTGCCCGAAGACCTCGAGGACCGGCTGGTCCTGCCGCTGCTCAACGAGGCGGTGGCCGCGCTGCACGAGGGCGTGGTGGCCGACGCCGACCTGCTCGATGCGGGCGTCATCTTCGGCACCGGCTTCGCGCCGTTCCGCGGCGGCCCGATCCAGTACATCCGCGAGACCGGCGCCGACGCGGTGCTGGCGCGGCTGCAAACCCTGCAATCGAAATACGGCTACCGCTTCGCGCCGCGCCCGGGCTGGGATTCGCCGGCCCTGCGCGATTGAAGCGCCACGCTTCCGTAGGAGCGGCGGAAGCCGCGAGCCTTTTGCATCCGACTGGAAAAGCTCGCGGCTTCCGCCGCTCCTACGAGGTTCCCGGACCTGCGCTCAGCGCCTGAACCAGCCTGCGATGCTGTAGCGATCGTCGCGTGCCCCACGGCGTGACCAGGCCGACCTGGTGCCAGTCGCGTCCGTCAGGGCTCGAGTTCGTTGCTGATCATTTCATTGACAGTCCCGACCACCGCGCTCCTGTGGGAGCGGCAGCCACGAGCTTTTTCCTCGGCCGGGGAAAGCAGGAAGCTCGCGGCTGAGGCCGCTCCCACGGACACGCGGGGCGAGCCGCGTGCGCTACATCGTGTGGGTCGGCTTGTCGGCGCCGAGCGCGCCCGCGAGCAGGGTTTCGATGCGGCCCTTGACGGTCTCGCCCTCGGGCGTGTCGGCGAACTGCACGCCGACGCCGGCGGTGCGGTTGCCCTGCGCGCCGGTGGGCGTGACCCAGACCACCTTGCCGGCGACCGGCAGGCGCTCGCTGGATTCGGGCAGGGTCATCAGCAGGAACACCTCGTCGCCGAGGAAGTAGCGCTTGGGCGTGGGCACGAAGATGCCGCCGTACTTGAGGTACGGCATGTAGGCCGCGTAGAGCTGCGCCTTGTCCTTCACCGCCAGCGACAGGATGCCCTGTCGTGCGCCGCCTGCTGTTGCCGTCATGCCCTGCCCCTTGCCGTTGCGCTGGCGCCGCCTTCGTCCCCGCGCCACGCCAGCAGCAGCTCGGTGACCGCGAGGTCCGCGCGCACCGTGGTCTGCAGCAGCTCGCGGGTGCGGTTGGCCGCGTCGAACCAGGTGGCCAGCTTCCGGATTCGCGCAGGCGTGGTCAAGCCGGCGGCTTCGGCCAGGGCGAGGTCGGCGGCGTGGCGCAGGCGCATGGCGGCATCGTCGCCGGCGGTCCAGCGCTGCGCGGCCTCGACCGCGCCCAGTTCGCCGCGGGCGAGTTTCGCCAGATCGGTGGCCACTTCGCGCCGCAGCGCGATGCCGCCGTCGCCCAGCCACGCATCCGCCAGGCCGGGATGTCCACGCGCGGCGTCCAGGGCCTCGTCGGCGGCCTTCTGCGGGTGTCCTTGCCGCTGCAGCCATGCCCGCGCCTCGTCGCGTGGCGGCAGGCGGAACTCGAGCCGCTGGCAGCGGCTGCGGATGGTCGCCGACAGTTTCTCCGGGCGCGCGGTGACCAGCCACAGGTAGCGCCCCGGCACCGGCTCTTCCAGCGTCTTGAGCAAGGCGTTGCTGGCCGAATGGTTGATCGCGTCGGCCGGGTCGATGATCGCCACCTGCGCGCCGCCGAACTGCGGCGTCAGCGCAAGCTGCTCCGATAGCGTGCGGATCTGTTCGATGACGATCTCGCTACGCAGTTTCGAGCCGTCCTTCGTCGGGACGAACGAGATGTGCATGAAATCCGGATGCGAGCCGGCCGCCATCAGCTCGCAGCCGCGACAGCGGCCGCAGGCCACCCCGCCGGCGCCCGGCTGCGTGCACATCAGCCGCCGCGCCAGCTGCCGGGCGACGGCGTGCTTGCCCATGTGCGCCGGCCCGCAGAACAGCTGCGCGTGGCCCAGTTTTCCGGCATCCAGCGCCGCGGCAGTCTGGTCGTGGATGCGCTGCTGCCACGGTGCGAGGACGGGATTCGCGTCGATCATGCCGCGGTGCTCCGCCACGCGCGCAGCTGTGCGACCGCGTCCGCGGCCACGGCCTGCGCCGGCTGCGAAGCGTCGATCACGCGGAAGCGCCGCGGATCGGCGGCGGCACGCGCGCGGTAGGCGGCGCGGACGCGTTCGAAGAATTCGTCGCGCTCGCGTTCGATCCGGTCCGGGCCATTGGCGCCGGACGCCAGGTCGCGGCCGCGGGTGCGCTCGCGGCCCTGGGCCACGTCCACGTCCAGCAGCAGCGTCAGGCCCGGCTGCAGGCCGACCACGCGGCGCTCGAGTTCGGCGATGAAGCCTGCATCCAGGCCGCGTCCCCCGCCCTGGTAGGCGTAACTCGAATCGGTGAAGCGGTCGCTGATCACCCACGCGCCACGCGTGAGCGCGGGCGCGATCGTTTCGCGCACGTGCTGGGCGCGCGCGGCGAACATCAGCAGCAGTTCGGTTTCCGCCGCGGGCGGCTCGTGCGCGGGATCGAGCAGCAGGTTGCGGATCATTTCCGCCAGCGGCGTACCGCCCGGCTCGCGCGTGTTGACGACTTCCGCGCCCTCGCCGCGCAGCGCATCGCGCAGCGCGTGCAGCACCGTGGTCTTGCCGGCGCCCTCGCCGCCTTCCAGCGAGACGAAGCGCGGGTGGGATCGCAGCGCGGTCATTTCGGCCCGTACTGGGCGCGGTAGCGACGGATGTACTCGCGCACCGCGGCCTGGTGTTCGGCCAGCGTCTTCGAGAACACGTGCCGGCCGCTGCCGTCGCCCACCGCGACGAAGTACAGCGCGTCGCCGTCGGCCGGATGCGTGACCGCCTGGAGCGCGTGGGCACCGACCATGGCGATCGGCGTCGGCGGCAGGCCGTCGCGGGTGTAAGTGTTGTACGGCGTGTCGGTGGTCAGGTCGACCTTGCGCAGGTTGCCGGCGTAATTGCTGCCCATGCCGTAGATCACCGTGGGATCGGTCTGCAGGCGCATGCCCCGCTCGAGGCGGCGCATGAACACGCCGGCGATCTGCGGCCGCTCGTCGGCAATGCCGGTTTCCTTCTCGACGATGGAGGCCAGCACCAGCGCTTCCTCCTTCGACTGCAGCGGCAGGTCCGCGGCGCGCGATTGCCATGCGGCCTCGAGCGCCCTGTCGAGGGCGTCGTGGGCGCGCCGGAGCAGGTCCAGGTCGGTGTCGTTGCGGGTGTAGGCGTAGGTCTCGGGCAGGAAACGTCCTTCCGGATGCTGGCCGGGCTGGCCCAGCGCCTTCATCAGCGCGGCATCGTCCAGGTCGGCGGTTTCCTGCCGCAGCGGCGCGGCCTTCGCCAGCGCCGCGCGCAGCTGGCGGATGTTCCAGCCCTCGACGATGGTGAAACGGTACGACAGCACCTTGCCGTCGCGCATGGCCACCAACAGCCTGCGCGGCGTGGTCCCGGGTTCGAGCGGGTACTCGCCGACCTGGATCCTGCCCGCTGCCTGGAGCTGGCGGGCCAGCAACTGCCATTCAAGGTCATGGCCCTCGCGCACGCCGTGCTCGCGCAGGCGCTGCAGCACGCGGGCGAACGAGTCGCCGCGTTCGACCACCAGGCCCTCGCCCGCCTCCAGCCCGGACAGCGGTGCGTCGACGAAACCGGTGTAGCGGTCGTACGCCCAGTAGGCGAACGCGCCCGCCAGCAGCGCGGACAAAACGAAGAATGCGCGCAGGCCGCGGCCGCGCTTGCCGGCCGCGCTCATGGCGGGCCGTCCGTGGTGGCGATGGTCGAATGCATGGGGTGCAGGATACCGTGGCCGCCGCCGCTTCGGCGGGCTGCCGACCCGCCTGCGCGCCCCGGCGCGTTACAGGCCCAGCGCACGCAGCATGCCGCGCGCCTTGGCGCGGGTTTCGTCGAGCTCGCGACCGGGATCGGAGTCGGCGACGATGCCGGCACCGGTGCGGAAGCGCAGCTGCGCCCCTTCGATTTCCGCGCTGCGGATCAGGATGTTCAGGTCCAGGTCGCCGTCGCGGTTCAGCCAGCCCATCGCGCCGGTATAGGCGCCGCGGCCGACGCCTTCGAGTTCGGCGATGACCTGCATGCAGCGCACCTTGGGGCAGCCGGTGATGGTGCCGCCCGGGAACACGGCGCGGATCACGTCGCCGGGCGTGGCATCGGCCCGCAGCCGACCGCGCACGTTGCTGACGATGTGGTGCACGTGGGCATAGCTCTCCACCGCCATCAGCTCGTCGACCTCGACGCTGCCGGGCATGCACACGCGGCCCAGGTCGTTGCGCTCCAGGTCGACCAGCATCACGTGCTCGGCGCGCTCCTTGGGGTGGCCGACCAGCTCGTGGATGCGGGCCTGGTCGTCGTCGCCGTCGAAGCGCGGACGCGTGCCTGCGATGGGGCGGCTTTCGACCACGTCGCCACGCACGCAGGCCAGGCGTTCGGGCGAAGCGCTGGCCACGGCCCAGCCGTCGACTGCCAGCAGGCCCGCGAAGGGCGCGGGGTTGTGCCGGCGCAGCCGCACGTGCAACTGCGCGGGATCGAGCGGTTGGTCGAACGCTACCTGCCAGCCGCGCGACAGGTTGGCCTGGAACACGTCGCCGGCCGCCAGGTAGTCGAGGATGCGGGCGACGCCGCCGGTGAAGGCCCCGGGCGGGTCTTCGTCGCAGCGGCGCGGTGGCTGCCATGCAGGCAGCGCAGGCAGCAGGCGGGCCGCGTCGATGTCGGCGGCGATGTGGTCGAGCGCGTCGTCGCAGCCGGCTTCGGCCACCGCCACGCACTCGCCGGTGGCGTGGTCGCGCAGCACTGCGGCCGGACAGCGCAGCGCCAGCGCGACCGGAAGCGCGCCGGGCGCGGGTGGCAGCGCGAGTACCGGCTCGACCTGCGCGGCGAGTTCGTAGGCGAGGAACAGGCCCCAGCCGCCGCGGAAGGGCCAGCGCGGCTCTTCGCGTGGGAGCTGCAGGCGCCGCCATTGGTCGTCTAGCGCGGACAGGAAATCGCCCGACACCTCCATGTCACCGGCGTCGCGCACGGTGCCGTCGGCGTGCAGGGCCAGCGATTCGCCGTTCGCGACGAGCAGCATGTCCCAGCGTCCCTGCGCGGTGCCGTGGGCGGCCGATTCGAGCAGCAGCGGGTAGCGCGACGACGCGGACCGGTGCAGGGCCAGCAGGTCGGTGTCGGGTGGGAGAACTCGGGTGACGAGCATCTGCGCGGCTTGCCTCTCACACGACCTGGGGTGCCGGCAATCGCGCGGCTTCCGCGGGTTCCTCATTCCGACGGCGCCTGACCTCGAAGCGCTCCCGATCGGGGGCGGAAATCCATTTCACTTGCCTGATCCGCGTCGATCCGTGTTCATCCGTGGCACAAACTGCTCTGGACTTTGGCTTTCGGTGGGCTGACGTCCATGGATGACCAGCCTTCGGCTGTTGTAAAGCGCTTCCCGCCTGCGCGGGAATGACGGGGCCGGGAAGTTCGCGGGGATGACGGCCAAACGAACTGCCGCCGTGAACCACTTGCCCCCGGACGAGCCGCGCGCCTCAGACCCGCCGGAACACCAGCGAGCCGTTGGTGCCGCCGAAGCCGAACGAGTTCGACATCGCGATCTCCACCTGCTTCTCGCGCGCGGTGTGCGGCACGTAGTCCAGGTCGCAGCCTTCGGAGGGGTTGTCGAGGTTGATCGTCGGCGGAATCACGCCGGTGTGCAGCGCCATCGCCGAGAACACGGCCTCCACGCCGCCGGCCGCACCGAGCAGGTGCCCGGTCATCGACTTGGTCGAGCTGACCATCGTCTTGTAGGCGTGGTCGCCGAGCACGCTCTTGATGCCCATGGTCTCGGCCAGGTCGCCCGCGGGCGTGGAGGTGCCGTGGGCGTTGATGTAACCGACCCCGGAGGGATCGATGCCGGCGTCGCGGATCGCGTTGCGCATGCAGCGCGCGCCGCCCTCGCCGTTCTCGCTGGGCGCGGTCATGTGGAAGGCGTCGCCGCTCATGCCGAAGCCGGCGAGCTCGGCGTAGATGCGTGCGCCGCGCGCCTTCGCGCGTTCGTATTCCTCAATCACCAGGATGCCGGCGCCGTCGCCCATGACGAAGCCGTCGCGGCCCTCGTCCCAGGGGCGCGAGGCCGCCTGCGGATCGTCGTTGCGGGTGGACAGCGCCTTCATCGCGCAGAAGCCGCCGACCGACGTCGGGGTCGTCGCATACTCGGCGCCGCCTGCGATCATCGCCTCGGCCTCGCCGTACTGGATCATGCGCATCGCCAGGCCGATGTTGTGGGTGGCGGTGGTGCACGCGGTGACCGCGGCGATGTTCGGCCCCTTGGCACCGGTCATGATCGAGACCTGCCCCGCGATCATGTTGATGATGGTGCTGGGCACGTAGAACGGCGACACCTTGCGCGGGCCGCCGTCGTGGTACTTGATCGTGGTTTCCTCGATGCCCTTCAGGCCGCCGATGCCGGCACCGATCGCCACGCCGATGTTCTCGGGATCGGCGGCGATGTCCAGGCCCGCGTCCCGGATGGCCATCATCGCGGCGGCCACGCCGTAGTGGACGAATGGATCCATCTTCTTGACGTCCTTGGGCGCGATCCATTCGGTGGGATCGAAGCCCTTCACCTCGCCGGAGATGCGGGTGGCGAAGGCGGATGCGTCGAAGTGCGTGATCGGGCCGATCCCGGAGCGGCCGTTGACGATGCCGTCCCAACTCGCGTCCAGGCCGTTGCCGACCGGGGACAGGATGCCGAGACCCGTGATGACGACGCGACGCTTGGACATTGCTGGCTCCGTTGCCGATTCGATTGCGATGCGCGCCCCGCGTCGCGGCGGATGCGCGCCGGAAACGCCCGAGGCCGCAAGCGCGGCCCCGGTTTGTCACGACACGGCGGCAGGAAGCGCTTGCTTCATGCCGCCGTGCGGGCCCGGCGCAAGCGCCGGGCATGGCCCCAAGGGCGTGTTATGCCTTGACGTGGGCCTTGATGTAGTCGATCGCCTGCTGCACCGAGGTGATCTTCTCGGCCTCCTCGTCGGGGATCTCGCACTCGAATTCTTCCTCGAGCGCCATCACCAACTCGACGGTGTCGAGCGAGTCGGCACCGAGATCGTCGACGAAGGAAGCGCTGTTGCTGACTTCTTCTTCCTTGACGCCCAGTTGTTCGACGACGATTTTCTTGACGCGTTCTTCGATGCTGCTCATTGGCTGTTGGCTCCGGTGGAGGCTGTTTCGGTGGATAGTGTAAGGGAAAGCCGGGCCACGGACACGGTCCCGGGGCTTCCTTTTCGTTCAAGGGCTTGCGCCCGCTTTTGCGGGGGTTCCCGCGGGAAAAGTCCGGGCCGTGGCGGCCCGCCGACGGTCACGGCATGTACATCCCGCCGTTGACGTGCAGGGTTTCGCCGGTGATGTAGGACGCCGAGGGGCCGGCCAGGAAGGCCACGGCCTGCGCGATGTCCGCGGGCTCGCCGAGGCGGCCGAGCGCGATCTGCTGCACCAGTGCTTCCTTCGATGCCTCGGGCAGGTCGCGGGTCATGTCGGTGGCGATGAAACCGGGGGCGACCACGTTGACGGTGACGCCGCGCGAACCGATTTCCTTCGCCAGCGACTTGCTGAAGGCGATGATGCCGGCCTTGGCCGCGGCGTAGTTGGCCTGGCCCGCGTTGCCGGTCACGCCGATCACCGAGGCGATGTTGACGATGCGCCCGCGGCGCGCCTTCATCATCCCGCGCATGACGGCCTTGCAGCTGCGGTAGACGCTGGTGAGGTTGGTGTCGAGGATCGCCTGCCAGTCCTCGTCCTTCATCCGCATCAGCAGGTTGTCGCGGGTGATGCCGGCGTTGTTGACCAGGATGGAGATCGCGCCGATGTCCTTGCCGATGGCATCGACCAGCGCCTCGATGGCGCCGGCCTCGTTGACGTCGAGCCTGCGGCCGTGGCCAGTGGACGCCGCCAGGCGTTCGCCGATCGCGTTCGCGCCGGCGTCGCTGGTCGCGGTGCCGATGACGGTCGCGCCGCGTGCGGCCAGTTCGTCGGCGATCGCCGCGCCAATCCCGCGACTGGCGCCGGTCACCAGCGCGACTTCACCCTGCAACACCTTGTCCATCACCATCCCTCAAAAGCTTTCGTTGCCACGGATGACGCGGATAAGCACGGATAAAGCACCATCAACGAAAAAGGCCTTATCCGCGTTCATCCGCGTTATCCGTGGCTGAAGCGTCATTTCCATTCAGCCAGCGCGGCGTCGAAGTCACCGGGCGCACCGAGCGCGCGGGCATCGAGGGACTTGTCGATGCGGCGCGCAAGTCCCGTCAGCACCTTGCCCGGGCCACATTCGCCCAGGCGCGTGGCGCCCATGGCGGCAAGCGCCTGCACGACACCGGTCCACTGCACCGGCAGGTAGAGCTGGCGCACCAGCGCATCGCGGATCGACTGCAGGCCGTCGTGCACTTCGGCATCGACGTTCTGCACCACGGGCAGTCGCGGCGCGTGCCAGGACAGCCCGGACATGGTTTCGGACAGGCGGTTGGCGGCTTCGCGCATCAGCGGCGTATGCGAGGGCACGCTGACGGCCAGCTTCACCGCCTTGCGCACGCCCTTTTCCGCCAGCAGCGCGAGCGCGCGATCGACCGCGGCCGCATGGCCGCCGATGACCACCTGGCCGGGCGAGTTGAAGTTGGCGGGCACCACGACCTCGCTGCCCGAAGCCTCGCCGCAGGCGCTGCGCACGAGGTCGTCGTCGGCGCCGATCACCGCTGCCATCGCACCGGTGCCGGCGGGCGCGGCATCCTGCATCAGCTGGCCACGGATGCGGACCAGGTGCGCCGCGTCGCGCAGCGACACGGCTTCGGCGGCCACCAGCGCCGTGTATTCACCGAGGCTGTGCCCGGCCAGCGCCACCGGGGTCGCGCCGCCGCGCTGCTGCCACAGGCGCCACACGGCGGCCCCGGCAGCCAGCAATGCAGGCTGGGTGTACTCGGTGCGATTGAGCTGTTCTTCCGGGCCTTCCTGCGACAGCGCCCACAGGTCGACGCCGGCGCCGTCGGAGGCCTCGGCGAAGGTTTCGCGCACCAGCGGATGCAGTTCCGAAAGTTCGGCCAGCATCGCCAGCGACTGCGAACCCTGTCCGGGAAACACGAATGCGAGCGTGGAATCGGTCAAGCGGAGGCCCTGCGGAAACAGCGAGCGGCGATGATACGGGCGAACCGGCGCGGTTGTCTGTACCCCGCCGTATGCCGCTCAGAACAGGAAATTGACGATATCCAGGTCGCCATCGCTGATCCAGTCCACCAGCAGCAGCCCCAACAACAGCGTCCAGGTGGTTGCCGCGTGGATGACCAGGATCGAATGCGCGAGCGCGCGTGCCGACCGTCCAAGCCAGCGAATGGCCAGCCCGAACCGGCGCAAGCGCGCGCCTACCCGGCGCACGTGCCGGGTGACTTCGCCAGGTGCGATCCGGATCGCCTCGGCGATGATGTCGGCCAGCGCGTCCGGCCGGCGATCGTAGTACTTGGCCATGCCGAACGCGAACAGCACCCAGTCACGGGCCTGGGCCTGCTCGAGCGTCATGACCTCGAGCGGGTCCTCTTCGAAATCGAGGAATCCGATCCCGCCCGCACCGAACGTCATGTTGCGCGGCAGCGGCTGGCCCAGGTAGGCCCCACGCGCATGTGCGGCCACGATCGCCGACACCGCGGCTCGCGTCAGCGCGTCGGTCGCGGCGGCGTCGCCGGCCGCTTCACGCAACTGCGCCGCCAGGGTCCGCCCCATGTCGCTGATGCACAGCGCGCCGTCGGCCTCCGACAGCACTTCGGGAACACGCACGCCCTGCGCCCGCAGCGTGTGCAGGCGCCGCGCCTCCACCGCAAGCGCGCTGCCGCCGGCGTAGTGCGGCGGCGGGCGCAGCGCGGCCATGCCCAGCCGGCGGGCGACGGAATCGAGCGCACGCAGGCCCACGCGGCGACGGATGCGACCGTCATCGCGATAGCGTTTTTCCCAGGCCTTGCGGCCTTCGATCGTCCTGCGTGTGACGGACATCGCGCACCTCGCTCGCATCGCACGCCACGCAGTCCGCGTGGCAAGGACTTAGTAGCGCAGCAGCGCCGAACCCCAGGTGAAGCCGCCGCCGAAGGCCTCCAGCAACAGCAGCTGGCCCCGCTCCACCCTGCCGGAACGGATCGCCGTATCCAGCGCCAGCGGGACCGAGCCAGACGAGGTGTTGCCGTGCTTGTCGACGGTGACGATGACGCGCTCCATCGGCATGTCCAGGCGCTTGGCCGTGGCCTCGATGATGCGCAGGTTGGCCTGGTGCGGGATCAGCCAGTCGATGTCGTGCCGATCCAGGCCGTTGGCATCCAGCGTTTCGTCGACGATGGCGTCGAGCGCCTTCACTGCGTACTTGAAGACCTCGCTGCCGGCCATGCGGATGCGCACGCCGGCGTTCTTCTCGTTTTCCTTGAAGCCGACCGAAACGCCGACCGGGTTCCACAGCAATTCCTTCTTGCCGCCATCGGCATGCAGGTGGGTGCTGAGGATGCCGGTCTCGTCATCGGCCTTGAGCACCACCGCGCCGGCGCCGTCGCCGAACAGCACGCAGGTGGTGCGCTCGCTCCAGTCGACCATGCGGGTGAGTGTTTCCGAACCCACCACCAACACTGTCTTCGCGCTGCCGGTGCGGATGAACTTGTCGGCGACCGACAGCGCGTAGACGAAGCCCGAGCACGCGGCGTTGACGTCGAACGCGGGGCAACCGTTGGCACCGAGACGGTGCTGCAACAGGCAGGCGGTGGACGGGAAGATGAGGTCCGGCGTCGTGGTGCCGAGCACGATCAGGTCGATTTCGGACGCCTCGACGCCGGCCGCCTCCATCGCACGCACGGCTGCGTGGTAGGCCAGGTCGCCGGTGGTCTCGCCCTCGGCCGCGATGTGCCGCTCGCGGATGCCGGTGCGCGAGGAAATCCATTCGT
>PJTQ01000618.1_pt1 | contig 16688 bp, 17 predicted proteins | sample 1512231 | NCBI WGS metagenome assembly PJTQ01 (sample SAMN08177688, study PRJNA422409) | Soil metagenome, whole genome shotgun sequencing project. | isolation source: Soil (3) enriched on wood chips | place: USA: Madison | collected 2015-01-15 | reverse complement strand
TAAAACCACTTCCAAAATTGCTACCGGACAAGCGAAGCCTTGTGGAGAACTAAAGGTCGATACCGGAACGGAAAAAAGTTTTCTTGCACCTCTTTCCATTCGGAAAATCCCGATGGTGGGAGATAAAACCTATACTCAGCTTCGAAATATGGGTATTTCTAAATGCCTGACCTTGCAACAAATGGAGGTATTCACTATGCACCGTGTGTTGGGAGAAAACGGTATCAGTATCTGGAAAAAAGCCAACGGTCTTGATGATGCCCCTGTCGTACCTTTTCATGAGCAAAAAAGCATGAGTAAGGAAACTACTTACCACAATGACACGATTGATATGGAACTGCTCAAAAAAACATTAGCAGGGATGGTCAATGAACTGGCATTTGATTTACGGAAAGAACAAAAACTAACAGGGTGCATTACGCTCAAAATCCGTTACAGCAATTTCGACACCCATACCAAACAAATAAGGATTTCTTATACGAACTCCGACCGAATCATTCATGAAAAAGTAAATGAATTATTTGGAAAACTTTACAGCCGAAGAATGCTGATTCGCTTAGTGGGGATAAAATTCAGCCACCTTATTACAGGAAATTACCAAACCGACTTATTCAACGACAATGAAAAAGACCTGAAATTGGCTTTTGCAATGGACAGGATACGATTACGGCACGGCTTCAAATCCGTAGCCAGAGGAAATTTGTTTTAGAATAAAAGTTTAATATGTTACTGAATCTTCATAGTTATTATAGTTTACGGTATGGCACGCTCAGCTTGGGAAACCTGATTGAGGGAATGCTTCATGGCGGTTATGACACAGCGGTGCTCACTGATATCAACAACAGTTCGGCAATTTTGGATTTCATTCGTTTGGGCAAAGAAGCAGGGCTCAATCCATTGGCAGGAATGGAATTCCGAAACGGTGATGAACTGCTTTATATCGGGATTGCCCAAAATGAAATCGGATTTAAGGAGCTCAATGAATGGATGACACTTCACAACAAAGAAAACCGTTTGCTTCCTAAAACGGCTCCTGAATTCAGAAAGGCATTTGTAATATATCCTTATGGGAGACGGGAACACAGTGAACTTCGTGATTACGAATTCATCGGAATACTTCCTTCGGAACGAAACAAAATCAGGCTGGAACCGCATTCCTGTTTGGAGCGTTATGTGATCCTTTCTCCTGTTTCGTTTACCCGAAATGATTACACCCTTCACAAACAACTTCGTGCCATTGACCACAATATTTTGATTTCGCAACTGGAACAGCATCAGTTCGCCTTGTCTGAAGAACGTTTTGTATCCAAAGCTAAACTCATGGAAGCCTACCGGGACTTCCCGCAACTGATTGCCAATACCAACAAACTACTTTCTCAATGTAGTTTTGACTTTGATTTCAAACAGGTTAAAAACAAGCAGACCTTTACCACAAGTCGTTATGACGATAAGCAATTGCTTCGCAAATACACGATGGACGGATTCTCCCACCGTTATAAAGTCACGGACAAGACTGCACAGGAGCGTGTCCTGAAAGAACTGGACATCATCGACAATCTTAACTTCTCAAGCTATTTTCTGATCACCGATGATATCTGCCGATACGCCCGAAACCGACAATTTGAATATGTAGGAAGGGGAAGCGGAGCCAACAGCGTGGTAGCGTATTGTCTTGGAATCACCGATGTATGTCCTATTGAACTGGATTTGTATTTTGAACGTTTCCTGAACCCGAAACGCAAATCTCCACCTGATTTTGATATTGATTTTTCATGGAAAGAACGGGATGAGATGTACGATTATATTTTTACCCGTTACGGTTCTCAAAATACGGCACTCATGGGGGCGATGAGTACCTTTCGTTCCCGAAGCATCATCCGGGAATTGGGAAAAATCTACGGATTGCCAAAAGCTGAAATTGACCGTCTGGTACATGAGCCTGAAAATATGCTCAATAAAAATGAAGTAACCAATATGATCCTTAGCGTTTATAACCGGATGGCGGATTTTCCCAATCAGCGTACCATCCATGCCAGTGGTGTATTGATTTCAGAATTACCTCTTACTTATTATTCCGCTTTGGATTATCCACCCAAAGGACTGCCGACCGTTCAGTTTGATATGTACACGGCTGAAGACATCGGGTTTGAGAAATTTGATATTCTGAGTCAAAGAGGGATCGGGCATATCAAAGACTGTAAGGGAATTATTAAACTTAACACAGGAAAAGAAATCAGCACCGACAACCCCCATCGTTTTTTTAACGATCCTAAAATTGCCGAACAATTAAAATCTGCTGACAGTATCGGTTGCTTTTACATTGAAAGCCCAGCCATGAGGCAACTTCTGACCAAACTCAAATGTGATAATTACCTCACGCTTGTGGCTGCAAGCTCCATCATCCGTCCGGGTGTTGCATCTTCGGGTATGATGAAAGCCTATATTGAACGCCATCATGACCCATCAAAAGTAGTGTATCCGCATCCGGTTTTTGAAACCCAACTAAAGGAAACTTATGGTGTAATGGTGTATCAGGAAGATGTAATGAAAATCGGTCACCACTATGGTGGATTGGATTTGGCGGATGCTGATGTTTTAAGAAGAATGATGAGTGGAAAATACCGACACGTTGATCATTTAATCGAAATAAAAGATAAGTTTTTCAATCATTGCAAAGCAATGAAATATCCTGAAGCTACATCTTTGGAAATCTGGCGACAAATGGAAAGTTTTGCGGGTTACTCGTTCAACAAAGCGCACAGTGCCAGTTTTGCTGTGGAAAGTTACCAGAGTTTGTTCCTGAAAACCTACTTTCCAAAAGAGTTTATGGTGGCTGTGCTGAACAATTACGGCGGATTTTACAGCAGGAAAGTCTATGTGAATGAAGCGAAAAAAGCCGGAGCCAATATCTGCCTGCCTTGTGTGAACAAAAGCATTTACAGTACGACCATTTACGGAGACGACATCTATTTGGGGTTTGATGGAATACTGAATTTTGAGACCCAACTGGGGCATAGAATTGTAGAAGAAAGAGAGCAAAACGGAGAATATACAGGGATTGAGAATTTTATCCTGCGTACGGGAATAGGATTGGAACAGGTGGTCATACTCATCCGTTGTAATGCTTTCCGGTTTTTGGGGATCGGTAAAAAAGAATTGTTGTGGGAAGTTCATCTGTTGCTCAACGGGCATTCACAGAGGCAAAGCACCGTCCTTCTTTTTGAAACGGTTTCTGAAAAACCTGTTTTACCACAGCTTGAATATTCCGTGTTGGAAGACATTTATGATGAGATGGAACTCATTGGTTTTCCTGTTTCAGCTTCTTTATTTGATTTGGCCAAATCGGATTTTAAAGGAGATGCTTTAGCAGCTGGAATGAGTGAATATGAAGGAAAAATCATCCGTATGGTTGGAGATTTTGTTGCCGACAAAACTTCCCATACCAAAAGAGGACAGCAAATGAAGTTCGGGACTTTCTTTGATGCAAACGGGGATTTTTTTGATACGGTACATTTTCCACCGTCCTTAATGAAATATCCGCTCAGAGGTTCAGGGCTGTATTTATTGGAGGGGAGAATTACTATAGATTTTGGTTGCCCTGCTTTGGAAGTAATAAGATGTGGTAAAATGCCGTTAAAACAAGACCCGAGAAGTGAGTAAAAAGAAGAAAAATATCGAATATGCCATTGTGGACATTGAAACCACAGGAGGTAACGCGTCAGGAAGCCGGATTACGGAAATAGCCATTCTTATCCATAACGGAGAAGAAATCATTGACCGTTTTGAAACGCTTGTCAATCCTGAAAAGGAAATCCCTTTACCCATTTTTGCCCTGACGGGAATCGACAATGAAATGGTAGCGAATGCGCCCATCTTTGGAGATGTAGCGGAGCAGGTTTATTCCATCCTTGAAAACCGTGTCTTTGTTGCCCATAATGTGAATTTTGATTATTCCTTTGTCAAACAGCAACTGGATGCAGAAGGTTATAAATTTTCAGCACCGAAGCTGTGTACCGTAAGGATGAGTCGGAAAATCAAACCGGGGTTACATTCTTATAGTTTGGGAAATTTATGCAGGAGCTTGGAGATCCCGATTGAAAACAGACACCGTGCAGGTGGAGATGCAGAAGCAACCGCCATTCTGTTTACCAAACTTCTGGAATGGGATGAAGAGGGAATTATCCCCGAAATGTTGAAAAGAAATTCCAAAGAGCAACAACTGCCTCCCAATTTACCCAAATCCGATTTTGAGAATTTACCTTCTTGTCCGGGTGTTTATTATTTCAGGGACAAAGCAGGGAAAGTCATTTATGTGGGAAAAGCCATCAACATCAAAAAACGGGTGTCCTCTCATTTTACAGGACATAATCCCAATCCTCAACGACAAAACTTCCTGAAAAACATTTACAATATTTCTTATGAAATCTGTGCAACTGAACTTATGGCTTTCCTGTTGGAATGTTCAGAAATCAAACGGTTATTCCCCATTTACAATAGGGCTTTGAAAAGGTTTGAGCCCAAGTTCGGATTGTTCCTTTACAAAGACATTGCAGGATATAAACGTTTGGCAGTCGGGAAACTCAGCAAGAATCAGCAATGTATTCAGGTCTTTAATCAATTATATGACGGGATTAATGTTTTGTTGAATTTGATTGAACAGCACGAACTGGATATAAGATTATGCTACTTCGGGCAGCAATCCGACAGCTTTGGAACACCCCATAGCACAAACACAATTCCTTTTCCTGATGTGAAAGAATATAATGACAAGGTAGAAAATGCATTGGAACACCTCAAAGCCAATCAGCCCAGTTATGTTATTATTGACAAAGGCAGAAACGAGCATGAGAAAAGTTGTATCTGGGTAGAAGAAGGTCATTTCTATGCAATGGGATACATTGATAGTGAAACTGATTTGACCACACTCGAGGATATCAAATACAGCTTAGAACGTTACTCCGGTAATTATTATATGATGCAACTAATAAATTCATTTGTAAATAAATATCCGGGCAAGGTAAATTATGTATGCACTACAAGTCCTTTGTAATTTAAAATTCCCTCTTTCAATGAAAGAGGGAATTTCCTAACCAACTTAAACCTAATGAAAATAGTTTAATATTTTCAATTATAAAATTAATAAAAATATTCGGATTATCAAAATATTAATCCCCATTACTAAATTGAAAGCTCAGTTTTTTCTCATTTCCAAAATTATCCGAAATCCATATATCAAAGGATTGGGTTTCTTCTGATGTCGATGTATAGTACAACCGGAACTGCTCAGAAGCAAGCGGGTACAAATCATTAGGCAGATAGGGAGGTTCATCATAATACTGTAGCATCCCCTGCCCGTCATATTGAAAATAACGTATAAAATATTCTGTGTCACTGAAATCACCCGTTCTCTCTATGGTTATTCTTATTTCAATAGTCTGACCATTGGTTATTTCATCCCGTACAGGCATAACCTTCACTTCAAATGGAAAATTATCCTGAATCTCCAGCTCATCCTGCGAACAGGAAAATACCATGAAAGAACCTCCCAATGCCAGAACTATCATACGTATGTATTTAAGACTTCGTAAACTAATATTGAATAATTGTTTCATTATCATTTATATTATAAGTTAATCCTTAACCCTAAGCCCGCGGAAGGTCGAAATTGCTGTAAGTCTGTACCCCATAATATCTTTGTTCTTCCCTGAATCAGAAATACAAAACGATCAGATAAGTAAGTTTCCAATGACAGCCTTCCACCGGCCCCATAAATAAAGTCCTCGTTATCAAGTATTCTTGCCCCGTCATATAGAATCTGCTCGCCACGATTAATCGTTTCATAACCAGCAACGGCCGATAAAGCTGCATTCAATGTGATGTTTTTGCGACTATCGCTCAAAAGGCAAAAGCTGTACCCGCCTTCAGCCATATAGGTTTCGTGTGGGATGCGTAAGTCCTTGTATTTATAATATTCGTGGGTATATTCCAAGGCAAAAAGCTGGTAATTACCATTCTTCCCATGTATAGTCATACCTATATTCAGGTAATAATTCCTGCTTGGGTTTTCCTCCGACAACGTTCCTGCGTTTACTTCAATTCCCTTTTGTTTGGGAATCATTCTTTGTGCCTGCGTAAATGTGATACCTGCAAAAATAAGCATCACGATAGATATATAATTTTTCATTTTTCTGTTTTTCTTTTATGGATTAATACAATTTGAGATGCATATCATTAATAAGCCGGGCCCCTACCAAATCAGAGTTCTTTACCTGCAAGACCTGGTTCCTGCCCCCGTTTTTTTCAAAAATTTCTATCAGCAATACCTTATCGCCTGCAATGGTGAACTGGTCTAAAAGAAATACATTCTGATCTATAGTATTTCCGGGTATTGGATCCAAAGGTTTATATACCCGAAGCGGAGAGATCGGCCTTTCCTGTACTACGGTACGCTTTGCGGTTTTCTTATCCACTACTTTAAAGGTTACAAAGTCAATGCGGAAGGGAACATTGGTGCTGTTGCTGAGTTCCGTATGAAAATAGTATTTACCGTTATGAATGTATATACCTTTCAGCATAAATCGAATTCCAAAACTTTTGGATGCAATATGCTTTATAATCCTTTTGTCCTTTTTGTAAATGGTTTCCAACAGAAGCCCTGCCAATGAAGGAGAATTATCTCCCAGCTCCTCAAATAATATATCACCAGACTTTTGTCTTGATACGGATTGCTGCATTTTTTGTATGTCTATATTCAGTAAAGTTGGACAGGGACTATAAAACACATTGAAATTGTAAAACCTTCCGTCTTGTGTAATAACCGAAAAATTAGTCTCTGGCTCAAAATCCCTTACCGCTGCTTTAATCCGCAATACGTTTTCTGCATCATCAGCCTTACCCGCAATCAGGTAGTCGCTTCCCAGATCAACATACCGGATACCGGATGGAAATATAAGATGGGTGGTCTTGTCATAGGTTACCTCCATATCAAAAGGTTGCAATTTTCCTGCTTGCAGATTTTTCGACAATGTGAAATCCTGTGCTTGCAGGGGTTCAAAATACCCTATCATCAGGGTAGTAATTAATAATAATCTGATTATCTGTTTCATTTTTTTAAAAATTTTAATTTGAATTATTCTTTTGGTACAAGCAAAAGCTCGTGGCCTGCTTTTAAAGTTATTTTAGGAACTTTCGTTTTCTTGGAAAAGTAACCCGATACACCCTGTACAACACCTTTAGTCAAATCAGCTGCCAGCTGCTGTCCCGCAGAACTGGTCAAAGTGATATTGGTACCGGCAGAGTTTCCCATTCCCGAAGCAAACTCCTTCAAAGCACTTACTTCAGGTGAATAAGGAAGATACAATCCACGCTGACCGTCCAGATCATAAATGGTAATGTCAACAGGGAAAATACTACCCTGCCATTCTACGGAATTCACTGCCAGTCCCAGACGGCCTCCGTCCAGCTTTACAGATGCTGTTAATAAGGTTCCTGCCGGGATAACTATTCTGTCTATCCTTACCGGCTCCAATAAACGTAATTTAGCACTGCTTCCAAGAATGATCGTTTGCGTTTCATGAACACAGGCGCGAATGCTGTTCTTTACAATCGGAACTTCCTGATTGGATTTTACCGTATTGAATTCCCTATTCCTCTGCTCATTCCAATGCATCATAAATTCCGGATCTGCTGACTCACGGTAGAGTGAAGACACAACATTCTTTTGAGTCGAATAGACCGGACGAATATTCTCTTTGGAAGAATTTTTTGCTATCATCGAATCTTTTGGCGTTTCTTGCTCTACAGCCTGAGGTAAATATTTAGCTGCCATTTGGTAAGATCTTTCCATAAGTGCCAACTGGTCATCCAACGGATTTTGTTGGCTTTCTCGGGCGGCCAGTTTTTCTTTTGCTATTTCGAGCTCCCGTCTTAACTCATCCTTTTCACTATCATCCTTGTAAAAGTTACCCAATGTGTTACGGATTGCCTGGTAGCCTTTATCCGGTGAAGAAGAACGCAATTTCAATTCATTGGCTTCAGGCGTTTGCATTTCATCTCCACCCTCATTTTCCTGACTTTCCGAACTGTCGTTTTTCCAGTAATCTGATAATGTCATCAATGCCTCCTTCTTTTCGTTAGCTCTCTTTTCCATTAACTCCTGCTCATAAGCCTTCTGTTTATCGGATTGCATTTCCGCATTGGAAGCCTGAGGCACAGCGTCGTTAAACTTTAAGCTTTTTTCATCATCTTCGGATGAACCGAAGATCAAAAACATACACCCGATAAAGGCAATGCCCAAAGCAAAGTACAATACCGCTTTTTTGATGATTCCGTCAAGTTCAACGGGCTTCTTCTTTAAGGAGATGGTTGTTTCATCCTGACAGGCATCTTTTAAAAGGACTCCCGCTTTCTTTTTATCTTGGTTTTCCATATCTGAATTTTATAATTGTTTCTGAATATATAGGCTCTCAAACTTCAATGCTGGAACCTTACTCACCGGGAGAACCGGTTTTTCTATATGCCGTATTTTCATCCCTTCCTGATTGCTGCTCCAAGTGAGGATCAGGACAGTTACCGTTATAAGAGAATACAAGCCCAATGCAATCAAAATAGCTTTTCTTTGCTGTTCGATTGAAAGATTGTTCCAGCGTTCTTCCAGTCCATCTTCCCATTCTTCAATGATTTTCTTTATCTTTTTCATATTTTTCATTGTTTTGAATTATCTCTCGATTACCTGTAAATCCTTGTTTTCAATTATCCCGAACTTTTCGATGGTAAATCCCTGCGGGTTGTTGTCTGAGCGTACTGAATTGATAAGCTGGCACGAAGTCACAAGGCTTCGTTCTGTTATGTTGCTTGCCCTGATAATAAATTGCCTCGCATAGGTCATTACCGTATAAGGATACTGGTCAAAATTGCACCGGATGCTATCAATCTCCAGCCTCTGCTGTACGTTCCCAGAGATAATGCGATTGTAATAACCTTTTTCCGAAAGGTCTTTGTAGTAATTAAATGCACTTTTGTCAGCCAAGTAAAAAGCGCGTTTCATATTATTCTCAATCGCATTCTTATCGGGAGCCAGTGTAAAAAACAGCTCATGAAAACGGCGGATGTGTTCACGGGCCTCCACAGGTTTATTAATTGCCACATCCTATGAGAGAGCCAGCATAAGGGATTTTCCGTTGTCAAGGACATATATTTTTTGCCGCTGCTTATCAGCAAAGCTGTAGGATTTCCATATTGCATAACCTGTAATCCCGACACACATCAGGGAAAAGATAATCGCATACATCCTGATTTGCTTAAAGCTGTTCTCTATATTTCTTAGCGTTTTGAATTCCATCTTCTATCGGTTTTGATTATTTTGCAACAACTGTCCACTGATATTCCCTGCAACGGAACCCGCTCCGGCACCGGCCAGGTTTCCTGCTTTTTGTGCGGTTTGATTTACATTCCTGCTAAAATTGCCTATTCCTCCTGCCTGTATCACCCATCCAGTAACAGTAGGAATGGTAAAGTATCCAACAATACCGATGACCATAAAAATGATGTATACCGTATTAGAACTATCCGGTATGAAATCGGGATCTGATAGCATCTCAATATCCCTCTCAATTATCAGGGATTGTATTTTGGCAAGCATGGTACTGAATAGATCTGCTACCGGAAGCCATAAATAAACACTCACATACCGGGTAAGCCATTGCGCGAGGGTGGATTGAAAGCCATCCCATACGGATATGGCAAATGCAATCGGCCCTAAGATTGATAACACAATCAGAAAGAATGTCCGGATAGTGTCTATAATCAATGCTGCCGCCTGAAAGAGTATCTCCAGTAATTCCCTGAAAGCATTTTTTATCTTCTGTTCCATATTATACATACCACGTTCAATGTACATTCCCGACATGGTAGCCAAATCTGTTGGCGACCATCCGAGCTCCTCCAGCTTTTTATCAAATTCTTCATCGGATACCAGGTAAGCCGTTTCAGGATTCCTGATCATTGCTTCCCTTTCCAATTCGTCTTTTTGTGCCTGTAATTCATTCAGATCCAGTGTCTGTCCTTCAAGCATCACATGGGTTCCGGTTACAATGGGACTTAATACGCCATTGATAGTTCCAAGAACAATGGTTGGAAAGAACATGATGCACATGCCTAATGCAAACGGCCTTAAAAGCGGATACATATCAATCGGCTCTGCTCGGCTGAGAGCCTGCCAGACCCTGAGCGCCACATAAAACAAGGCGCCTAACCCTGCTATACCTTTGGCTATACCAGCCATCTCCGCACAGATGGGAAGCATTTCATCATACAATGCGCGAAGTACTTCGTGAAGATTATCGAATTCCATAACTCTTACCAGTATTTTTGATTATCGCTTCCGTATAGCTGCAATACACGCGCTGCGTTGTTTTGCTTTTTGGCACGCAGGTAGCTTACAGAAATATTCTTGTTTGTGTAGTATCTTACCAGGTTATAGTATTCGGCTACTTCACCATGAACACGGTCAATAAGGTCCATTCTTTCCTTGTCATTCAATGACAGGGAGGTATCATTTACAATCTGCTGCAAATCACTGAGCAGGCCTGAACTTTCATTCAGAAGCTGGGAATATCCGTAGGCAATGGCCGTCAGTTCTTCAGGAGAAAAATTAGGGTCGTTCATCATCTTCCCGAAATTGGTCACATACATATCCGAAATGTCTCCTACCATAAGTACGGTCTGCTGTACTTTACGGGCATCTTTTACCAGATTGTTTACAGCCTTCAAAGCATCATAATATTCCTTTCCCTGGTCATATACTTTTTTGACTTCCTGAAAATTCTTGATGACGTTGGTTACGGTTGATGATGTTTGTACAATTTCCTGTGCACTGTTTAAAATGCTTTGTACCAAATTAATCGGGTCTGTAACCACAAATTGAGCTCTCGCGGGTGTGGCAAACAATATGACTGCACACACGGTTAAAATAAAATGTTTCATTGTCTTTTGATTTTAAAGGGTTAATAATTATTTTGATTTTCTCTTCTCTCGGAAGCTATACGCTTGATGGCCCATTCCACATTGCCGTCTAATTCTGCTGCAAGCTGCATTACTTCGAGTTTTTCGGTTTCTTCGGTAGTATAAGCCAGATACTCTTCCATGCTCACTTCAGTCGCATACACGGCGGAATGGGTTCCACCCAATCCGATCCAGACTTCCTTATAAAGCCTCGAAGGATCATTGTTCATATTAATCGAAAGCACCTGTGCCTTTTCTTTGTCAGTTAATCCGAGCATCGCCTGTATGTCATCGAATTTGTTCATGTATTTGCGCTGGTCAAGAAGTATCTTGCAGTCGGAATTATTGATGATGCTTTCCTTTACAATGGGTGACTGAATAATATCATCCACCTCTTGGGTTACTACAATGGCTTCACCAAAGAACTTCCTTACCGTTTTAAAAAGATATTTGATGTATTCCGCCATTCCTTCCTTGGCAATGGCTTTCCATGCTTCTTCAATCAGGATGAGCTTTCGGATGCCCTTCAATCTTCGCATTTTATTGATAAATACTTCCATTATGATAATGGTGACAATCGGAAAGAGTATCTTATGGTCTTTAATAGCATCAATCTCAAATACGATAAAGCGTTTGCTTAACAGGTCAAGCTGCTTTTCCGAATTAAGCAGGTAATCATATTCTCCCCCTCTGTAATAGGGTTCCAGAACATTCAGGAAATTTGCAAGGTCAAAATCCTTTTCCCTGACTTGCTTTTCTTCTAAAATTGAACGGTAATCTGTCTGCACATAACTATAAAAACCATTAAAGGAAGGATAAGCATCGTTCTGTTTGAAAAATTCGATGTAACCACTCACTGCGTTGGAAAGGGCTACCTCCTCGGAACGGGTTGGCGGTTCGTCATCACGTTTCCATAATGTAAGTATCAAAGTCTTGATACTTTCCCGCTTTTCAATATCAAATACACCGTCATCCGTATAAAATGGATTAAAGGCTATCGGATTGTCTTCCGTATAGGTAAAATAAACTCCGTCTTCGCCTTTGGTCTTTCCCTTTATCAGTTCACACAATCCCTGATAGGAATTTCCCGTATCCACAAGCAATACGTGAGCGCCCTGTTCATAGTACTGCCGGACCATATGGTTTGTAAAGAATGATTTCCCACTGCCTGATGGGCCTAAAATGAATTTATTACGGTTTGTGATAATCCCACGCTTCATGGGTAAATCGGAAATATCCAAATGGATAGGATTACCTGTCAGACGGTCAGCCATTTTTATCCCAAAGGGTGAGGGTGAATTCCGGTAATTGGTTTCTTCCGTAAAGAAACATAAAGCCGGTTCAATAAAAGTATAGAAGCCTTCCTCACTTGGAAAATCTCCGGCATTTCCAGGGATACCGGCCCAATACAAGGTCGCCACATCCGTTGTATTATGCCTTGGCTTGCATTCCATTAGTGCCAGTGCACTACCGGTGTCATTTTTCAACTGCTTGAGCTCTGATGGATCTTCCGACCAGGCCATTACGTTAAAATGTGCTCTTATCGAAGAGAGACCAAAAGAATGGGCTTCATTCAGGTAACGTTCAATCCACTCTCTGTTGATCTGATTGCTCCTGCTATACCTTGCCAGGGAATGCATATTCTTGGCTGATCTTTCAAATTTCCTTAGATTTTCTTCACTGTTATCCAGAAAAATGTATTGGTTGTAAATGTGATTACAGTTTAACAGTAAGCCGACGGGTGAGGCAAAGGATAAGCGGCAATCACTGCGATCCGTTGACAGTTTTTCGTAACGGGTATCTGCCGATACCGTACCGGGCAGATCGTCTGTATCGGAGAGCGTATGCAGGCATAGCTTTTTATTTCCGATTCTTACTTCTTCCCCTCCCAGAGCAATATCCTGTAAAGGTGTTCCGGCTTCCCTTGACAACGTAAAATACTGTTCCAATAACCCTTGCTCTTTATTGGTTCCAATGATTTCATCTTCAGTAAGCCTTGTGAGATGTACAAAACCTGAGTCGTTAACGATTCGTTCGAATTGTGCCACAGCTTCCATAAAGTGGTGAATCGTTTCCCTGTCCCTGATTTCCTTTGGGACAAGGGTTCCTTTACAGAGTGATGAAAAATTGCTCTGCCTCCGCATTCTTTCCTTAGTGGTTTTGGTAAGGAAAAGGTAACAGTAATGGTTCAAAAATGGACGTTCATTGAAATGCTGCTGATAGGATTTGCCCAAAAAACTTTGGTCTTCATTTGCTATGTCGGGGGCGTAATTTTCTTTAATAAACCAATCCTGCTTGTGTACTATCGTATAATCAGGTAAAGTTTTGACAGCCTTGTGCCAGGCTGAATGAATTGCTTCATACTCGGCTGAAGCAACGGTAAATAATTCCGGAAGTGAAACTTTAAAGCAGGCGGTAATATCTGCTTCCTTAGATATGATACAATGGTTTTCCACTGCCAATAATGGAAACTTACTCTCCAATGTGGTAATTTTAGACAGGTTTCTCATAGTGCAGGTGTTTTAACTGTAAACTTCAGGTAGCGACGGATGGGTTTCCGGCAAATGACATAACGGGGATGCCTTCTCCTTGCTCCGATTTTCATTAATCCATGCTCTCCGTATTTTTTGTTGAGGGAAAAGGTTTGCCAGATAATTAAGCCGGCTCCCGAACCTCCGATCCCTATGCACATATAGGAATTAACCCCTGCCAGGTACAGGATCATTACCAAAATGAGAATACCCAACAGCCCTCCTGCGAAAATGAAAAGATACTGGGCTTTCAGCCCCTTAAACTCTACGGTCCTACCAATGCCTTTGTTAATGTTGTAATGATTCATGACAAAGGATTAAAGGAAGAATGATCGCAGAATGGTTGCGGCAACAATTAAGAAGATACAGGCACCGAACCAGCTCGCGGCGGTTTTGCTGGTATCAGGGTCTCCGCTGCTGAATTTGTTGTATACCTTAACCCCTCCTATCAGACCTACTACTGCTCCGATAGCATAAATAAGCTGCGTTGCCGGATCAAAATACGAGGTTACCATATCGGTGGCTTCATTGATTCCTGCCAGACCGTCTCCCTGTGCAAAGACCGCTGAAACTGACAGGAGTATTGCTCCCGAAAGCAATCGCTTTTTTGTTTGCTTTTTCATAATTAAAACACATTAATTTATTACTGGTGCCCTGCACTTTGCAGGCTTTCGGGACAAAGGTGTTACGGAAATCAAAGTACTCTGTCAAAGTGGCTGTCAAAGGAATTTCTTGGCGCTGATTGGCTGAATATTTTCTATATTTAGCGGTACTTAACATCAGAAAGAAATGAAATCAGAGAAACCTATTGTAGTAAATTATGATGATAACCGATGGGAGTTTATTTATCCTCCCAATATTGAAAATGAAAAGGTGGATGATACATTTTGGGAAGGTGTTGAGCTATTGGATTATGATGATAAAAAAGCGGAGGATATTTTTAAACGTTTGATTTACAAGCATCCTTATCACATAGATGCTTACAATCACCTAAGCATTGCATTCAGAAATCAAGGCAAATCTTTTGAAAGTACTCTCACTGCTGAAAAGGCCTATAAGCTGGGAAAGGAATGTTTTCCTAAAGGTTTTAATTTTAAAAGAAGTGAATTATCATGGTCCGATTTAAGTAACCGGCCTTTCTTAAGGGCGTGTCAAACTTATGGGTTAGAATGCCAACTTAATAATGATCATGCCCAAGCTGCTGAAATATTTAATGAGAACCTGACACTTAATAAAAATGATAATCAAGGAATAAGGTATCTACTACTGGAAATTTACCTTGCCACACAAAACTATACTGAAGCAAAAAAGATTATTCGGAAATATCCGGATGACTATTCCATTGAATTCAAGTATGGCGTCGTTGTTCTGAATGTCATAGCAGGCAATTTGAAAGAGGCTGATAAAGACCTGAAAGATGCTTTAAAAATTAACAAATTTTTTCTGAAGGAAGCCGCAAAAGACAAACACATACAACCTCCACCACACAGAATACCGGGAGAGCCTTTTTTTGATGCTGGCATCCCTTTCGGTTCTATACAGGAGGCTTTTGATTATTGGTCAAGAAATAAAGATGTTTACAAACTAAAGCAGATAAGTGAATATTTCAAGAAAATGAATACTGCCCTCTCAGAATAGTAAATTTAAAAAAAACATTATTTCTCGATAATTTAATATTGTCAAATAATCTAAATTCTTAAATTTGACTTACAACAACTTTAAAATTTCATAAACTTAAACCAGAAATCATGGGAAAATTTGTAATTACAAAAAGATCAAACCGAGAATTCCAATTCAATCTTAAAGCAGGAAACGGACAAACTATTCTGACAAGTGAAGGATACACTACAAAAGCCAACTGTGAAAACGGTATTGATTCTGTAAAGAAAAATGCATCAGATGACAACCGGTATGATCGAAAAACTTCTTCAAACGGAAAATATTATTTCAATTTAAAAGCATCCAACGGACAAATTATTGGAACCAGTGAAATGTATGAAAGTCAGGCTGGACGAGATAATGGGATTCAATCTGTTAAGGAAAATGCACCCAGTGCTTCGGTAGATGACCAGACTTCTTAAAAACCAAGTGTTGCATATTATGAAATATACTGTCGAGGTAGAAATCAATCAACCTATTGATAAAGTAATTGAGTTATTTGACAATCCGGATAATTTAAAGAAATGGATGGATGATCTTCAAAGTTTTGAGTACATAAGTGGAAAACCGGGAGCTCCCGGTGCCAAATCGAAACTTAAATTTAAAATGGGAAAACGTGAAATTGAAATGATTGAAACCATAGTTGCCTATAATCTTCCAAATGAATTTAGTGCTATCTATGAAGCAAAAGGAGTATACAATACTGTTGCTCAAAGATTTGTAAAAATCACAGATAACAGGACGCGACTTTATACAGAAACTGAATTTGAATTTAAAAACTTAATGATGAAATTTATGGGTTTTTTGATGCCGGGAGCATTTAAGAAACAAACATTAAAATACCAGACCGATTTTAAAGAATTTGCAGAAGCCAATTAATGACATCTCGTTTTTTTATGTTGGAGAATAGCGTTGAAATAATTATTTATTTTAAATAAAATTCCTAATATCAAACTCACTTTTCCGCAAAGTGGAAGAACTGTCTTCTGTATCAGTTGAAAGGGTGCTATCCAAAAGCTCGGCAATTTTTCGGGAAGCATTCTCCATAGAATCTTCCAGTAGGCTGAATAATTCGGTTCCCTGTACTTTCTGAACTATGGCTATCGCTGTTTCCTTTTGGGCTGGCTCCAATTCTTCTTTTTGGAGCAATGCCCCCACGGAGCTTAGTTCTTCAAAGGTAACCCCTTGGGCAAGACCGTCATCGCCACCGGATATTCCGTACCTGTTCCATTCTTCTTCCTCTTCCTCCAAATCAGGCATATTACTGAATACTTCGTCCAGTTCTTCCTGCGGAATTTGAACACCTACGTTTTCATTTTCGTCGTATTCAATGTCTAAATTATCAGGGTTTATCTCCGGTTCCTCAATTTGGCGTTCCGTGGCTGTGTTTGGCACTGAATGGCGTTCTACTGGTCTTGGCTGCCCCATAATATCGGGCAGGTTCGGATTAACTTTCTCCTGCATCTGTTCTTGTTTCGATCTTTTTTTAATGACAAT
>PJTQ01000616.1_pt1 | contig 16716 bp, 15 predicted proteins | sample 1512231 | NCBI WGS metagenome assembly PJTQ01 (sample SAMN08177688, study PRJNA422409) | Soil metagenome, whole genome shotgun sequencing project. | isolation source: Soil (3) enriched on wood chips | place: USA: Madison | collected 2015-01-15 | reverse complement strand
CGCTGGTTTTGGATTTTGACAACGTTCGTGTGGGTGTAGAGCGCGGAGCTCCTCGCGTTTACGGCTGGAGTGCAGCATTTGGAATCATGGTTACCGTGATCTGGCTTTACCTAGAAATTCTTCGTCTGATTGCGATATTGAACCAGCGATAACCTTCCGTTCACAATATGGCCTCCGATATTTATAGTGTCGGAGGTTATATTTTTTCTGCAATAGTGCTATCTTGACGAAGTAAGACATTGAATGAAAGGAAGGCTTGTCATGAGCAATGACGCCCCTAACGAACCTCAACTTCCAGTAACACCGCCTGCACCACCTGCATACGGCGCACCTGCTACACCACCCGCATACGGCGCACCAGTTCCTCAGGGATACGGTCAGCCACAATACGGTTATATCCAGCCAAAGAACGGTGTTGCAACCGCATCTATGTGGCTAGGTATCATCGCTATTGCGTGCATCCTGATCGCATTCGGACTAGTTATGTCAGTTGCTGGCATGATTCTTTCTGGAGGATACGGAGCTGCTATCGGCCTCGTGGGCTTTGCTGGCATCCTGATGCTGGCGAGCGGTCTGCTTGGTCTGCTTGCGGTTATCCTCGGTCACGTTGGTATTTCTCGCAAATACAACGGCCTCGGTAAGGCGAAGGCAATCGTTGGCCTAATCCTCGGATACATAGTGGTCGCACTGTGGATTTGGTCAATTATCAACAATGCCATTAATGGCGGCGGATCCTCAATGGACTTTAATTTCTAATATTGAGTTCTAAAAAGATGCTGGTCCAGTCATTTAGCTGGGCCAGCATTCTTTAACTTGTACGATTATGATTCCTGCAATGCCTTCATCGCCTTCGCCACAGGGGCAAAACAATAATGCCCCGGCAAACCAGCCTGTCAATGGCTACTATTACCCGCCAAACTTTTATGCACAACCGGTTTACCAGGCACCACCTAGCGCAAATGCTCCAGCTACCGCTGCACTCTGGTTAGGGTCCATTGGTCTTATTTTTGCGGTTTCTAGCTCCATTTTTATACGCATAAGTGGCTCCCATTTGAGCCCGAGTAATGCCTCACTACTTATACTCACAATTTGGTTCTCAATACTATTTTTTGTTAGCGGAATCCTTGGATTGCTAGCAATCATTTTCGGACACATTGGCGTAGGTAAGTTCTACAACGGCTTGGGGCGCTGGAAAGCTATCGTTGGTCTAGTTACAGGCTACTTAGCAGTGATTCTTTGGGTATTTCCGAACATTTTGCAACCACCTACGGGTCTAGAATCTGTGCTCGGATAGCCTCCACAAATCAGTTCTTAGCGGGCGTTATTCCCACTCGATAGTGCCCGGCGGCTTACTGGTAACATCAAGCACTACCCGATTTACCCCGGCGACCTCATTAGTGATGCGGTTGGAAATCTTAGCGAGGACATCGTAGGGAAGTCTTGACCAGTCGGCAGTCATTGCATCCTCGGAAGATACCGGACGAAGCACAATAGGATGCCCGTAGGTGCGCCCATCACCCTGCACTCCTACCGAGCGCACATCAGCAAGCAGAACCACGGGGCACTGCCAAATAACGGCATCCTGGCCGGCTGTGGTTAGTTCGTTACGAACGATAAGATCTGCTTCACGCAGCAGGTCAAGGCGTTCTTTAGTGACTTCACCAACGATTCGAATACCGAGTCCAGGCCCAGGGAATGGCTGCCTAGCGACCATCGCTTCTGGGAGTCCGAGTTCACGACCAATCGCGCGCACCTCATCCTTGAAAAGCTGCCTTAGAGGCTCAACGAGTTCAAACTTGAGATCTTCAGGAAGGCCACCAACATTGTGGTGACTCTTGATGTTCGCCGTGCCACTACCGCCGCCTGATTCGACAACGTCTGGGTAGAGTGTGCCTTGCACTAGGAAACTAACCTCATCGCCTTCGGCGCGAGCCTCTTCAACAAGTTGCACCTGCACTTCTTCAAAGACGCGGATGAACTCCCGACCAATAATTTTCCGTTTAGTTTCAGGCTCACTCACTCCGGCAAGCGCATCGAGGAACCGCTTCTGGGCGTCGACAGTTATTAGCCTTACCCCGGTGGCAGCCACATAATCGCGTTCAACTTGTTCGCGCTCACCAGCGCGCAAAAGGCCGTGGTCAACAAAAACACAGGTGAGCTTCTCGCCGATTGCTTTCTGCACCAGTGCAGCCGAAACAGCGGAATCAACACCGCCAGAGAGCGCTGCAATGGCTCGACGATCGCCAATCTGAGCCTTAATGGCTGCTACCTGATCGGCGATAACACTGTCACTGCTCCAGTTCTTCTCAAGGCCAGCATTTTTATAAAGGAAATTCTCAATCACTTCCTGGCCGAAAGTGCTGTGCTTTACTTCCGGATGCCATTGCACACCGGCGATGCGCGCATCCTCAGACTCGAAAGCGGCAACTTCAGCAACCGGGCTGGATGCAAGAACAGTAAAACCGGCTGGTGCTTTCACAACTGAATCACCGTGGCTCATCCAAACGCTCTGATCAACCGGAGTGCCTTCCAGCAAGCAGCCTGTGGAGCTAACGCCAACATCGGTTGCGCCGTATTCACTAACACCGGTCTTAGCAACCTCGCCACCCAAAGCGCTGGCTAGCACCTGGAATCCGTAGCAAATACCGAGAACCGGAACTCCAAGGTCTAGCACGCCGTCGGTAAGCTTCGGCGCACCTTCCTCATAGACACTGGAAGGTCCTCCGGAAAGCACTAGAGCAAGCGGCTCCTTAGCCTTGAATTCTTCCAGGGATGCTGTGTGCGAGATCACTTCTGAATACAAGCCGGCTTCGCGCACACGCCTTGCAATTAGCTGCGCGTATTGAGCACCGAAATCAACTACTAGGACGGGCCTAACTTGCACGCTGTTGCTCCTGTTGGTTTAGTTCCCTAACCGCCTTACGATGTGCAAAGAATTCTACGATAAAGGAAAGGAATGGCACGACGCCACCAAAAGCCACCAGAACCAGCCAGAAGAAAGGCCAGCGCATAAGCGACCAAAGTCTGAAGTCGGCGATTAGGAAAACTACATAGAACCATCCGTGCACTACCAGAATCCAGGTGGAAAGGTTGATGCCCTCAGCGCTCTCGCGAGGAGTGCCAAGCCAGAATCCACTGTGCTCCCCACCGAAGTAGATATCGGCACTAAAACCGTAACGGAACACCATCAGCACAACCAGCAATAACAGGAATAAACCTGTCAGCCATGATGCAATTCGATAAAACCAGAGTGCCTTATTTACCGCTACCGGGTCAAGAGTTCGTTTCGCCACCCTATAAGTCTAAAGGGTTACAGGGGTGCTAATCAGAGGATTTTGAAAGCTCTGCCTTCGCCCCAGCTTCTGCAGGCGCATCCTGGTGCCTCTCCATATCATCACGGACTAGGCGATACCAGACATAAACACTAAAGCCCGCGAAAAATACCCACTCGATAGCATAAAAAATGTTTAGCCAGTTCAATTCCGGCTCAATGGGGGCAGGAACCGTTTTGATAGTTTCTAAACCAGCGACTTCCAGATTCGACTGAATCAAAAACCCGCTAAAAAGTTCTGCTCCTGCAGAGTCAAGTTCAGGGGTATTGATAAGAGCCATGGTGGCAAATCTGTTCCACACATTACCGTCGCCCTTATTTGGAGTTTCAGGTGGAGAGAATCTACCCAGCAGTGAAATCGCCTGGTCTAGAGAAATTTCACTACCGCCTTGGGTGATTGCAATGTCTAATAGTGCGCTCCCCGTGCATCCATTGTTTAGCGCACAAAAACTTTCTGGATTCTCGGTAAAACCTAGGGCGACAAAAAGCTGGGCTCCGGTCTGTGCCTCTATAAAGCGAGCGCTTACCCAGTAGCCGGGGCGGTCATCCTGAACCCGATTCGCGACTATAAAAACTGCGTTATCGAATTTTGCAGTAACTGTGACCATGCGCCCGTTCGCTTCAACAACCGTTTGCGTGGATGGTTGCTGCACACTTAGAAGCGCCACGGGATCCTCTGTGGGATTATTCGGCGACTGCACTCCCCGATCCCACTGCCATGTCGCTAAAAGTCCAAGCACGAAAGCTGCCAGCAGGGCCACGAAGAACCCAAACACCCACTGCGGGCGTCTGGCTATCGACCAGAAAGTAATTTTCTTCAATGCTTGATTACATCCGGTGCTTGAAGACGGACACGGTCAGCAGACTCGTCGTCGGGTTGTTCTTGACTGGCAAGTTCAGCGGCAACTCGTTTCAGGTAATGCTCGACTTCCCACTGAGTTTGCCCTTCATCCCAGCCAAGAACTTCTGCCATAAGTGCTGCCGCGACAGGCGCCGCAGAAACTCCGCGATCCCATGCCTCAATAGAAATCCTGGTGCGCCTAGCCAGCACATCCTCAAGGTGCAAAGCGCCCTCGTGGGTGGCTGCGTAAACAACTTCGGCCTGGATGTAATCATCGGCACCTGGAAGAGGCTCAATTAGTTCAGGGCGTCGGCTAAGTAGATCAAGAATTTCATCGGTCATGACCCCGAAACGGTTAAGCAGGTGCTCAATTCTTACCCGATGCACACCTAAGGCTTTGGCAATTTTTGCTCGCTTATTCCAGGCAGCCTGGTAACCTTCGGCACCAATAAGTGGGATATTGTCAGTGATGCTCGGAGGTACTTTGTCATCGAGCGCTGAAGCAGCGGAATCAATCGCGTCCTTAGCCATGATTCGGTAAGTAGTGAACTTACCCCCTGCAACTACAACCAGTCCGGGCACAGAATGCGCCACCATGTGTTCGCGCGACAGTTTTGAAGTTTCGTCACTCTCCCCGGAAAGGAGCGGTCGCAATCCTGCGTAAACGCCCTCGACATCCTCTCGGGTTAATGGCACAGCCAAAACCTCGTTCACCCTGGTTAGCAGGTAATCAATATCTTTAGCGGTAGCGGCCGGGTGGGCAAGATCTAGCTTCCACTCGGTATCGGTGGTGCCAATAATCCAGTGCCTGCCCCAGGGAATAACAAAAAGCACACTCTTCTCGGTGCGAAGTAGCAGCCCCATCTTTGATTGAAAACGATCTCGCGGAATAAGAATATGAATACCTTTGGATGCGCGCACCTTAAACTGCCCGCGTTCACCAACCATCGCTTGGGTTTCATCGGTCCAAACTCCGGTAGCGTTCACCACCTGCTTGGCGCGGATTTCAAACTCTTCGCCGCTCTCGTAATCTTTCGCCTTCACACCAACGACGCGCTCGCCAACTTTCAAGAACCCGACAACTTTCACGCGGTTGGCAACATGTGCACCATAGGCTTTAGCGGTGCGTGCAAGTGTTGCGACGTATCTGGCATCGTCCTCAGAGGCATCGTAGTAAGCAAGACCGCCACGAAAAACGCCGTCTTTTAGACCAGGGATGGCTCGGTGCATCTGCTTCCGAGAAAGATGGCGATGATGCGCCACTCCAGGTTTTGCGAAGCCGGTGTAGCTAAACAGGTCGTAGAGAGCCATGCCTGCACCGACATAAAAGCGCTCCCAAACCGGCTCGGTAAGTGGGTACAGGAAGCGAACAGGCTTTACAAGGTGCGGGGCAAGTCTTTGTAGCAAAAGGCCTCGCTCAATAAGTGCTTCACGAACCAGCGGGAAATCTAGCTGCTCTAGGTAGCGAATACCGCCATGAATAAGTTTTGAGGATCTGCTTGAAGTTCCGGATGCCCAGTCGCGCTGCTCCAAAAGTCCGGTGCGAAGACCCCTGGTCACCGCATCAAGGGCAGCACCAGTTCCGACCACGCCACCACCAACAACAAGGATGTCTAATTCCTTAGCGCGCATATTGGCAATTGCCTCGGTGCGCTCCTCCGGCCCAAGTTTGTTGGATAGTTTGGCAGTTTTTGGTCTAGCCATTTAGCGGATCTGGCTCTTCTTTGCTCGGGCTGGTTGCAGGTGGCGCAATCACGACATCCACTCGCTGGAATTCTTTCAAATCCGAATAGCCAGTCGTTGCCATTGAACGCTTCAAAGCACCAATTAGGTTTGCAGTGCCGTCGGCAGAGTGTGCAGGTCCGAAAAGTACCTGCTCAAGTGGGCCATTCTCCCCCACCCAGACGCGCTTACCGCGTGGTAGATCAGGATGCTGGCTTTCAGTTCCCCAGTGGTAACCGCCACCCGGGGCTTCACTTGCACTCGCTAACGTGCTTCCCAGCATGAGTGCGTCTGCGCCACAGGCAACAGCTTTCACCATATCTCCGGAAGTACCTAGACCACCGTCTGCAATAACGTGAACGTAGCGACCACCGGACTCGTCTAGGTAGTCTCTGCGAGCTGCAGCGACATCCGAAACAGCAGAAGCCATCGGCACTCTAATCCCTAGAGTTGTGCGAGTGGAAGATGCTGCACCGCCACCGAAACCGACCAAAACTCCGGCCGCTCCTGTGCGCATTAGGTGAAGCGCTGGAGTGTAGGCTGCAACACCGCCGACAATCACAGGCACATCTAGTTCATAAATGAACTTCTTTAGGTTGAGCGGTTCCCCACTCGAAGAAACGTGCTCCGCAGAAACCGTGGTACCACGGATCACGAAGATATCCACACCGGCTTTCAACACGGTTTCATAGTGTTCGCTCACAGCTTTAGGGCTGAGCGAACCAGCAACTATTACTCCTGCTTCACGAATTTCTGCGAGCCGAGCAGCAATAAGTTCTGACTTGATTGGCTCCATATAAATTTGCTGGAGACGAGCGTGCGAAGTCTCTTTGCGAGAAAGTTCCTCAAAATATGGGGTGGGGTTCTCGTAACGTGTCCATAGACCTTCGAGGTTGAGCACACCCAAACCACCCAAGCGCCCCAACTCAATCGCAGTCTGAGGACTCATCACCGAGTCCATAGGAGCACCAATTACCGGAATATCAAACTTATAGGCGTCAATGCTCCAAGAAGTGTTTACATCTTCAGGGTCGCGAGTCCTACGGTGCGGCACAATAGCGATGTCGTCAAAACCCCAAGTTCGGCGAGCGCGTTTTGCGCCTCCAATTTCAATATCACTCACGGATATAGTCTACCCGCGGTAGTTTGGAGCCTCCGCAGTGATTTGAATATCGTGTGGGTGAGATTCCTTCAAACCGGCAGGGGTGATGCGCACAAAGCGTCCCTTTTCCTTCAACTCCTCGATAGTGCGGCTTCCGGTATAGAACATGGACTGACGCAAGCCACCAACAAGCTGGTAAACCACTGTGCCAACAGGACCTCGGTAAGGAACCCTACCCTCGATTCCTTCAGGAATTAGTTGAGCGTCACTGGGTACATCTGCCTGGAAGTAACGGTCGCGACTGTAAGAAGTATTCTTGCCACGGGATTGGAGTGCACCCATAGAGCCCATACCGCGGTAGTTCTTGAACTGCTTACCGTTCACAAAAACCAGTTCACCCGGGGACTCATCGGTACCTGCTAGCAGCGATCCGAGCATCACAGTGGAAGCTCCGGCTACCAACGCCTTGGCAATATCACCGGAGTATTGCAGACCGCCGTCGGCAATTACTGGCACACCGGCATTCTTAGCGGCCTGTGCTGCTTCATAAACAGCGGTAACCTGCGGAACCCCGACACCTGCAACAACGCGGGTGGTGCAGATTGAACCTGGACCAACACCAACCTTCACAGCATCGGCACCGGCGTCAATGAGTGCAAGTGCACCTTCTCGAGTGGCAATGTTACCGCCGATAATGTCTACGTCGCGGAAAGCCTTGTCAGTCTTTAGGCGCTTGATGATGTCGATAACACCCTTAGAGTCGCCGTTAGCGGTATCGACAACGATAACGTCTATTCCTGCATCTAGCAGTGCTCCGGCACGGTCCCAAGCATCGCCGAAGAACCCGATGGCAGCACCGACCTGTAGCCTGCCGCTAGCGTCTTTGGTTGCGTTAGGGTACTTCTCGCTCTTGTCGAAGTCTTTTACTGTGATTAGTCCCTTGAGAATACCGTTGTCGTCAATAATTGGCAGTTTCTCAATCTTGTACTGCGCGAATAAGGCGACCGCCTCATCCGGAGTCACACCCTCTTTTGCGGTGATAAGCGGAGAGGATGTCATGATGTCGCGAACCCGAGTGGAATCCTTCTCAAAAGCGGAAACAAAACGCATATCACGGTTGGTGACGATACCAACCAGTTTTCCGTCATCCACAACTACCGGAAGACCGGAGACTCGGTACTGCCCGCAGAGAGCATCCACCTCAGCAACGGTGGCATCTGGGGTGGTAGTAACCGGGTTAGTAATCATGCCTGATTCGGAACGCTTCACCTTATCGACCTGCTCGGCCTGATCGGTGATTGAGAGGTTACGGTGGATTATTCCAAGACCGCCCTGCCTAGCCATAGCGATAGCCATGCGAGCTTCAGTGACAGTGTCCATTGCGCTAGAGATAAGCGGAACCGCTAAGCTGAGCCGCCTAGTCAGTTGCGTCTGAGTATCTGCCTCACTCGGAATAACGTCTGTATGCCCAGGGAGGAGCATGACATCGTCGTATGTGAGACCTACAAAACCAAAGGGGTTCGCATTATTTTCCAAGACCACTCCACCAAAATATTCGTGTATCAATGGTAACTGAACACAGCATGTAGTAGACAAAGAATATGCAAACTCATGAAGTATTCAATCAAGCAAAGTCGCTTAAAGACTTCAACGCTGCAAAGAGCCCAATTATTCCTGAAACGCTGAGCGCTTTTGGTGCTGGGGTGCGCATCCTTGAAGTTGAAGAAATTGGGGCGCTTGCCGGCTCCGCTGAAGTAATAGAACTTGCCGATACCGTGGAGGCAAATCCGCCGATTCTCCATACACACGACCTGCAAGGAAACCGGATCGACACCGTCAAATATGACCCTGCCTACCATCGGCTGATGACTATTGCGCTCGAAAACGGGTTAGCCGGGGCGGCCTGGGCAGACGAAGACCCAAACGCTCACCTAATTCGGGCGGCGAAATTTGGGGTCTGGCAGATGACTGATGCTGGTCACGGATGCCCGGTATCAATGTCTTACGCGATTGCTCCGGCACTTAGGCAATCTCCCGAACTCTCAGCAGCATACGGTCCGCTACTCGCTGGAAAAAAGTATGAAGCTGCCCTAAAACCGCCGCTAACTAAAAACACCCTCACCGCGGGGATGTCTATGACCGAGAAGCAGGGTGGCTCGGATGTGCGCGCAAACACCACAAAGGCAGAGCGTCAAGGCGACGACACTTACCGACTTGTCGGTCACAAATGGTTCACCTCAGCGCCAATGTCGGATGTCTACCTCGCGTTAGCGCAGACAGACTCCGGACTTTCCTGCTTCCTGGTTCCGCGCATCCTTGAGGATGGAACCTTGAATGAGATGCGAATTATGCGCCTCAAAGACAAGCTCGGAAACCATTCCAATGCTTCCAGCGAGATCGAATACCACGGGGCTACCGCATACCTGGTTGGCGAGGAAGGTAAGGGTGTAAAAACTATCGTCGAAATGGTTAACAGCACCCGCCTCGACTGCGTAATAGGTTCGGCAGCAATTATGCGTCTAGGCGTTGCCCACGCCACAAATCACGTTATGCAGCGTGAAGCATTTGGGAAGAAACTAATAGATCAGCCACTAATGCGAAATGTTATCGCCGATCTTGCAATAGAAGCAGAAGGCGCAACACTCGCCTCACTCTGGCTGGCACACCTGACAGACCTCGCACAAGCGGGAGACACGAACGCCGCACTGCTCCGCAGAATCGGTCTAGCAGCAAGCAAATACTACGTCTGTAAACGCGGGCCAGAACACGCTGCGGAAGCACTTGAATGCTTTGGCGGTAACGGTTATGTGGAAGATTCCGGAATGCCCAAAATTTACCGCGAAGCACCCATTTACTCGATTTGGGAAGGCTCAGGCAACGTTTCGGCTCTGGATGCTGTGCGTGCAGCCACTAGACAACCGGAAACTCTCGAAGCTTTGATTGCTGAACTAGAAACTGCGGAAGGGGCGTCCGAAGCATACGATCTGTTCCTAGGAGACTTGAAAGCAAAATTTAGTCATAATCTTGCAAACGAGTCGGGAGCGAGGAGAATAGTAGGTGAGGTGGCTTTGGCCATTCAAGCGATGCTACTCCTCAAATACGGGAACCTTGCAGTCGCCGACGCTTTCATTGATTCTCGCCTTGCCGGGAATTGGGGAACGGTTTACGGCACGCTATCGAATGAGCTGAACTTGGATCCAATAATTGAAAGGGCGATGCCTTATGTCAACTAAAGCAAAGAGAATTGAGTACGCAGAGATTGGCGGGCCTGAGGTCCTCTATTTAGCCGACATTGAAATTCCGGCACCTGCTGAAGGCCAACTGCTCGTAGAAATCAAGGCCGCGGGTGTGAACCCGATTGATTGGAAGATTCGTTCAGGTTTCCGTGGTCGTCGCGCACCTTCCGTTCTTCCTACTGGCACCGGTTTCGATGGTGCAGGCGTGGTGGTGGATGCTGGCACCAGTAGCAAATTCAAAGCCGGTGACCGCGTCGCACTGAATGAATCGCCTGGCACCTACGCAACGCACCTGCTGGTAAAAGAAGCACACGCTCATCCGCTTCCAGACAATCTCTCCTTCGGCTTCGGTGCTGGTCTCGGTATCCCGGGAGGTACTGCCTACCAAGTGCTGAAGTCTCTGAATATCGGTAAAGGTGATGTGATTCTTATTCACGGGGCTTCAGGTTCTGTGGGACAGTGCGCAATCCAATTTGCTAAAGGTTTCGGTGCTGAAGTCATTGGAACTGCGAGCGCCAAGAATCTTGACCGCGTTACAGAGCTCGGAGCCTTAGCTATCGAATACGGTCCTGACTTGAAGCAACGCCTTGAGGCACTAACAGACAAGAAGATAACCGCTATCTACGACTTCGCTGGTGCGGATGGTGTTTTTGAGACTTCCTACGAAATACTTCCTGACAAGAGTCGTATTGGCACGATTGTTCTCGGTGCTGATGCGGTTGAGCAGGGCTTCTTGGCCTGGTCGGGTGGTAGTCCCATCCCGCTAACAGCAGAGGAAAGCGCCTGGCGTGCAGAAGCTCCGGATATCGCTATAGAACTCGGCGCTAAGGGCGAGTTTGAGGTAGAAATCGGGCTGGAGCTTCCGCTCAGCTCCGCCATTGAAGCTCACCGTCTTGTTGAACAGGGTGGAGTGCGCGGAAAGATTATTCTTATTCCTTAAACCGATAATGTTACGGCAGGCTCCAGGACGCTTGCTTTAATCTTTAGGCCGGTTAGCGCTGGTGGCAATGTATTTTGCCCTGCCCTTTTCGCCGCCCTTTACGAAAAGCGGTAGCAGTTTAGGTATCGACCACGGCCAGAAGTTCACGAGCCTAGTGGTGAGCGAGTCACTAAAAGGCACATAGTTCTCCAGCTTTGGTTTCCTAATAGCTTTCATGTACTTTTCGGCGATAGCTTTCGGATGATGCACTTTACCGATAAAGTTCAGCACGCTTCCCCCGTGAGTCGCCTCGAAATAGAGCATTGGGGTATCTACCGCGCTGGGGAATATTCCTGAAACCGCGACACCGGTGTGCACGAGTTCCGCATTTAGCGCTTGGAAGTAAGCACGCATCCCCGCCTTCGCCGCCGAATAAACCGCACTACTTGGCATCGCGATTATGCCACCCATGGAGATTGTGCCCATGATGTGTCCGCTATTCTTTGCTCGCAGAATTGGTGTCACCGCATTCAGAATGCGCACATTCGCTTCCAGCATTATGCGCAGGTGCTTCACGGCCTGATCGTCACTTATTTCGCCAACATCGCCAGGGATAATGATTCCCGCATTTGCAACAAAAATATCCAACTCGCTAGCAAATTCGTTCTGGATGCGCTCAATTAGCTTCCGCAAACTGGCGTCGTCTGTGAGGTCGCAGCCAACAGCAGTAACTCCTTCAATTCCGCGAGAAGCATTAGCTTTAGTGACCATATCGGCGGTAAGGTCAACGCCGACCACCTGATAGCCTGCCTGTTGCAGAAGTGGGGTAAGTTCCAGCCCGATACCACCGGCTGCTCCGGTCACGATTGCTATTCCAGAACCTGAGGTTCCTCTTCGAACCTTAGCCATCTTTTACCTACTTTTTCTTCTTATAATCGAGCACTGCCTGCTTAGCGGCCGCTCCATCCGCAGTTATTACCGAATCAAACAGTCCAGTTTTTAGTTTTGGCCAACCCATCTTTTTGACTAGCTTTCGCGCATACTTTTTGTAAGCGTTGATTTCTGTGTAGTTGGAGTGACGATCTGTGGCAATAAATTTGATGCCACCACTAAGGTCCGGATGATCGTTGGCAATCATTTTCTGGAACTCTTGATAGCGTTCAGGTCGCTTTGTTTTATCGTCTAGGTGAGATGCGACCATGTTGGAGATGTAGTCAATCAGAGTATATGCACTGGAGTTGGTTTCAATAAAACCGACGGCATACAGTCCTTCACGCTTTCTTGGAAATGCGTTCATATACATTTGCGGACGACCGCCGGACCACTCCACGTATTCATCAGGAACGTAAGGCATTTTCACGTCGTAGCCGGTGGCATAAATAATCGCATCAATCTGCTCATCAGTGCCATCCTTGAAAAGAACCTTCTTACCGTCGAAGTGATCAATATCTGCTTTTACTTTAACGTTGCCGTGTTGCAGGTGATGCAAGAACTGCGAGTTCAGTAGCGGGTGTGATTCAAAGAGTTTGTGATCCGGTTTAGGGAGCCCCCATCTAGTCACATCGCCAACAAGCAGACGCAGTAGCGGAGTGAAAAGTAACCGCTCCAACCAGATGGGCATGGTAGGGCCTTTTTCTGAAAACTCATCCGCAGGGACACCGAAAACGTGTTTAGGAATGAAATGGTATCCGCGGCGAACACTAACGAATGTTTTACCAGCCACCGGCGCTAAGTCACTGGCAATGTCTGCCCCGGAGTTTCCAAGCCCCACAACCAGAACATTCTTCCCTCGGAAACGTTCCGGATTCCGATACTCGTTTGAGTGGATAATTTCTCCGCTGAATTTTCCTTCATGCTTCGGCAATTTTGCGTGCCAGTTCACTCCGGTTGCGGCAATCACAGCATCATATTCTTTGGCTTTGCCACCAACTGTTACCCGCCATTTGCCGCTGGGTAACTGCTCTACTGACTGCACATCAGCACCAAAATGGATGCCCCGCTTCAGATCAAAGGCGTCGGCAAAGCTCCTAGAATACTCAAGAATATTGTCACCGCTTGGGTAATCGGGAAAAGTTTTCGGCATCGGGAAGTCAAAGAAACCGCTGCAATCTCTTGAAGAGATGAAGTGAGCACTGTCATACCTTGGGCTACCCGGGTTTGTCTGGTCCCAGATGCCGCCAATGGCAGTGTGTCGCTCGAATTGATCGTAATCGATTCCTCTAAATTTCAATGCTCTAGCGATGCTGAGCCCAGCAGGACCAGCACCAATTACCGCAACCTTCATCGCTTGCGAATCTCCTAACCGGCTACTAATTCAAGTCTGTTTAATGTTCCTGAATCAGTGTATGTGAAATGGTCAAAACTGGAAAAAATGCTGTTTCCGCTATTGCTGAAGATAGTTACACCACTTGGTCCGATGTATTTAATTTTTTGGCCGGCAGCCATAACCCAGGAGCATTCAGAGTAGGAGAAACATTCAAAACCTTCAGAAAGTAGGTATGCGCCTGAAACCAGTGCGCCACCACCCTCAACGGCGGTTGGCTCAGCGACCGCGGCGGAATCTCCATAATAAATTTCTGTGAGACTGGCAAGAGCTGCAATAACTACGAGGTCATAAGTTTCTGCGAGGTTAGTCCAAGAATTAGTCCAAGGGTTACTAGCCAATAAATTGGTGCGGAATGTTCCGAAAGGAACCACCCCACGGTAAAGGCTGATACCTTCCACTTTCTCTTTCAGATCTGTCTTGCTCAGATTTGTGGTGAAGTTGCCAAAGACTGAAATCTGCTCGTTAGTGGCGCCGGCAGCTTGGAGTTTTGGAATGAATGCGGTTGCCTGATTCGCTGTTGATGTAACGATCAGGTAGTGCCCCTCACTACCGACTGTAGGGATGTCTTCCTCAACTTCTGAAAAGTCGTGGATAGTTGCACCTTCCGCAAACTCCAATTCACGAATTGAATCAAAACCAGCGGCAATGTCTGAAACTTCACTGCTGTCGAGCCTGAAAATAGTCAAAGGTCCATTATTTGTTAGCGCTAGGTAGCGGCCAAATCCTGCCAATTCCGTTGACTTGGTGAGGTAGTAACCATCGGCTCCCATAGTTGCTGCCGGCTGATTGGCTCCTACGGCCAAGATAGCAATCCCCTTTGCCTCGGCGAGTGGAATCAACACTTCGGTAAGTGCCGGGTCTAGGGGAGCAAGCACGGCATCCACGCCGGCATCTGCCAATGATTCAAATGCTTTAGTGACACTCTCACTGGTGGTGCCGCCGTTTTTATGGATCAATCTCACCAATTCGCCGGGGTGCCCCTGTGAAGGATGCAGACCTCCATCCTGATTTATGTCGCGAACCGCAGTCTCAACAGCAGTGATTAGCGCATTCGCCACCACGTTCTGATCAAGAGTCGGATAGAGAGTTCCAATCAGCAATTTGCCGTCAGAAGTGTCCGGTTTCACAATAGCTGTGGCAGTCTCTGTCGGAAGCGGTGAGGACTCATCAGGAACGCTGCAGGCAGTAAGAATAAGTGCGATGCTTGCAAGTGCGGTGGCAGAAACCGAAAGACGCTTCATTTTTACAGTTTAAACAAAATAACCCCAAGAGCAATACAGGCTCTCGGGGTTATTTTTTATGAGTCTTAGCGAACTACTACTGCGAGAATGTCGCGAGCGGAAAGAATAAGGAATTCTTCTCCACCGTACTTGACTTCAGTTCCGCCGTACTTTGAGTAAATCACCTTGTCGCCAACAGCAACATCAAGTGGTACGCGGTTGCCGTTGTCGTCTATACGACCCGGTCCAACTGAAACAACTTCGCCCTCTTGTGGCTTTTCTTTAGCAGAGTCTGGAATGAATAGACCAGATGCAGTAGTCTCCTCTGCTTCTAACTGCTTGATGACGATACGATCCTCGAGCGGCTTAATTGAGACCGACAACTTGGTTCCTCAGCTTTCTGTGACGTAAAAATTATGGTCAGTATTAGCAATTCTCACTAATACATCCATAAGCACTTTACCGCTTTAGTTAGCACTCTCGCAATACGAGTGCCAACTATTAGGATGATTTTCGCTAACAGCTTGATGCTTCTAAACTTATGGAGTGGACGCATCACAGTTACGACAATTTCTAGAAAGCGGATTTCCGCTACTTGAGTCGGTAGAAGCAGACATCGAAGACTTGGATGCGCCCACCGCGGTCGACAAATTACGCAAAGCCGGGCACCCTGCCGAACTGGTATCAACCGTCCTCACTCAAGCAAAATTACGTAGAAAAGCGGTCGCAAAATTCGGTCCATATGCTGAGCGGATGCTATTCACCGAAAACGGTTTAGAGATGGCGACAAGACTTCCGGTAGGTGCCATACACGCTCACCGGTTTCGCGCATCCGGAATCGAATCACTGATCGAGCTAGGTTGTGGAATTGGTGGAGACACTCTAGCCTTTGCAGCCGCAGGATTGAACGTGAAAGCGGTCGAACAGGATGAAGTTACCGCAGCAATCGCTACCTGGAACCTAGCATCTTTCCCAAACGTGAACGTGGTCCATCAAAATGCAGAGAATACTGATGTGACGGGTGAAGAAGCAATCTGGGCCGACCCGAGCAGGCGGACAGAGCGTCGCCGAGGAATCGTCAACCCGGAAGATTACTCTCCAACGCTCACTGAGCTCTACAAGAAAGTCGGCGGAAAGCCAATGGGAGTAAAGGTCTCCCCGGCTCTAGACCATGAGGCAATACCGGCAGGAACTGAAGCGCAATGGATTACCCACAACGGGGAGACAATTGAGCTAGTGCTCTGGTCCGGCAAACTCGCTAGGCCAGGTATCACGCGTTCTGCCCTTGTGGTGAGTGATTCTGGCTATCAAGAAATCAGTGCAGAGGCACCTGCAGAAGATGAACTCCCCGGACCTTTGCGTAAATACCTTTACGAGCCAGTTGGTGCGGTGATTCGTTCACAACTGGTAGGGATGCTCGCAAGAGAATTATCTGCGCATCCTGTAAGCTCCGGGATTGCCTATCTGACCAGCCGAAACAAAATAGACACCGACTTTGCCGCTCGGTTTGAAGTACTAACCACCACTCGCATCGACGCAAAAGAAATCACCGCAGCACTTGCTGAGACCGGAATCGGCAAGTTAGAAATCAAAAAGCGCGGGGTGGATATCGATCCTGAAGCTTTCCGAAAGCAACTAAAGCTTGGCAAATCTAAGAAAAAGGGTGTGCTTATCCTCACCCGAGTTCTAGGAGATCACCTAGCTATCATTGCTCAGAGGGTTTGAAACCGGCATAATCGAATCGACGGCAAAGGTAAGCGCGGATGCCGGGAACCCCGCAGATATAAGCTCGGAACCGAGGGCAGCAATCATCGCGCCGTTATCGGTGGCAAGTTTTAGTGAAGGAATCAGCAGTTCAATGCCGTTTGCTTCGCAAAGCCTAGCAGCCTCGTCTCGAAGCTGAGCGTTGGCAACCACACCACCACCGAGCATCAGCCGAGGCGTCTCGTAGTGCTTGCAGGCATCAATAGCCTTTGAGAGCAAAACGTCGATAACAGCCGATCTGAAACTGGCAGCAAT
>PJTQ01000610.1_pt1 | contig 16827 bp, 13 predicted proteins | sample 1512231 | NCBI WGS metagenome assembly PJTQ01 (sample SAMN08177688, study PRJNA422409) | Soil metagenome, whole genome shotgun sequencing project. | isolation source: Soil (3) enriched on wood chips | place: USA: Madison | collected 2015-01-15 | reverse complement strand
GGAGCCGCGATGAGAACGTTCGCGCGCATCGTGCGCTGGGCTTGCCTGGTGGGCGGGATCATCGGGCTGCTCGTCAGCACCTGGGCCTTCATCGACCCGTCCGCATTCCCGCAGATGCGCATGGACGGCATGGTGCCGCCGCCGTCGCCACGCTGGCGCGCGGCACTGGGCTTCGTGTTCTCGCTGCTGCTGCTCGGCTACGGCAGCGGCAAGCTGCGCCACCGGAAGCTGCCTTGACCGCGCTGCCCAAGCCGTCGAAGGTCAAGCTCGGCCTGGTGATCGACCTGGACACCTGCGTGGGCTGCCACGCCTGCGCGACCAGCTGCAAGGAATGGAACGCCGGCGGCATCGCCGGGCCGCTGACCGATGAAAACCCCTATGGGAAGGATCCGTCGGGCGTCTGGTTCAACCGCGTGCACAGCTACGAAGTCGCCGAAGGGCCGCCCGCCGCCGCGGGCGAAGCGTCGCAGCCGGCCATGACCCTGCACTTCCCGCGCTCGTGCCTGCACTGCGAGGAGCCTGCCTGCGTGACCGTCTGTCCCACCGGTGCCAGCTACAAGCGCGCCGAGGACGGCATCGTGCTGGTCGACGAGGACAAGTGCATCGGCTGCAAGCTGTGTTCGTGGGCCTGCCCGTACGGCGCGCGCGAATACTCGCCGGTCGAAGGCGTGATGAAGAAATGCACGCTGTGCGTGGACCGGATCTACAACGAGCACCTGGACGAATCCGAGCGCGTGCCCGCCTGCGTGCAGGCCTGCCCGACCCGGGCGCGCCATTTCGGCGATCTCGGCGATCCGGATTCCGACGTGTCGAAACTGGTCGCCGAGCGCGGCGGCGTGGCGCTGATGCCGGAACTGGGCTACGCGCCGGTCAACCGCTACCTGCCGCCGCGGCCACGGCGCGGGGGCGACGGCGCAGGCGACGGAAGCGCGGCGCAGGCCACCCCCACGGAAGCTACAACGCCGCTCCATTGGCTGGGGCGGCTACTGAAGCGGTAGGCTCGGAGGCGTTCGGCCGGATGTCCCCGGCGCCCGCACCAATGACGCAAGAACACGATTCCCGGCATTGGCTTGCCGAAGGCCCCGCGTACGGGGAGCAACGATCAAGGCAGCAGCAACGGCAACACGGCGCACCACGCGATCCACCAGCACATCGCTCACCGTCTCCACCACCGCGAAGAAGACCGCAACCACCATGCATCCCGCCCTCTCCGTCATTTTCTTCACCACCCTGTCCGGCGCCGGCTACGGGCTTCTGGCGTGGCTGGGCATATCGATCGCGCTGCTCAACCTGCGCGGCCAGATTCTGCCTGCGCTGACCGACGTGCAACTTGCGGCGCTTGCGCTCGGTCTGGTGCTATCGACGATCGGCCTGCTGGCCTCGCTGGGCCATCTGGGCAAGCCGTTCCGTTCGTGGCGCGCGTTTTCGCAATGGCGGACGTCGTGGCTGTCGCGCGAGGGCGTGATGGCGATCGCGACGCTGGTGCCGGCGCTGGCGGTCGGCGCGCTGTTGCTGTGCGGGCCCGGCCCCACGATCTCGCCGATGCTGGCCGTGTGCGGCATCGCGCTGGCGCTGTTCGCGCTGGGCACGGTGGCGTGCACGGCGATGATCTATGCCTCGCTCAAGCCGATCCCGGCCTGGCGCCATCCGTTGGTGGTGCCGGTGTACCTGCTGTTCGCGCTGCTGACCGGGCTGGCGCTGCTGTTCACGCTGATGCTGGCGATGCTCGGCAGCCAGGGGCCCGGCGCGATGCTGGCGACGCTGGCGATCGTGGCCGCGCTGCTGGTCGCGCTGAAGTGGCTGTACTGGTACGAAACCGACCGCGCCGCGCTGCCCGAAACCCGCGGCGCGGCGGTCGGGCTGCCCGGACGCGACACCACGGTGTTCGAGCGCCCGCACACCGAGGCCAACTACGTCACCCGCGAAATGGCCTTCCGGGTCGCCCGCAGCCACGCACGCTGGCTGCGCATCGCCGCCAGCGCGCTGGTCGTCGGCGGGCCGCTGCTGGGCTGGCTGCTGGCCGGCGCCGGCAGCCCGGCGTTCGCGCTGGGCGCGGCGGCGGCGGCGATGCTGGCGGGCGCCTTCGTCGAGCGCTGGCTGTTTTTCGCCCAGGCGCGGCACATGGTCACGCTGTACTACTGAAATCGCGGGGGTTCGCCTTGTGCGGCAGCAGTGCGGATCCGGCGCGGTGAACCCGTCGGCTTCCTGAATGCGTGGCACGGATCACGTCCCGGGCCTTTGGAATGTCCTCCCGGGGCCGGCATAATCGCGATGTAATCGTTTCCATCGAGCCTTGCCATGCCCGCGGTCTGGTGGCTGGCGCTTGCCGGCCTGCCTGTGTTCCAGCACCCCCTGCCCGAATCGCCGGGCGAGCCTGCCGTGCTCGCCGTGGCGGCCGAGCACGTCTCGCTGCGCACGCCGTGCTACCGGCTGGTCTGCCCGGACGCCGAGTGGCTGGCGCCCACGCCCGACACCACGCTGTGGAAGCCGACCGTGCCCGGGGCCCGGTCGCGCCTGCGTCCGGTGCGCACGTCGCCGCTGGTCACCCGCCGCTACGCCTCGCTGCATGCGCCGACCTCGCGCCGCGAGTGGTTCGACGCCGAGGCCAGCAACGCCAAGGTCGACACGACCTTCGGCATCCAGGCCGTGCAGCGCCCCGACACCAAGGTGCAGCTGGAACTGGGCACCGGCTACCGCCTGCAGCCCTACGCCGAGTACGGCACCGCCGTGATCGGCCCGATCGCCAGCGGCGGGCTGCGCCTGTCGCAGCGCTTCGGCGACTGGGCCAGGCTCAACCAGCAGGTGCACGTCGAGACCGGCCGGCACAACACCTTCGTGCGTCAGACGCTGGGCGTCGACATCCTGCTGCAGCCGCGCCTGACGCTGCAGTCGCGGCTGGAGGTCAACCACGACAGCGCCGGCGACGGCGGCCGCGGCAGCACCGATACGCAAGGGTCGTTGAACCTGCACTACGCGTTCTAGCGCGCCCCTTCGTGGGCGCGGCTTCCGCCACGGGCACCTGGCCTGGTCGACCGGCTTTCAAGGCTCGCGGCTGACTGTTCGCACGGGTGCGCGGCCCGATGGCGCAAGGCGCAAACCGGGCTTCCGTCGCCAGGAGCCGCGCGCGTTCTGCGCTACCCTGTGCGCCGCGGGCCGCCTGGAGCGGCCCGCGGCCGTATTCGTTCCCGTTCACTACACGCAAGGATTCCCCATGTTCCGCAAGCTGCTCCCGACCCTGCTGCTGGCCGCCGCGCCGCTGGCTTCACACGCCCAGGATGCCACCCCCACCGCACCCGAAGCGCCCGTGGGCTGGACCGGCACCGGCGAACTCGGCCTGGCGCTGTCGCGCGGCAACGCACGCTCGGAAAGCGTCAACGCCAAGCTTGCGTTCGGCAGGGAGGACGAGCACTGGAAGCACGGGTTCCACGCCTCGGCGCTGCGCGCCAAGGGCGAGGTGACGGGCGACTTCGACGGCGACGGCGTCGAGGAGGAACGCTACGAACTGAGCGCCAACCGCTACGAGGTCGGCGCTTCGAGCGCGTACAAGTTCGGCCCGCGCGACTACGTGGTCGGCACCGGGCGCTACGAAAACGACGACTTCTCGCCATACGACTACCAGGCGGTCGCGTCGGTCGGCTATGGCCACAAGTTCATCGACAGCGAGCGCACGCAGTTGAACACCGAAGTCGGCCCCGGCCTGCGCCGCGCACGCGACGCGGAGACCGGCGAAGTCGACAGCGGCGTCGTCGGCCGCGGCCTGCTCGACTTCAAGCACCAGCTCACCGACAACACGTCGATCTACGATGCCTTCCTGGTGGAAAGCGGCAGCGACAACACCTTCCTGCAGAACGACATCGGCATCGTGGTGGCGATGAACGACAGGTTCGCGCTGAAAGCCAGCCTGCAGGCACGGTACAACAGCGAGGTCGAGCCGGGGACGAAGAAGACCGACACCCTGACCACGATCAACCTGGTCTACAAGATCAAGTAAGCGTGCCCGGCGCCGCGGTGCCCGCGGCGCCGGTGATCGGCCGGTTCATTCGCGCGGCGGCAGGAAATCCGCGGCGCCCGCGTCCAGCAGCCGCCGCGCAACGGCCATGCCGATCGCCTCAGCCTGCGCCGCGTCGCCGGCCTCTTCGGCGCGCACGGCGCGACCGTCGTCGGCCGAACCGACCAGTCCCTGCAACTGCAGCTTCGATCCGTGCAGCCGGGCCAGCGCCGCGACCGGCACGTGGCAGCTGCCGTGCAGCGCGCGGTTCATGGCGCGCTCGGCCTCGACGCAGGTGCGCGTGGGCGCGTCGTCGAGCGCAGCGCACAGCGCGCGCGTCTCCGCGTCGTCTTCGCGGCACTCGATCGCGATCGCGCCCTGCGCCGGCGCCGGCAGCCAGCCCGGCGCGTCGAGCCGCGCGCGGATCCGCTCGCCGAAACCGAGCCGCTGCAGGCCGGCGCAGGCCAGCACGATGGCGTCGTAGTCGCCCGCATCGAGCCGGGCCAGGCGCGTGTTGACGTTGCCGCGCAGGTCGGCCAGCTGCAGGTCCGGACGCCGCGCGCGCAGCTGCGCCTGGCGGCGCAGCGACGAAGTGCCCACGCGCGCGCCCCGGGGCAGCGCCTCGAGATCGTCGTAACGATTGCTGACGAAGGCATCGGCGTGGTCGGCGCGCGCGAGGATCGCCGGCAGCGCGAACGGACCCTCGAGCTCCATCGGCACGTCCTTGAGCGAATGCACCGCGCAGTCGGCGTCGCCGCGCAGCATCGCCAGCTCCAGTTCCTTGAGGAACAGGCCCTTGCCGCCGATCGCGGCCAGCGAGCGGTCGAGTACCTCGTCGCCGCGGGTGGTCATCGGCACCAGCACCACCTCCAGGCCTGGATGCGCCGTGCGCAGCAGGTCGGCGGCGTGTTCGCTTTGCCAAAGCGCCAGTGGACTCTTGCGGGTGGCGATACGGATCGTGGGCATGCGTCATTATCGCCGCTGCGCCGGAATCCGTGGGATTCGCGGAATGCTTCTGCAGGAGCGGCTGGGGGAGGGAACTGAAAGCCCGCGGCTGAAGCCGCTCCCACGGGGCAGCCGCAAGGCTTACAGGTTCTTGACCACGTCCTTCAGTCCGGCCACGCAGCGGCGGCTGACTTCCAGCGGCTGGCTGCCGTGGCGCAGGATCGCGTGCACGCGGCCGTCGGGCTCGCGCCGCACCTCGATCAGTTCATGGCGCGCGATCAGGCAGTTGCGATGGATGCGCAGGAAGCGTTCGCCGAACTCCTCCTCCAGCGACTTGAGCGACTCCTCGATCAGGTCCTCGCCGCGGGCGTGGTGCACCACCACGTATTTCTCCTCGGCCTGCAGGTAATGGATGTCCTCGATCGGGATCAGGCGCAGGCTGCCACGCAGGCGCGCGCACAGATGGGTGCGCAGCCGGCCCTTGCCGTCGCCGTCCGCGGCAGCGTTGTGGTCGCGACCGGCGACGAAGGTGCGCGCGCGTTCGATCGCGGCGTGCAGGCGCTCGGCGCGCACCGGCTTGACCAGGTAGTCGACCGCTGCGGCCTCGAACGCCGACAGCGCGTGCTTGTCGTAGGCGGTGCAGAACACCACCGCCGGACGCGGCTCGAATGCGGCCAGGTGGCGCGCGGCCTCCAGGCCGTCGATGCCGGGCATGGCGATATCCAGCAGCACCAGGTCGGCGTCGTGCTCGGCGCAGGCGTGCAGCGCCTCGCGGCCATCGCCGGCCTCGGCCACCAGGTCCAGGTCGGGATGGTCGGCCAGCAGCGTGCGCAGGCGCTCGCGGGCCAGCGGTTCGTCGTCGGCGATGACCACCTTCACGGGCGTGGCGTCCTCACGGCAGCGGCAGGTCGAGTTCGCACCGATAGTAGCCGTCGTGCGGCGCCGAGGCCACGCAAGCGCTCCGTAGGAGCGGCGGAAGCCGCGAGCGCCCACGCGGGCAAAGCATCGCGGCTTCCGCCGCTCCTACGGGTCGCGTCGCCCGGGTCACTCGCCGACCAGCCTTGGCGACAGCCAGTCGCCGAGGTCGCGGATTTCCTCCAGGCAGACCGAGTGCGGCATGGGATAAGCGTGCCAGTCGACGCTGAAGCCGAGTTCGCGCAGCAGCGCGGCGGCATGTTCGCCGGCGCGCAGGGGAACCACCGGGTCCTGCGTGCCATGGCCCATGAACAGCGGCTGCGCGGCGGCGCCTTCGGCCAGCGCGCCGGCCGCCTTGTTCGCCGCCGGAAGGTAGGTCGACAGCGCGATCAGCCCGGCGAGCGGCTCGCGCCGGCGCAGGCCGGCGGCCAGGGTGATCGCGCCGCCCTGCGAAAAGCCCGCGAGGAAGATCCGCGATGCGGGCACGCCGCGCTCGACCTCGCGCGCGATCAGCGCTTCGACCTGCGCCACCGACGCGGCCACGCCGGCCTCGTCGGCACGGTTGGCAAGATCCGCCTCGCGGATGTCGTACCAGGCGCGCATGGGCACGCCGTTGTTGATCGTCACCGGACGTACCGGCGCGTGCGGGAACACGAAGCGGATCGGCGGCCATTCCGGCCGCACCAGCTCCGGCAGGATCGGCACGAAGTCGCCGCCGTCGGCGCCCAGGCCGTGCAGCCAGATCACGCCGTGGCGTGGTGACGGGCCGGTTTCGCGTTCGATGGTCTCGAGCATGTCGGGTCCGCACGTGGAAGGCGCGGACATTATGCCGGGGTCGGCCGCGGCGCGGCCGTCGCGTCAGGGATCGGCGGCCAGCAGCGCAGCGGCGTCCAGCAGGCGGACGTCGTCGCGCCGCGCCAGCCGCTCGCGCAGCCAGTAGCCGTGTTCGACGCCGGCCAGGACCACGATGCGCTTGCCCGGGTTCTCGGCCACGGCGCGGTCGATCGCGGCCATGAACTGCTCGTTCCACGCCTCCCAGCCCTCGCGTTCGGCCGGGCCGACCAGCACCTCCTGCAACGCGTGCTTGGCGCGCATTTGCGCATCGGTGGTCGCGTCGTTGACGCGTGCCGGCGAAGTCCAGTACGTGCGCAGCACGGCGTACATCGCGTCCATGTGGGCAGCGAAGGCCTCCGCCTGCTGCGGGTGTTCCGCCTCGAATGCCTCGTTGGCTCGCTTGTACGGCGCCAGGATGCGCCCGGCCACAGGCTCGTCGGGCTCCATCGGGTAGGCACGATAGCCGTGCGCCTCGATCAGCCGATAGACCGTGCCGGGGTACTCGATCTTGTTCGGCTCCGGCGCGCGCGCGGCGAACCGGTCGGACGTCACCTCGATGCACAGCGCATCCGGCGCGAGCTTGCGCACGCTCGCGGCGAGCGCCGCCTGCGAATAGGCGGGCACCTCGTCGTGCATCGCGTGCAGCGTGGACAGCACCACGACCTCGGTCGCTGGCGTGCGCGCCACCGCCAGCAGCGGCAGGCAGCACAGCAGCAGGAACAGCAGCCTGTTCATCGCGGACTCCGTTCGGGCTTGGCCCGAGCATACGGCGAGGGCCGGAGGCCGCACCCCTGCCGTCCGGCACCGTGTCGATGCGCATGCAATCGCCGTGGCGACATGGAACGCCGGAATCATCGTGGAAGCGGCTTCAGCCGCGAGCTTTCCGGGGGGACGCCCTGCGGGAAGAGCTCGCGGCTGAAGCGGCTCCCACGAAGGGCGATTCAAGCGGCAGGGTCGTCGCAGGGATGCCTGGCGCGCAGTTCGCTGGCACGCACCAGCACGGCCGGTGGCGACAGCTCCTCGGGCGTGCAGAAGATCCGGCGACGCCGCAGCCACTGTCCCGGCGCGCGCGCGGACGTCAGCATCGCGATCGGGATCGACAGCACCAGCCCCAGGACCACCGGCGACATCCACGCCGCCAGCGCCGGCGAGATGCGCCAGGACATCACCGCGACCAGCACGCCCAGCAGGCTCAGTCCGCCGTAGCTGCGCAGCAGGCTGGAGAACGGCAGGCTGCCGTCGTCGCGGCGCTGCGATTCCCAGCCCGAGTCCCTGCCGGCCAGCACCTCGGCCACGCCGCGCGACTGCACGTACATCGTCACCGGCGCCATCAGCGCGGCCAGCAGCGTTTCCAGCAGCAGGCCGACGAACGTGCGCCACGCGCCGCCGCAGCCGCGACGCAGGTCGCGGTCGCTGAGCGTGGCGATGACGCCCATGACCTTGGGGGCCAGCAGCATGCCCATGGTGAACACGAACACCCAGAGGAACCGGTCCGGATCCTGCTCGCGCCAGTACGTGGTCGGGGAAAACCCCGACAGCCCGATGTTGCCCCACGACAATCCGGCGTGGTGCAGCGGGATCGCCAGGCCGACCAGCATCAGCATCGCCCACATCGGCGCGGTGAAGTAATGGCCGATGCCGATCAGCAGGTGCCAGCGGCTGACCCAGTGCAGGCCGCGGCCGGGCAGCACCGCGCCATGCTGCAGGTTGCCCTGGCACCAGCGGCGGTCGCGCACCAGCATGTCGGTCAGCGACGGCGGGCCTTCCTCGTAGCTGCCGCCCAGGCTGGGCACCATGTGCAGCGCCCAGCCGCCGCGGCGCATCAGCGCGGCCTCGACGAAATCGTGGCTGAGCACGGTGCCTGCGAACGGCTTCACCCCGCGCAACTCCGGCAGGCCGGCGCACTGCGCGAACGCGCGCGTGCGGATCATCGCGTTGTGGCCCCAGTAGTTGCTCTCGGCGCCGTGCCACCACGCCACGCCGTAGGCGATCACCGGCCCATACACGCGCCCGGCGAACTGCTGCATGCGCGCGAACAGCGTGTTGCCGTTGACGATCACCGGCAGGGTCTGGATCAGGGCGACGTCGTCGTGGCCTTCCATCGCCCCGGCCAGGCGCACGATGGTGTCGCCGGTCATCAGGCTGTCGGCGTCCAGGATCAGGAACCGGGGGTACGCGCCGCCCCAGCGTCGCACCCACTCGGCGATGTTGCCGGCCTTGCGCTCGTGGTTGTCCTCGCGCAGGCGGTAGAACACGCGCGCGCCGCTGCTCAGCCGCGTGCGCAACGCATCGAAGGCGGCGCGTTCGGCACGCTGGATCTCCGGGTCGCGGGTGTCGCTGAGCACGAAGACATCGAAGCAATCCAGCTGTCCGGTTTCCGCCAGCGATTCATGGATCGCCTGCAGCCCGGCCATCAACCGCCCGGGATCCTCGTTGTAGGTCGGCATCAGCAGCGCGGTGCGCGATGTCAGCACCGGCCGCGGCTGCTTCGTCGACAACCCCAGCCGCGCGCGTCGCCCGGACACGATCAGCACGAAGCCGGCCAGTGCGCCGACGAAGGCCTGCACGATCCACGCGAACAGGAATACGAACAGCACCAGCAGCACCGCCTCCAGCACGTCGGTGCCTTCGCCGCGCAGCAGCCACCAGATCTGGTAGGCCGCCGCGAACGTCAGCAGGATCGCCGCGCCGATGATCGCGAACCGGCGCCAGAACATGCCGCCGGGCGTGGTCGGGAAGCGTCGCCCGCGCAACCGGCCTTCGCGCAGCGACTGCACCGGCATGTCCATCGGTGCCTCGGGCGGCAGCGCCGGAACCGCCTGGGTCGAAGCCCCGGCGACGCTCACGCCATCCACCGGTACAGCCAGGTTTCCGACAGCGGCCCCTGGCCATCCATCAGCCGCGCCCGCAGCTCGCTCACGCGCGCATCGCCCGGATGCAGCTCGAAGCTCATGCGCCAGGTGCCGGTGTCGGCGTTGCGATAGGCCACCGGGTTGCGCAGCGCGCCCTGCGAGGCGACGGCATCGACCTGCGGCGCCGCGTCGCCACCGAGCTCCCGCAGGCGGCCGCCGGCCAGGTCGATGACCACCAGCCGCGCGCCGTCGTGCGAGGCGCCGATGCGGGTCGCGGCCACGACGGCCAGTTCCGGTTTCCACGCATGGTCGGCGCACCAGTGGAGGCGGTAGCGCCAGCGATGCTCGCGGCCGGCCGCGACGGGGCGTTCCGGCCGCCAGAAGGCAACGATGTTGTCGTGGTACTCGTCGGCGGTGGGGAGCTCGACCAGGTGCACTTCGCCCTCGCCCCAGTCGCCGACCGGCTCCACCCACAGGCTCGGCCGCTTCTCGTAATGCGCCTCGGCATCCTGGAAGTCGGTGTAGCGGCGCTTGCGCTGCATCAACCCGAAGCCGCGCGGATCGCGGTCCTGGAAACCGCTGTGTTGCAGCGTCGGCGGGTTCTGCAACTGGCGCCACGCCTGTTCACCGCGTCCGTTGAGCATCGCCAGGCCATCGGAGTCGTGCACGGCCGGACGGTAGTCGTCGACGCCGACGCGGTCGCTGGGGTCGAACTCGAACATGCTTGTCAGCGGTGCGATGCCCGCATGCGCGAGGTCCACGCGCGGATACAGCCGCATGTCGACGTCGAACACGGTCTCCTCGCCGGGATCGATGGCCAGGCGCAGCGCAGCGGCCGCGCTCGGGCTATCGAGCAGCGCGTGCACGACCACCACCTGCGCGCCCGGCGCCGGACGCTCCAGCCAGAAGTGCGTGAAGCGCGGAAATTCCTCAGGCACCGGCTCGCCCGTGCCGAGCGCAAGGCCGCGCGCGGACAGCCCGTAGTGCAGCCCCTTCGCTACCGCGCGGAAGTAGCTGGCGCCGAGGAAGGAACAGACTTCGTCGAAATGGTCGGCGCGATTGACCGGCGCATGCAGGCGGAAACCGGCGAAGCCGATGTCGCCGACGTCCGGCACCGGCTGCGGCTTGTAGTCGAACAGGTCGGTGGAGAACCCGAACGGAGTCGCGCGGCCATCGCGCACGACGTGGATGTCGACCCGGTCCTTGAACAGGAAGCCGCGATGGAAGAACTGCGCCTGGAACGGCAATCGGTCGCCCGCCCACAGCGCACGCGCGGCGCGAAAGCGGAAATCGCGGTACTGGTCGTAGCCGATGCCGGCCAGCGCCGGGGGCAGTTCGTGCCCCGGATCCCGGTACGGACGCGCTGCCAGCGCGCGGGCCAGCCCGGGCACGGTCCGGTCATCGAACCGGCCGGCGAGCCCCGTGCCCGGCACCGGCTCGGCTGCAAACGTTTCCAGCCACCCGCCCGGCGACAGCAGGGCCAGCGACAATCCCGACAGGATCACTTCACGACGATGCACCGATCCCTCACGCGCGAAAGGCAGCGGCGCACTATACGGCGGCGGGGATCAGCACAACGTCAACCCCCGGCACGGGCGATCGCACGCCCGCCGGTGCGCCATGGCTCAGGCCGGGCCTGCCTGCAGCGGCAGTTCGATCCGGAGCGTCGTGCCCTCTCCCGGCGCGCTGTCGATGGCGACGCTGCCGCCGGCCCCGACGATCAGGTCGTGGACCACGGCCAGCCCCAGCCCCGTACCCTGCCCGGCCGGCTTGGTGGTGAAGAAGGCATCGAACACGCGCCGCCGGGTCGCCTCGTCCATGCCATGCCCGGTGTCGCGCAGGTCGAGGCGCAACCGACCGCCGCCCGGCGGATGCAGTTCGACCTGGAAGGCGCCGCCGTCGGGCATCGCCTGGCTCGCATTGGCGGCGATGTTGAGGATCGTCAGCTCGAACTGCGCATGATCGAAGCGGATCGGTTGCGGCGGGTCCGGCACGGCCATCCGGATCGCCACGGCCGGATCGAACAGTTGCCGCAGCATCGGCTGCATGTCGCGCAGCGCCTGGCCGGCGTCGAAGGTTTCCGGCGCCGCGACGTCGAGCCTGCTGAAGTTCAGCAGCTTCTGGCTGATCGCGACCGCCCGCCGCGCGGCGGACTCCACGCCGGCCAGCGTCTTCCCCATCGACTCGGGATCGGCAACCTTGCTCCTGCCGCGCGCCACGTAGCCGACGATCAGCCCGAGCAGGTGGTTGAAGTCGTGCGCCACGCCGCTGGCCAGGCGACCCACCGCCTCGATCTTCTGCGCATGGATCAGCTGCTTCTGCACGCGCTCGCGCTCGAGGGTCTCGGCCTGCAGGCGTGCATAGCTGAGATCGAGCTCGTCCCCGCGCTGCGTCGCCTCGCGCAGGCTCTCCCGCAGCGCGGCCACGGTACGGTCGACCACGATCGCGATGAACAGGAAGATCAGCGCGGCAATGGTGCAGTCCACGATCAGCACCATGGCCGGTTCGACGTTGTTCGCGGCGCGGAAATCCACCACGCTGCCGGCGGCGAACGCCAGCACCGTCCAGCCGTACATCAGCCACAATCCGCGGCGGCCGATCACCAGCCCGGCGACGATCAGCCACGCGGCCTGGATCGGCTGCTCGTGGCGACCCCCGCCGAAGCCGCTGCCGAGGTAGCCCAGCAGCATCGCGACCGCGAGCACGACCATCAGCAACCGCACCGCACCCTGGAAGCGGCCGCGCCGCACCAGCCACAGGTCGAACAGGGCGAAGGCGCTGATGGCCATGCTGATCACCAGGCTGCCGGTCTCGCCGGGCCGCCACGGACTGCCGGCACCGAAGATGCGGTACAGCCACATCAGCGGCGGCGTGAACGCCAGCAACAGCAACAGGACCTGCAGCATCGGCGCATTGCGCCGGTCGACCGGATCGTCGACGGGCGCGCGCGACAACCACCTCGACACGGCGCGCCATGGCCACCGGGACTGCCGCCGCGATGCATGCAAGGCAGTATCCATGCCTCCCCTTCCCCCGAATAAAGGGGAAGACTTTACCGATGTTCGGCGCGCACGGCGCCCACTGCGTCACGGATCGCCGTATCGCACGATCCGCACGCAGCGACGACGTGCCGTGAACTTCCGGGCGCGTTGCCGCCCGGTGACCGCAATCACGGGTTTCCGGTGGCGGTCACGGTGCAGGTCAGGACGAACTGGAGCGAACTGCCGGCCGGGAACGTATCGATGGCCACCCCGCCGCCCTGCAGGTCCACCACGGCCGGCGATGCCGGGCAAACCGCGCCGTTGGTTTCCATGCCGCAGGTCAGCGTGCCCGTGCTGCAGTCGAGCCCCGGCACCGGGGGATCGGTCAGCATCGCGCCGTCGGCGCCATCCGGACCGTTGTTGGTCACGTGCAGCGTGTAGCTCACCTGTCCACCCGACGCCACCTGGTCGTCGCTCGCGGTCTTGGCGATCGTCAGGTCGGCCCTCTGCGCCGCCGTATCGGTGTCCGTGGCGGTGTTGTCGCTGGTGTCGATATCGGTGAAGCCGTCGGGCGCGTCCACGGTCGCGACGTTGGTGAGGTCGCCGCTGTAGTCCGCGGGCACCGCCATGACCAGCGTGTAGGTGATCGATCCACCGGCCGGCAGGTCGGCGGTGGTGTCGATCGCGCCGGTGCCGCCGGCGTCGCCGCACGTCCCGCCCCCCGTGCCGGCGTCGCAGGTCCAGCTTGCGGTCACGATGCCGGCGGGCAACGGGTCGGCGACCCGCGCACCGGCCACCGGGACCGGGCCGTTGTTGGCGACGACGATCGTGTAGGTGGTGTCGGAGCCCGGCATGTAGGTCGCCGCGCCGTCGTCCTTGGTGATGGCCAGGTCGACGTCGTTGTCGGCGATGGTCCAGGTGAGATCCGCATTCGCCGGCGTACCGCAGGCCGACGTGCTGCCGATGGCATAGCTGGTCGGATCCTCGGCAATGGCCAGCGTCACGGTCTCGTCGCCCTCGACGAGGGCATCCTCGATCACCGACAGCGGCAACGGGAAATCCTGGCCGGTGCCGTAGTCGCCAACCGGGATGTTGACCACGAAAGTCGGCCCGGGCGCGGTGAAGTCGGTCCCCAGCTGCGCACTGCCACCGGTGATGTTGACGATCACGTCGAAAGCGGCCTTGATCATGCCGGCGACGCGGATCGCCGGCACGTTGGCGCTGCCATCGGCTTCACCGGAGACCACGGTCTCGGGAAAGAACTCCACGTAGGGGCGCAGGGTCAGCTGGATGTTGTCCAGGTAGTTGCCGCTGGATCCGCCCGAAATCGCCTCGAATCCGATCGTCTGCGGCCCGGGCAGGCCATTCCAGATGAAACTGCCCGAGTAGGTGCCCCAGGTATTCACCGTGCCGTCGTTGCTGCACGTGCCCATCGAACCGCAGGCATTGATCGTGCCAACGCCTGCGGTGTTGGTGGTGGCGCTCATGATCTCCACGTTGCCGGCCCCATCCGGGTTCGGCCCGATGTTGAACGACATTCTTTCCGAGCCGTTGCGGCCGCGATGCGCCAGCGACCAGTCGATCCGCTCCCCGGGTGCCATGCACACCGCCTGGTAGAGGCGCGATGGTGTCTGCGCATTGAGCTCGGCCCACTGTTCTCCATCCTGGGCCTGCATTCCGGTCCAGCCGTTCTTGAAGATCTGCATCGACTCGATCACGGGCAGGCCGGGATGGCCGCCGCAGGTGCCGTGCTGCAAGTTCCCCCACGTACCGTTGTACGGGGGCTCGGTCGTCCGCCAGCCCGGTACGTCCGCGGATTCGCGAATCGACCAGCACGCAGTGCCCGGCAACACGGGCTCCTCGAAGCTGGGATTGACGAAGCTGCGCTGCACCTGCGCGTGCGCCCCGGATGCCGCCAGCAACAGCGCCGACGCGACGATCCATGCGCCCATCGCGCTGCCGTTGTTTCGATTGCTGCGTGACATCAGTAGCTCCCCACCATGTTGATGAACCAGCCCTTGTGGTCGTAGTCGAAGTCGGTCAGGTCGTCGCTGAAGTCGGTGAAGTTGTAACCGGCGCCGATGCGGAAGTTGCGGCCGATGTCGCGATCCACGCCCACCAGCCAGCCCTGCTTGGTGCCGCCGTCGTCGACGTCGAGATGCCGGTACTCGACCAGCGCATGCCACTGTTGCAGCAGTTCGTAGCGGACCTGGCCGGCGGCGAAGGTGGTGGCCGAATCGAACCACGCGCCGGTGCCGCGGCCGAACCGCGCCTCGCCTTCGCGCCGCGCCAGCTTGGCGGCGAACTCCCAATGGCGGTCGTGCTTGTACACGCCTTCCAGCGACAGCACCTGCGACCTCTGGTCGTAATCGACACCGTTGACCTGCCCCAGGGTGGCCAGGTCGTACAGGTAGGTGTAGCGCCCGAACACCCCCCAGCGGCTGCTGTCCCACGGCCGCCAGGCGAAGCCGACGTTGCCTTCGATGAACTTCGCCCCGGCGGCGGGATTGAGCACGTCGTCGGTATCGGCATAGTTCAGGCGCGCGGCAATCCGCCAGCTGTCGTTGATCCGGTGCAGCAGGCGGTTGGTGCTGACCCACTGTTCGCGCTGTTCGGCGCCGTTGTCGCGACGCCATTCCAGCTTGCTCTGCCAGTCGGTGTCGGGCGAGGTGCGGCCGCCGCTGACGCTGATCGCACGGCGGTCGACTTCGCCGCCCGCGCTGTTGACCAGTTCGCCGTCGGACAGGGTGAAGCCCAGGTTCCAGCCCTGTGCCGGGTAGAAGTCCATGCCGAAGGTGTGCGCCAGGCCGGATTCGGCGCGGGACTTGAGGAACTGGCTCTCGTTGAACACGTTGACCTGGCTGGACAGCCGCCAGCGCTGGCCCAGGGTCCAGCCGTTCTGGCGCGCGGGGTTGAACAGCGAGTCGTACTGCGTGCTGTCGGTCGACCAGGTGTAGCTGCCGTAGGCGGTGTGCTGCGGGTTGAAGCGGTACTCGCCATTGACCTGCGCGGCATCGCCGCGATCGCCGGTGGACACTTCGGCGCCGACGCTGGACAAGTTCCCGAACAGGTATTTTCCGCCCAGCGTGTAGGCATCGTTGTCGGCGTAGGCGCCGCCGTCGTCGTCGACGGTGAACTGCGCGGTGCCGTAGATGTCCAGGGCGGTGCCGAAGCGATGCCGGTAGCCGAGCGCGGCCAGCGTGCCGGCGGCATCGCCGCTGCTGCGCTGCTGGTCGGTGCGGCGCAGTTCGGCGGTCAGCGCGTTGTCGTCGCCCAGGGTCCACTCGGCGGTCAGCTGCGCCTGCTCCAGCGATTCGCTGCCACGTTCGGCGCGGGTATAGCGCGCGTACACGCCGAAGTTGCGTGCCAGCTGCGCCAGCACCTCGGCACCGACCTCCTCGACGGCCTGGCCGGTGTCGAAGCGCCCGACCGAATAGCCGGCGCCGACGCTGCGCCACCAGGCGGCCGCGGACAGGTCGCGTTCGGTCCAGCCCAGTTCGCGGAAGTTGACCCGGGCCTCGACCGATTTCGCCTCGCCCTCGCGCGGCCCGACCGGATTGAGCTGGCTGAAACTCAGACCGCCGTCGTCGGAGAAGAACACCGGCGCGCTGAACGACTCGGTCTGGGCATACTCGAGCTTGAGGTAGGTGCCGCGGCCGGCCTGCAGGGTGATGTCGCCGGCGGCCAGGGTGTAATCCTCACCGGCGCGGTTCTCGTCGACGTAGGTCAGGCCAACGCCGACGTGGTCGCCGAACCAGTGCTTGCCGCGCAGCCCGGCGGTGACCTCGTCGGCATCGAAGCTGGTCGGCACCCACTCGTAGTCGACGATCAGGCGCTGCTCGTAACCGTCCAGCGGCGTGTCGCGGGTGATGCTGCGCAGGTGCTCGCGGGTGACCATCGCCAGCGGCCGGGTCAGCAGGAGGCGGCCCTGCAGTTCGTCGATCTCGTAATCGGCGCCGCGCTGCAGCGTCACCCGGTTCTCGACCCGGCCGGTGGTGGTGTCGCGGATCTCCAGCACCACGATGTCCGAACCCGGCAGCACGTCGGTGTGGCGCAGGTAGTACAGGCTGCCGCCGGTGCCGATGAACTCGCTGTGGCCGGGCGCGGTCTGCGCCTCCGACGCGAACGCGCGCAGCTCGGTGCCCGGGTCGCCCCAGGCGTTGCTGCCGCGCGAGCGCCAGCTCAGCGCGGCGCCGTACAGCGACCGCTGGTACTGCCCGTACTCGGTGCCGGCGAAGCCGGTCTGGTAGTTGCCCCACAGCGCCTGGTTCTTGTCCCAGTCCGCGCGCAGGTAGAACCGGCCCATGGTGTC
>PJTQ01000596.1_pt1 | contig 17206 bp, 18 predicted proteins | sample 1512231 | NCBI WGS metagenome assembly PJTQ01 (sample SAMN08177688, study PRJNA422409) | Soil metagenome, whole genome shotgun sequencing project. | isolation source: Soil (3) enriched on wood chips | place: USA: Madison | collected 2015-01-15 | reverse complement strand
GCGTACTCGAAATCGGAAAAGCTCATCTGGCTCATGGGATGGCGGGCTTGTAGAGGGCAGTTGGACGGAGGGCTATTTCAGCACAGGTCAGATGGCCTGTGCTGACTTGATCGGAGAATCCTTAGGCGTTTTCAACGCGATATTTGCCCGGACTGACCCAACGTCTTTGAGGTAGAAATCCATGAACTGTTTGACGCAGAGAATCTCGCGCTTCCATACGTTCTTGTCGATTTCTTGAGAAGAATCGTCCTCAGAACTTGCTCCACGGGTACCTTGGAAAAGCGTCCATTTCACGTTGATCGGCCAATCCAGAAAATCTATAGCCGGACTGCCTAGGAAACGAGTTTGTTTACTTGGAGAGAACCAAGCGCCAGTTGGATTGAGGATGAAGGTCGAGTACTCCTGGAAGTCTTCACGCGTCCAATCGAGCAGGCAGCGATCGTTCGCGAAGCTCCAGTTGAGCATCTTTTCCAAGCCCTGGATGCATGTGTTGTATTGCCGGTGGGAATTCAACGGATTCCAGCTGTGGGCGATCCAGTTGATGAACCGATCGGCGTACCAAGTACTAATGAACGGCTGGCTGAGATTGCTGACTTCGTTCAGGCGCGCGGAGACTTGGAGGTTGCCTGGGAAACTGGTTGCGCTTTTAGGCCGCCAGTGACGGTAGGGAGGAAAGATCGGGAATGGGATGAACGGCCGCGTCATTGGTGAACCCGCTGTCAGCCTACCTTAAAAAGAATAAATCTTAAGCCATTGCTTTACATGGCTTTTTTGAAAAACACAAAACACCAAGCTGGGATATAGGTCAGATTTTCTTCTTTTTATGCGAGAAATGCACGAAATTACTTTTTATGTCCTCAAGGATAAGGCCTGTCGAAGCCCCCCAAATCTGCCTGTCGTCAGAATTAGTCATGGAGGGTTTTGAGTCGACCAGTGAGTATGCGAAATGGCATGATGTGCCTACTTTTATTGGATCGTTTTCAATCATATCGAACCGGGCTATATGGCGTGCAAAGACTAGAGCAGCCGCGGTTTTTTGCAGCAGGTATGGGGGATTTGACCGAAGTGATGATGGGATTATCCAGGAATCGCTTTAGCTAAAACTCAGCCCATTCAGATCCCTGATCTCCCGATTGGTCGTACTTTAACGTCGAAGAAATACTTTTATGCCCGAGTGCAATTTGAGCGGCGCTTAAGCCATATTTGTGTGAAAAATCCATAGCGAATGTTCGCCTTGCGTCGTGAGGCCCCAAGGGACAGATGCCCGCTTCTAAGCACCTTGACCTTAGTGCGCTATACAAACCATCCGCCGTAAGATTTCCCAGTATTCTCCCGCTCTTGCTGACACGTTGGAGAATACAATCGCCACAGTCGATATGGTTGCCTGACTCCTCCAGCCAGTTGATCAATGGTTCGTGTGCCCAGTTGAGTAGACGACGGGAGGTTAGTTTTCCTTTGTTGAATATTTGCAGCGATGTATTTTTCAAATCCACATCATGACGCCTAACTGCGCTAGCCTCTGCTCGACGTAAACCCGCTCCGAAAAGCAAAGCAACCATGGCGCAATCCCTAAGTGCGAGGAGGTAACGTTCATCGTTCAGGCAGCTGCGCATTAAATTTACAATGGTGTCGGAGTTGACATAGACGCCACGATAATCTCTCAATTGTTCAAACTCAAATCGAAGCGCATCTACTTCTCGGTACTGTCTGTCAGTGATGAGGCCTTGAGCCATACAGCACCGAAGTATTTTTCGTACTGCAATCAGCCTCAGCTCTATTGTGGCTGTAGAGTATTTTTGTTTCCACTCACTGACTAATGAAATAATGCTGGGGGCGTCCAGCCTTTGCCAAGGTACGCTTTCAAGTCGTGAGTCGTCGTAGCCAATGTCGCGTGCAAGGTACTTAAGACAGTTAAACATCGTCGTGCGACTGTCGCCGATAAAGTGTAAAAAATATTGCTTTAAAGCCTGCTGAGCGAAGAAGATGTTTTCAGGAAGAATTGAGTGGTCCAAGTCATTGGGGTCGATTGGGTTTGCCATGCGAGGATTCTCCAAACGCGGCGGTTAGCAGTCGCAAAGCTTTAGGAACGTTATCGAATAAAACAAAAGGGCGCGGGATGGAGTCGGTGTGTCCCTACGCTACTAAGCCAACCCTCCACGAGATCAATGCAAGGGTTTTTATAAGCACATAATTTTTTGATTATCTCATCAGTTATTTGTGCTTCTATATCAGGAAAAAAGCTTATAAGGGGTGGTGGACTATATCGATAATTCCTGCTAAGTATGCGCCACATTGATACGCAAGAAGGGATGCCTAGGAATGCCCCAAGAGTAGCGAGTAATCTTGAGGTATGCAAAGGGTCAAACCGCGCAATATCGTTAGGTGCTAATCTAGCAGCGTTGTGACGATCGGCATCACTGCCGGCGTCGTGTGGCGTAAAAGATACGAGGGCAAGGTCCGTGTCGCAAAAACCCTTGACCAGAGTTATTGCGGTGGCATCAATTATCTGTAAGAGGTGGTTTGCTTTTATTGACCTTCCGGTAGGCAGATGCACTGTCGAATGTTTAAGGGCGTTTGCTAGCCAAAGCTGGAAGCGTAGCGCAGTCAGAAAGCAGCCAAGTTCAGGGCGCCGTAAAGAGGCAGCCAGGATGGCTTGATAGCTAAATTTATACCAAGGCGAGTCGCCTGATAGAGCAACAAAAACAGCATGACTTATAGTTTCATTAGTGTCCTCAGTAAAGTGATGGATCATCGACAACGGATGTAAGTGCACAGGGCAGCCAACGGACCATCGATGGAGCCAAGATCTTCTGTAAGCTGGATGGCGCCCTTGAGCCAGATCTTCAGCTATGCAGGAAATACAGTATTTTCGTCTCTGAGTGACGGGCGGAAGCCACAAAGCGGGGGTTGGCAGTAGGCTCTGGATCGCGCTAGGTGTGCAGCCCAGGATCTGAGAGGACAAGATGCACACTTGGGCATGCTTGATGCTGTCTGGATCAGTAATCCCTAAATGTGCCAATATTGCCGCCGTCTCAAAAAACTTTGGAACGCCTCGTTTTATACCGCGATTAAGCCACGAACTGAAGACCTCATCAGAGTAAGGCCGGTGCATGCCTACAAATAAGTGGTTACTACTCATACACCGAGCTCAGGTCAGGGAGGAAATCAGATCTTTTAAGCACATCAATACTAATGCGCTCGGAACCTTCAAGAATGGCCGTCATCGCAGCCCATTTGAGTCGATTGACGATATTGCGTGTTGTTGGTTCTAGTTGATTAACAAAATAATCAACTATCTCTTTGGACGCCAAATTAGATGGATGCATGAGGGGGATGCATTTTTCGTAGCTGGCCAGAAATGATCGAAATTCCTCGTCTGGCCTCCACTGCTCCAGTTCAAAAACCTGAAAGCGACTGGAGAGCTGTATGTCCATTCTTATTGCGTGCATAGCATCATGCGTGCCAAACACCACCAGTATGAGTGACATTGGAGGGCCAGAGATAAGCTTGAAGAAATTTAAATTCTTTCTCGCTTCGATTCGATTTACAGCCAGCAGGTGATTGAATTCATCCACGAGCAACATTCTGATTTTTCGGGCCTTAAACAATAGTTCCAACGGCCTAGGCAGTGCATCTTTCGTTACGCTGTGGGTAGACAGCCCGCACTGGTTACACAGCGCGGATATATTATTTCTCAACGTCGGATCTGACGGCAGCTTCAATTGCAGGTATGGTGCAGGTACGCCTTGTCGATGAGCCCATGATTCACAATCTTTCACGACGCGATCAAGCAGACTAGATTTTCCAACTCCTCCGGCACCTACGATCATCATGCACATTGCTTGTTCGTTATTGGGCAGGAAAAGTGAGGATTTGATTCTATTCCGGATATTCACTCCTGCGCTGTGATTCACCCACTTATCTTTATGAATGAAACCTATCCTCTCCTTGGTGGGCAGCGCCATTACGGACTGGCACAGTGTGTTGAGGTGCGAATAGTCGCTAGCCATCACATTCACTCCACGTCGTAAGTCTTTGGTTGACGGCTATAGTCCAGGCGAGGTGAGAGCTCTGGCACTATCCTTCTTAAATCTGCGGTGAACAAATTTTTTTGTTTTTCTTGCTCGCGTCTCATTTTTGCAGTCTTTTGTGTCGCTGCTGCAACCCTCTCGCGGTTTCTTTCAACTGCCGCGAATATCATTGAAACAGGCACTCTAGATTTGTTCTCGGCGCTCAGCTCCTTGCGTGCAGCCTTTAGTTCAGCGAGCGAGCAATCTGGTAATCTGATGTCCGAGTAGTCACACTGAATATAACTGCCTTCACCGTTTGGTTTTACCCAGATCTTACAGATTGACTGTGGGTTGAACTTGATAATGCAAGGTGTTTTAATGCTGAAGCGCTTGAGCGCCGGCGCATAATACTGCACTCCGTGGATAGTGACACCGCTTCTCTGGATTGAGCCTCGCTTAAATGGAAGAAAGTCTATGGCTAATTTCCTAAAATCTCCTACTATCGCTGGTGGAATTATTTTCCCATCTTTATTTTTGTGAGCGCTCTCCCATTTAAGCAGGGGAGAGCACCCCAGTTCGGAGTGCTCTTTCATGTGATAAATACCGACCTGCTCAATGATCCAGTCGCGCACTTCACTCAATGTCATTCCTGGCGCCTTTAGATTGGAGTATCTTGCCTTGTCTGCGACACTCGCGAGGATAGCGCCCGGCAAGCCACGCATAGATTTCATAAGGGTTCCGATGTATCGCTCGATGTGACCGCCATAATGTGGCGAACCAGGAGGGCGCCACGTTAATTTAATGTCATATTCTTTACATCCTGAAATGAACGCGGCAGAGCGAAAATCTTTGCCGTTATCGACATAAATGTGCTGGGGGAGCCCATACATAGGGTATTGAATTTCATGCAAATTGAGCTCTGATAACCAGCCGTGTTTAGGTGTGACCGAGTGCACTAAGCATGCAGCATTGGATACCGCGGAAGGATGGTGAAGGCTTAGATAAAAACCGATGACAGATCTGGTGTGGACGTCGATTGCAATCGTTAACCATGGGCGCCCAATCGGTTTTCGGCTGGTCGAATCGACGACGATAACGTCAATGATGCAGTGGTCTATTTGAACTAGCTCAAGCGCACGCTTAGTTAGATGTTTTCCTCCGCGCACCAGATGGTCCTGTCGAGATTTCTTTCCACCATGCAACCGTTTCGTATTGTCACTGGGGGAGCGCTGGCGTACTCTCAAGGCAATGGTCTTAGTGCTCGGCGCTGGGTAGCCAGCGTTCTCGCACATTGTTTTGACTGCTTCTGATATGGCGTTGATAGAGCTTCCAGGACCTTTGCTCGCGGTGATGGTACTGTCGATGATGTTCTCTACTTCGCTCGCAAGGCGTCGGGTACCAACTTTCCGTCCACGCTTCTCCTTTATCAGCGAGCTAAAACTCCCGCGCACATAGCGACGGATCAATGTGTAGGCATATGAACTACTACAGGCCAGGTCCTGAGCCACCGCTTCGGCAACTGGGCGACTGGCTGGTTCTTCAAGGTGCTTGGTGATGACATCATATTTTCTCTGGGCATCGCTCAGTTGTTCTGCATCGAAAGCCGAAATATCAAGGCTATCGTTTTTCAATGATGTCTGGAGAGTGGCATGATCAATTACGCACTGAATCTCGCAAATGTTGATTATTTTGATTTTGTGATAACTGTCAATTATCTGCAGCTTGTCAGCTTCTACCCAAGCTACTACTTCAGCTAAAGCGCCGTTATGAATTATTTTCGTACCTTCCGTCAATATGTGCCTGTGCATCGATTAACTACCTCGCGCAGCTCACGTAAAAAGTGGCATCGCGGTCGATGACTGGCAAGCGCAGATTGTCGGAAAAGGTCAGGCACTAGGTATAACATCATTATACCTTGTAAAAGTTGTTGTTCTTAAATATCAGCCAACCATTTGGCATCCATGCGGTACTTGCAGACCCTTTATGGGAGAGCTCTAGCACGCGCCTTGTGGGCTGGTAGGTAGAGTTTAGCAGCTCCGCTGATTACGTTCGTCGGGAGGCGCACGTTCCTGAGGGTTGGGCCGTACATTATTACGAAGAAGGTGCCGGAGAGCGGCCGCTCGACGGTCGGGTTAGCCTATTCAGGCTGTAAGCGTTTGTGACGCCAACCCGACTAATCAGCTTGGCGCCAGACCTAAACGCGAAAACCCTTGGAGCCGCGGGAGTGGGACGGGGTGCGAAGCGCAAGCTCACTCGGTTACTGGCATTTGTTTATCGTCGTCCTCTGGAGTTGGTGCTGGATACAGTTGGCTAGCACGGCTGCCCAGCAGAGAGCCTACCTGGAAGTTTCCCATCACCGTGCTGATGCTACGGTGTTCAGTTATCGCCATGACTTCATCAAGCGGCACGCCCTGTTTTCTAGCCTCAGTGAAGAATCCTGAACCTAGGCTGTGCGCTACCCAGTCGCAGTCAACGCCGGCCAGTGCTGCGCGACGTTTAACGATGCGCGCGACCTGGTCACCGGACAGACCAGCAGCCGCGAACCCGCCATCTTTGTACAAGCGGTGAAATAGCGGACCCTCGCAGGCCGGTACTTCAGGAAGCCATACATTCAGCGCCGGAGCCGCCAGTCCCTCAAGCGGCTTTTCCCGCCGTACGCCGCTACTATCGGTTTTGGTTGCCCCGAGTGTATAAAGCCAGGTTTCGACGTCTAGGCGGCGCAGGTCTCCGATCTCTAAACCCACGATTTCCGAGCGGCGCTGGCCACCGCCGCTCTAGGCCCGCAACAGCAGGGCGCGTGCCACGCACGCCGTTATTGCAGGTGGCGAGCATCGCCTGCAGCGGCTCCGATACCACTGCGGTTTTCTTTCGCACGGATAAACCTTGGCGTGCCTGAGCCTTGCGTGTCTCACGCAGTAGAGCCTTCACCGCTGGAGCCTCACTTGGGTTATCCCATTTAGCCCAAACTGCCAAGCGGTGCTGAACGACAGTGGCCCCAGCTTTCCCGTGACTGTGGCCGCCATCAACGCGGCGTCGACGGCCGGCGGCAGCAGGTGTGTTTAACCGCCGATAGTATCGGGCCTGGTTAGGTGGTTGACGATGAACTGCACCGCAATCTCGGGCGGCAGCGCGCCATCGCCAAGCGACCGGCAATAGCGCAAACGCAGCCACGCCGCCGAGTATGCTAGGGCGCCCTGATAGCTGTGCACGGTATTGGCTGCGATGCCGGCGGTGATGATGCTTCAGCAGCGGCCCGGTTGTTGCCAGCCAGCTCTGCCAGCACCAGCGGCAGGGACGAAGGCATCTGTATCGGCTCTGTCAATTTCATATTGCTCAACGCGGCAATAGGTTCGGATAACCTGTGCTTATCAGACCTAATATAGCGAAGAGGTAGGCATGACGATATCCATGATCGTGAAGAGCAGCAATCGCCCCTTTGCGACCGCTGAGCGCTAACGGCTTTACCAAGTGCGACGCGCACTCTGTGGGGAGCGGGTTTTCCCGCTAAGCAGACGACGCGGTGGATGTCACCGGCTTTGCCGGTGTTGGCGGGTTAACTCGCTCCCACAAAGTCCGCTATCAGAGGCAAGGGCCGGCAAAGGCTCGCGCCCCACAGCGCGCCTCGGTCATTGATGATCGCGGTCGTAGCGGGTGCTTCAGGGCGATACAACGCGTTAACCCGGTCGCCTATCGCGTAGCCGAAGATCAACCCATTTTCGGAGTTCCTGATCATTCTGCCCGTGACGTCCCTAAATTCGATTTGTGGATGATCGCCGCGCGTTCACAGCGCCGACATTGCCTTGGGAGCGTTGGGCGTGAGAGGCGCCGATGCAACGGACGCAGCGGACGCCGACGAAGACATTCAGGACGACGGTCAAGTCATTTACGCATGAGGAGAAAGGCAATGGACAACTACCACCTGAGCCTAACCGCTGATGGCTGGGAGCTGAAGAAAACCGGTGCGGAACGAGCCGCCAAGCGCGCCGCTACGAAGCAGGGTTGGTTGGTTCGCTGGCTGACTTCTTTGATGGCAAAACAGCTTCGGTGAAAATTCATAAAGCTGACGGCACCATCGAAGAAGAGCGTACCTACCCACGTTCGGCTGACCCGAGGCGTTCGAAGGGGTGATACCAGTTACCGCTGCAGGCCTGGGTATCAATGTCAGCGATTCGACCGGGCATGGGCTGTACAAGTGGCTGCTCGCGAGCTTCCTGATCGGGAAGAGGATTCGTTCCTCCTTCGCCGTGGAGGAGTACCGGAACTTGGTTGATCGGCATGGCCTGGATACGCCGGAGAAGTTGGCCCGCTGTTCCCATCGGGATCTCGTAGGACTCCTAGGCCAGGCAGGTTACGCGCGATACGACGAGTCCACGGCGAAGCGGCTTCATGCTTTGAGTGTTCGGGCCGCTAGCGAACTCGATGTTCAGTTGATCTCGCTGAAAAAGAACGAGTTGGACACCTCTGCCTTCCAGGCCTGGCTTTTGAGCTTCGAAGGGGTTGGCCCTAAAACTCTCGAGATTTTTATGCGTGAAGCAGCAGCCCTCCTTGAGCACCGCTCTACAGCGGGATCGTCACGCTGAAGCAGGTGCCGCTCTCTTTAGAGGATGACACGTCGATTTTCCCTCCATGACTGGCGACGATTTCAGCTGCGATGAAAAGGCCTAACCCCAGGCCTTGAGAAGCTTTGCTACCCGTCTCGGTATAACCAGAGTATCGACGATCAGGATCAAACAAGGATGGCATAGCGGCTGGAGAGATGGGCTCTCCGGCGTTTCTGACTCCGAAGGTCATTGTGTTGTGGCTGCCTTTGAGGGCGACCTGGATTGGCTGCTGCAGGTCACCATGCCTGACTGCATTACCAATCAGGTTGGTAAATACCTGAGCCATTCGCTCTGGATCAAAACCACCCACGACCGGATCGGTATCATTGAATATAACCGTCGCGTTTGGCTCCCCAGAACTCAGTTCCTTGATTGTCGTCCGGCAGATCAAATTCAGCTCGGTGGGACTTTTGACAACCGGACCCGCAAAGACCTGCTGATGGACATCGCCACTGAAGAGCTGAGCCACCTGGAGATTGTAGGCTCGATAGTCGTGATGCTTAACAAGGGCGCCAAGGGCCGACTTGCTGAGGGGGTCGAAGAGGAGGGAGAGCTGTACCGAGCAATCAATGGCGCCGGTAACGATTCCCACATTACCAGCATCCTCTACGGCGCCGGCGCTCCGCTTACCAACTCGGCAGGGGTGCCCTGGAGTGCGGCCTATGTGGACACCATCGGTGAACCGACAGCTGATTTTCGCTCCAACATCGCTGCCGAAGCGCGGGCGAAGATCGTGTACGAGCGCCTGATGAACGTGACGGACGACCCAGGCGTGAAAGAGGCGCTGGGTTTCTTGATGACGCGAGAAATCGCACACCAGCTTTCTTTCGAAAAAGCACTGCACGCCATCCAGCCTAACTTCCCTCAGGGCAAGCTCCCTGGCATGCCGGAGTTCACCAACAAATATTTCAACATGTCGGGTGAGCCGAATGTGCGCGGCCCTTGGAATGAAGGCGAGGAGTGGGAGTACGTCGAGAATCCATCGGCTGCCGTTGATGGCGGAGATGGCACCGCTTCGGTAGAACTGGCCGCTCCTGATCTGGCGGTATTGGAAGCCATGAAGCTGGGGACGAGGTCCGATCCAGCCAGCAACCCGGTCACCGGCGCGGATCTTGGTTCAGGCTTGGTCAACGGTAAAGATGACTGAATTTCGGGAGGCCGCAATGAGCACTTTGAAAAGGAGGGATAAGGCTCAGGTCGGCATCGGCTTTGAGCATTTGATGAGCGCGGCGGTAGCAGAGTTCGAGGCCGACTCGCGCCTGGCTTGCCGAGCGATGCGAGTAAAGATGGCCATAAGCATGTTCGGCGTTGGCTCCCTGCTGCCCAACGATCTGCCCCCAAAGCTTCCCATTGAGTCCTCACACGAGAGCTTGGTCAGCCACACCCTGCAGTGAAATCGATTTTCAAACCCAAGGAGAATGACGATGGTTGCTCGCAAAACAGTTGAAGACCTGTTCATCCATGAGCTTTCGGATGTGTACAGCGCTGAGAAGCAGATCACCAAAGCATTGCCGCGTCTGGCTAGGGCATCTACCAATCCGCTGCTGGCGGATGCGTTCACTTCACACCTAGCGGAAACCCAGGGGCAGATAGAGCGCATTGACCAGTTGGTAGAGTCCGCTGGATTGAAACTCAAGCGGATGAAGTGCGTAGCCATGGAGGGTTTGGTTGAGGAGAGCAAAGAGCTGATAGATGAAATCGAGAAGGGGGCGGTGCTCGATGCGGCGCTCATCGGGGCATGCCAGAAGGTTGAGCATTATGAGATCGCCAGCTACGGCACCCTAATTGCGATGGCCAAGCACCTCGGTATGGAAGAGGCGGCCTCGCTGTTGGCCGACACGCTTGCAGAAGAAAAAGCTGCAGACGAGAAACTGTCAGCGATTGCCGAAGAAGGCGGCAACCAGGCCGCCACCCTCGAGAAGTAACGGGTCGGGCCCAGCCAAGGACGTGCTGGGCCTTCTAGGAATTTGTCATTTCCGCGATTTCTTTCTCGCAACGCGCGTCTTCTTATACAAAAAAAAATTCTTGTGGAGCATTTTGACCCGCCGGTCCGGTATCTCATCGGCGCGGTGGAAATCGGTCGCTATTCGGAGGTGATGCGCCCATGGTGGATAAATCCTTCAGCATAGACCTAGCGTCGTAAGAGAACGACATGCGCATTCGCGGTAAGGCTTTTTTGGGCATGGGCTGACCCCACGCTCCACCACCAGATCCATGATGAATCCCTCGCCGATGGTACAACCATTGACGTGCAAAGCAGGCTCTCTCGAGCTGGAGGAACTCAACTGTTCATCGGCGTGTACGCGCCAAGCGGCCTGGTTCTTGATGAACAATGTTTCGATTCACGACCGGGCCAGTCGATGACAACGGCTCTTTCCTGGGGCGTAGATATGGCCCTCCAGAGGGCGCGCGAGGCTTCATCTTCACTTTCTCAAACGGCTGACGTGTCGGATCGGTCTAAGGAGAGAGTGGAAGACTATGTCCGTATCCAGTGAGTCAGAAATTCAAGTTCAGCAAGCGCTGCTGCCAGTGTTTTCCGCAGCCGAGCAACTGAGGCTAGACCCTGAGGTCCTACGGCTCATGGCGATTGGTGGATTGACGCAGGACTCCCCTCCGGAATGGGTAACTCCGATTCTTCAACCAGAGGTCATTGAGTGGTTCCGCCGGCAAGCGAGATTTGCTGATCGGGACTGGCTCGAAGCTGCGCCTCGATGCCCTTGAGTTTTTGCATTTGCTGTTTCAGCTTTTCGACTTTAGTGCTGAGTAGCCACGACGCGGCATTACGACAGGCACTCATCGCGCCTGTTCCTCGATGGAGGACCGCCTGTTACTGCATACTGGTTTTCAGGATGCCGGAGTTGCTCCATGCAGAAGCAGTGTAAGACCGATAAAGAGCGGCGACTCAAGCGCTGCGAGCATGAAGCAGTAGGCGAGAGGGGCAAATCCGATTGGAGCAAGATCCGGAGATGATGAAGGTTCGCCTGGTGGAGCACACCTTTGGAACGAACAGATTCTGGAAGGGAAGCAACCAGTTCGTGACCAAAACCCTGCCGAGGTTAAGCACCGAAATGAGCCTTCACGTGCTCGCCTCCACAAACGCATGGTGAGCATTTTCGGCATCGCAGAGCTACTTGAGGCGATCAGGGCGTAACCCCGCCGTTTGCTGGCCCGTAAACAGCTACATGGGCCGCTGACGCGGCCCGTGTAGCACTAAAAATGTCTATTTTTCTGGGTGAGTGTATTTACGCTCTCGCCTGATGATTCCGCAGGTAATCTGCTCGGTTCTCAGTTATCGATGCGATTCCTGCGTTTTTCCACAGCCTGGATCGATAGCGGTCAGTCGTTAAGGGCTGCCAGCAGCCAGAAATGATCACACTGAGTCCTCTACCGAGCTTCCCGTACTCAGTTAACCCTCGTAATCGCTCTTCTGTCAGTTCTCCTGCGGCAACCGCTTCGGCTTCAAGCTGCACTCCATCGGTATCAGTGGCTTTCAAGCGAGAGGGGTTAACCACGGGAGTCAGCTGGATACAAGCCCTGACCACCGGTCACCAAACAGGGCGATTGCCAAGCCTCCGAGCATCACGATTACCCCGGCCAACTTGAAACCAGATACCGGCCTCTCGACTGCCCCGAGCAGTCCCAAGTGATCGATAACTAGGGACGAAATGATCTGCCCGGCGATGGCGAGGCCAAGCAGCGCTGAAAGGCCTATTTTTGGCGCGAGTACGACGTAGCTGAGCAACGCGCCGGCACCTAGCAGACCACCTAGAAGGCTCCACAAAGGCTGGGCAGGGATAGCCGCGATTGAAGCCACTATCCCGCCACGCATCAACGAAAAGATGCCCAGGCATAGCGCACCGGCAGTAAAAGAAAACAGTGCCGCCGCTACGGAATCTCCACCCACACCTTTAGCGAGTTGGCCATTCAGCGTGGTCTGCAGGGTGATACCAAGCCCCGCGCAGATAGCCAGTAGGTAGTAGGCTGCATTCATTTAACGCCTCCTTACTTGGCTGACTCAAGCGGCAAGAATGCCTCGGCAAACATATCCGGCTGATAGCCAGCAGCAGCAAACAGATGTTCACGGGACTCGTCGATCGCCGCGCGCAGCTTTTCGCTATTCACACCCAGAACCTTGCCGCCCTGCTTGACGATACGCCCGCCGATCATGACAGTGTCGACATTGCTGCGCTCTGCCGCATGTACCACGGTGCCGAAGGCATTACCTGACGGATAAAGGTTGATGTCCTGCGCATTGATAAGGATCATGTCAGCCTGTTTGCCGGGAACCAGGCTGCCGATTTTGTCATGCAAGCCAGCGCAGGTGGCGCCGTCGACAGTCGCGGCTTTGAGCAGAACATGGGCGGGCAGGGTCACCACCGGATGATGGTCTTCGCTGCAGCAGCGCTGCTGATGCATGCCCAGGACGCGCTGCAGATAAAACGCTACCCGCATCTCCATGAACATGTCGCCGCTGTAGGACGTTTCGTTATCAACGCTCAGCCCAGGGCTGATGCCATGACGCTGAGCCGCCTGCATGGCGAACATTCCATCTTCAATGCCGTAGTGGGCATCTGAACGCGGGCATACGTTGACCCGCACGCCAGCCTCGCGAAGGATCTTCCACCCGGCGTCCGGCAGCGCGGTGCAGTGGTTGAAGATGTTGTCAGAGCGCAGCAGCCCCTCGCGATGCAAGCCTTCCAATTCAGCTGCCATGTCCCCACCAAAAAACTCGGTGATGATCGGTAATCCCAGGCGCCTGGCCTCAGCCCACAGCTCAGGTTCCAGCTGCGCCATCACTGCCAGTGAGAGCAGCGGGTTGTCACCGTTCTTGATGTATTTGTCCTGCAGACGCTCGAGGTTGCCCGGCCAGTGGGCTTTGTCCCACTCACCCGCCACCGGCGCTCCCGAAGCATGTACGGCGCGTATGCCTGCATCGAGCAGCGCCTCTACTGCGGCATCGGAGTGCGCACCGGTGCGGCTGTTATGCGAGTTGTCGACAAGGGTCGTGATACCAGCATCGATACAGCCCAATGCACTCAGCAGATTGCCGATATACATGTCCGCCGGACGGTAATATTTGGCGAACGAAAAGTGGGTGGCGTTGCAGTAATCCTCCAGGGTTGCGGCGTTCGGATTAATTCGCCGTAGTTGCCCCTCCCAGGAGTGACGGTGGGTATCGACCATGCCCGGCATGGCGATCATGCCGGATGCCTCAATCACAACAGCGTCGCCGGCTTCGAGATTTTCATCGATGGCCGAGATGGTGCTGCCTTCTATGAGGATATCGCCACGCGCCAGATTGCCGATGTCGCCGTCCATGCTCAGCACAGTTGCGCCGCGGATAAGTGTGCGTCCGGCCGGAGCGGCTGGAGCCTGCACTATGCTGCGGTTGTATTCACCCATTTCAGTACCCCTCTTCGAATTTCGTTGGAAGCAATGTACGCAATGCGATACTGCGGGAAAAAGATGGTAGAACTGTTTTTATTATTCAATTTATGCGAATAATAATGCCTCCTTTCATTGCTCCAAGGCTGTTACCCGTCATGGACCGTATTCAAGCAATGCAGGTTTTCGTCCGTGTGGCTGAGGCAGGAAGCTTTAGCCAGGCGGCGCAGACGCTCTCTCTACCGGCCTCAACGGTGACCAGCAGCGTTAAAAACCTTGAGAAGTACCTGCAGGTGCGCCTGCTGAACAGAACAACGCGGCGGGTTAGCCTGACGCCTGAAGGCGCCCAATATCTGGGGCAATGCAGGGAAATATTGGGACTGATCGAACGCACGGAGACCAGCCTGACGGATTCCGTGAAACGGCCGCAGGGACGTTTGCGCGTCGATATGCCGGGCGGCATTGCCCACTTCATCGTCATTCCAAACCTGCAAGACTTTTACCGGCGCTACCCGGATATTTACCTGATGATAGGCGTCAACGATCGGCAGGTTGACCTGCTTCAGGAGGGAGTCGACTGCGTCATTCGTACAGGCGAGCTTGATGACTCAACGCTCGTTGCGCGACCACTAGGCCGTTTTCGCTGGGTGACCTGTGCATCTGCTGCCTATCTCGAAGAGAACGGTACTCCGCAGACTCCGCGAGATTTGTCTCGTCACCGGGCCATCCATTACTTCTCGGGCCGTGCAAGGCAAGCAGGTGAGATGCGCTTCGCCCGGGGCGACGAGAAAATCTCAGTACCGGTCAAGGGCACAGCAGCCGTCAACGAGACTGGGCTCTACATCAAAATGTGCCTTGAAGGCTTTGGGCTCGTGCAACTCGCCGAGAATGTTGTTTCCGAACATCTACGATGGGGGCGGCTGGTCGAAGTGCTTGCTGACTGGCAGCCTGACCGGGTTCCTGTACACTTGTTATATCCACATCAGCGCTTTCTATCACCAGCTGTGCAGGCGTTCGCTGACTGGATCGCTGGGCTAGTTCACGACGGCGGTTCGCCTGCTGGCTGATCAGGAGATGAAAGCTTCTCCGGACTAAAATGCCAATCACTATTGGCGTTTATGGGATGGTTGAATGGTGCGCCTGGCTTGGCCCAGCAGTAGTGGACCATGGCTGCAATTAAAAAAACGACGCATTCCGCTGCTCCTGAAAATGAGCCGTGTCGTCAGCTTCATTTGCACGCAAACCGATGAACGTCAGGCCGAGCATTATGCTGGCGCCCGAGCCGAAGCGCAGGGAGGAGGCCCTCAACATGGCGTAGCCTGGCGCGTAAATGATCCTAATGAGGAGTTAGGTAATTTTGCCCGTCCATTTCGGCTCGGAAGCGGCTCAGTCTATGACCGGGCCATGCGGGCGCGTATACCCTTGCCGTGCTGCGCACACTGCGCGTAGCGCAGCCCGGCCAGCAATACCCGCCGACGTATGCTGCTAGCCCCTTTATGACTTGGCCTCCGTGACTACCCCTGATCTGCAATAGCCTTATCTGCGCAAGGTTTCAAATAGAAATGCCCTGAACCATTGATTGCCGGCATCAGCGTCGTAGGCACCATGCCAATGAACGGTAGACTCGACCCCCGGCATCTCCACTGGCAGCGGGTAAATCACGAAATCATTCGAATGATTCAGCGCATGTGCGACGCCTTCAGGTAGGGTGACCATCCACCCTGTATGCCTGAGTATCTGCGGCACAACTGTAAAGTGGGGTACCCTCAAAGCGATGTGTCGATTCAGGCCACGTGAGGCCAGAGTGTCCTCGATGGCTAAGTGGCTGCTGTCAGTGGAGGTGACACTGACATGGGAGAGGGCAAGAAAATCCTCCACGCTGATTTTCCCGGCCGGAAGTCCGTCACGCTTGCGAGTCATGCAGGCGTATTGCTCTCGGAACAGGGATTGGTACCGGGTGGTTGTTTTCAGTGTGGGCAGGTTACCAATTGCGAAGTCCAGTTGCCCCATACGCATCCGCTCGACCACCATGGCGACGGGTACCAGCTCTGATGAGAGCCTAATGGCCGGCGCAAGCGTTTGAAGCCGTTCACAAAGCGACGGCAGGAACACCTGTTCGCCGATGTCTGACATACACAAACGGAACTCCCGGTCGCTAGTACCAGGATCGAAGGGTTCGGTTTCATTCAGAGCATCGCGTATTGCCGTGAGTGCCCGTCCGATCGGTAGGGCGATCCGCTCGGCGGTCTGGGTCGGCATCATGCCTTCCGGCGTGCGTACGAATAGCGCATCATCAAAAAGCTTGCGAAGTCGACCCAAGGCGTAACTTACAGCAGGTTGTGTAATCGCCAGGCGTCCAGCCGCGAGTGTCAAGCTGCGTTCCTCCATTATGGCCTGAAAAACCCTAAGCAGATTTAGATCGACATCATTCAAGTTGCGCATTCGTATAAATACCGTTCATCAATTGTATAATTGCCATGAATTTGACTTATAGGGTACAGGTTCATAGACTTCGGAACAACAGCGAGGCGATACAACAATCTGAGGCTTTGAGTGATGGACACAGGTTTTTGCAAACAACAAGCAGTTGGCGGGGCATTAACACTTCCGGTGCTGCTGTTGAAACGTATTGAACGCAGCCCTGAAACGGCGCTTTTTTCCGACCGAAGCTGCACTTGGACTGCTGCGCAACTTGTCGACGTGATAGGACGGCGTGCCACAACACTCGCGGAATATGGGATAAAGCGTGGAGATCGGGTTGGATTGATGTGCGCCAACCGCGCCGAGTTCCTTGAAGTGCTGTTGGCATGTGGTTGGCTGGGCGCGGTTGCGGTGCCTATTAATACCGCCTGTCGGGGCATGCAGTTGAATCATGTGCTGGCTAATAGTGGGGCGCGCTTATTGGTCAGTGAAGAGGTCAATCTGGATGTGCTCGCGGCACTTGATTACTCTGCGCTTGCTGTCGAAGCCCTGTGGGTCCTTTCGCCGCAAGGCGATGTCAACGCGGTTTGGCAGGAGCGGTTGAGGGTGCGGTCGATGCCCCCTCGCAGTGCGTCCATGGCCCCACCTGCAGTGCTCGAGGATGGCGACCCGCTGGTTATCCTTTACACCTCCGGGACTTCCGGGTTGTCCAAGGGCGTGATCTGCCCGCACGCCCAATTCTTTTGGTGGGGGCTGAATACCGGTGGCGACCTACAGGTGCGCCCCGGG
>PJTQ01000594.1_pt1 | contig 17239 bp, 11 predicted proteins | sample 1512231 | NCBI WGS metagenome assembly PJTQ01 (sample SAMN08177688, study PRJNA422409) | Soil metagenome, whole genome shotgun sequencing project. | isolation source: Soil (3) enriched on wood chips | place: USA: Madison | collected 2015-01-15 | reverse complement strand
TATGGTGGCTACAGTAAATTGTGTATTGGCCTCCACATTGATGTCATTGGCTGCGATATAGATATCTGTTCCGTTGTTGATAAAGCCTACACCGGTGTTGGGATCTCCTGCAAATACCTGCTCGCAATCTCCACCTGTTGGAGGTACTTCTCCTATTATCAAGGTGTAGTCTTCTGTTTCTCCAAACTGTATAGTCTCTTCATCACAAGCTAATGTTGCCAAGTCATTAAGCGTTGGATCCGGATTAACCGCGCCCACTCTGACCCTCATTCTGTACTGGCCTTCTGCCGCCCCCTCCGGAATCATAATATCTCCGACATTTACTGTTCCGGGGTCAGAACCTATAAAGTAGTATTCTGATGGTTCAAATACAAAGTTATTATTGAAATCAATCCAAACCATCACAGACTCATAAGTCCACCCTGAACCTACCGTTACGGACATTTGATACGTCTCTCCGGCTTCTACAGTTGCCATCATCGAGGTGTAATCATTGTATCCGTTAGGGCCACAATCAGAATCGTTATTTATTTCCTGGAAGGTTACATTGGTAATTAAGTCTCCGTCTCCGCAGTCGGATTCAGGTTCGCAATAGTCAGTTGGTTCAACAAAATCTCCACATTGGATTATTCTGTCATGAATATCATCACTTGCGTTACAATCAGAATCCAAATGGGTATAGAATCTTACCAATTGATCTGTGTCAGACGTCCAAGTTACAGAGCCTGTTCCCGAAGCCAATACTGTATCTCCGTCTTCGTTTCCAATGGTAATAAAATAGGAGGCTATAGAGCTTGAGAAAATATATTCTGTTCCTGCCGTTACTTGAATCATTGAGTATTCACCAGTATACGCGACGCCGTCTGTCAGAGCTTCAGGTGTCCCGTCACAAGCTGGAGTTACCGTTTCGATTGGCCATTGTGGAAAGGTCGTATCTGCAACAGTCAAACATCCGTCTTCAGTTTCTGCTTCTATCTTATAATTCTGCGCATAAGCTTTGCTACTCGCTCCTCTGTCTTCTGTCCAGACGGCAACGCTCTGGCCATCAACATTTTTTGTAAAGTCTACTCTGGATTTGGCTGTTGCCGTAGTGGCAATTTCTATATAATTTTCATCCCAGGCAAAATTTCCATTTTCATCTAAATAAGCGACAAATAATTGAAGGGGGTTTACTCCGTCTCCTATTCCTGTCGAACCAAGAAAAAATGGCTGGTTGTTTACTAATTGTAGATTTCCGTTGTGAACATACGCGTCTGCATTTATAGGGAAAATTTCTTTTGCATTGTCTGTCAGCATTCTTTCTCCTGTTGTTTTGTCAAATTTTTGAATGTATTCGCCATACAGGTTTTGTGTATCATTGGATACCCAGGCGATTGACCATATATAATCAGATCCTTCTTCAAATGCAATGCTTGTTGTCATTTCATAATAAGTATCATCTGTTCTGAAATCTGAACCGTTAATACCCCAAGGCAGTGTTCCATCACTATTTATTCTCTGCAGAAAAGAATCAAAACGAAACCCTGTTGAACCGTAATAACCCAAATAAGTAACATCTCCATCTTGTAAAACCTCATATCTTCTATTAAATGCGGTGGTTTGGTCAGATACCTGAACCGGGCTTGTCCAAATAGCTGTTCCGTCTGCGGCATAGCGTTGTGCCCATAACATTGAGTTAATTGTCCAGCTTGTTCCTTTTACATGCATAAAAACAATAAACGAACCGTCAGATAAAAGCGCCAATTCCCCTACACTTGTAAAAGGATTGGAAGAGTCCGGAGAGTCTAAAATTTTGACCGTGCTCCAAAGTTCATTCCCATCTGCGTCGTATCTCATCAGGTTTCCCTTTCCATCTGCGTACCAACCAATTATGGCGCCACCATCTTCTGTGGGTAAAATTTTTGTGTCAAAAGCGTTTTCTCCCAAGTCGATTCCACCGGCGCCCCACATTTGATCCCCGGCAGGAGAAATCTTATTGGCGTAACCGTGACTGTTCCCTGTTGCGGTAAAAGAAATGTAGATATTACCTTCATTGTCAACTGCCTGAGACCTTGTGGCTGTCCAAGTGCTCATGTCTGCAACCGTATTTACTACCAATCCATTTTCTCCAAATAATTGATTGCCGTCTGCATCAAGCAATTGAGCCTTAAGGACGTAACCTGCCGGCTCATCCCAATAGACAACATAGGTTTTCCCGTCTTGCGTTCCAACCGAAATAATATCGGAGGTTGTTGTGTTTGAAACAAGGGTGTTTGTTCCATAATCATCAGTCCACTGTGCCAAACAGCAAATACTGATGAAAAAGCTACAAAAAAGTAAAATTGATTTTCTCATGTGTTAAAAAATTTTAATCAAATTACCCCTATTTAAATCTGAGTTGAAAATATTTTATATATCAATTGCCACTCAATGACGTGAAAAGCACCACTCATAAAACACTCATTGTTTTACAAAAAATTGATTAACAGTAATTTAACTTAAATTTGAGAAATGTAACGATTCAGTTCAATTTTTTTATTGGTCAGGTTCAGTTTTTTTCTTAGTCTTGTCCGTATATTTTCTACTGATTTAACCGATACCCCCGAAACATCTGCTATTTCCTTAGAAGAAAGATTAAGTTTGATTAACGCACATATCCTTTTGTCATAATTGCTCAGGTTAGGATGTTTAAGTGAAAGGTTTTGATAAAAAGACTCATATATATTGGAAAATCTTAATTCAAATTCTTCCCAGATCGCCTTGTTGGAGCTATGTTCAAGTTTGTTTAAAACTGTTCCGAGCGCTTGTTTGGTTTCTTCTTTTCCCGTATTCAGTCTGATTTTTTTTAGGTCCTGGAGTACGGAATTGTACATTTCTTCTCTTCTTGTTTCCGCTATGGTTTTTGATGCAAGCTCTTTGTCTTTCAACTCAATTTGCAGTTTTAATTCATTTTCGCGTGACTCATTTAATTCATTTCTTAATTTTTCTTTGATGAGCTTATTTTTATAACGAATTAAAAAGATGCTGAGAATTAACAATATAACAAAAAGAGCTAAAACAATAATGGTAAGCGTAAGCCTTTTTTCTTTATCATTTAAACGATTCAGTTCTGCTTGTGCTTTGAAATCATGTTCAATTTTTTGTTTCTCTACATTGACTGCTTTTGCCTCTATATTGATGCTGTCTCGAATCCGGTCATATTCCTGAAAATAATTGGCTGATTGTTCAAATTCGCCTAAAGCCAAATAAGACTTGTAAAGAACTTGAAGAACCTGGAGATTTGAAAAACTGTACTTCACCGTGTTTTCATCTTTTGCCTGAAGGGCGTAGTCAATCGCTTTTTGCGGCTCTTCTTTGGTTAGAAAATAATTGGCAATTGCATTGTATACATACTGGCGTGTATCTTGATTTTTGATTTCGGGCAACAATTCCATTATTTTTCCAAAATAAAGCTGGGCTGAATCTGTTTTGTCAAGCTCAACATAGCTTCGTCCTACATTGGTGATTACATAATATTTTAATGCGTTGTCCGACTGAGTGTCAAGCAGTTTTAATGATCTTTTCAGAAAAATCAACGCGGAATCCGGTTTCCCGTAATTGAGATACAGTGTGCCTATGTTGTTGAGTGACTTCGCTACTGCCGGATAGTTTTTAATTTTTTTCTGGTGCTGGTAAATACGGTTAAAATAGTAGAATGCTCTTTCACGATTGTTTAACCTTGCATATATGATGGCAAGTGAATTTTCAATTTCATACTGTTCGTCCCTGTTTTGGTTTTTATAAAAATCATAGGCCTTCAAATTGTAGTCAATGGCGACATCAAAGGCATCTCTGTCATAATAAATTTGCGAAGCGCTTTTATAAAATTCTGCTAATAATTCTGGTGAGCCACTTTTTTCTGCTTTTTCTTTTGCCAGAGCAAGGTAATGTTCTGCTCTTGTCCAATTGGTGTACTTAAGTTCTGATGCTACTTTTAATGAATATTCTAGTGCTTTTGCGTCTGTTTGAGACGTGGAAAGGCTGTCCAACAATTCGTTTAGCCTCTCTTCCTGGGCGTAAGAATTTATTGTTACCGATAAAAACACAAAAAACAATATGCTTTTTGCTCTTATCAACATCTTTTGAAAATCTGTCCCATATTAATCAATCTAGAACAAATTTAATTTTTTTTAATTTATGTTAAAAAACAAAGGCACCGAACGGTGCCTTTGCTATCAAATACACATGAGGTATTTAATAATCCTAACAACTTGATTAACTATTTCTTAATGATTTTAAAAGATTCTGATTTTTTTCCTTCAAACATTATTTTCACAACATATATACCTGCTGGCAGGCTGGTCATATTTATTTTTCCGTCAACCTGTTTTGCCTCCGAAGTAATTATTTGACCTACTAAGTTATAGATTGAAATATTTTCGATTTTTTGTTTCGCCGAAATATTCAAATAGTCCTTAACCGGGTTTGGATAATAAGTAAACATATTTCCATTTAAATCATTTACCCCCATTTGTGCCGGTTCAACGATCAGGGTATAGTCTTCAGTCTGGCCGTAATCGTACTCACCACAAGGATTCATTGGAGAACTATCCCAGTTTTTGATCACCCTCATTCTTGTTGACCCAACGGTTGCCCCCGCCGGTACTTCTATTTCACCGGTCAGCTGTTGTCCGTCTTCACCTGTAGAATTTGTTATGGTTCCAATCGGGTATCTTTCGTCTGTTCCAAAGGTACCATCTTGGTTCCAGTCAATGTAAACTGTAAAATAATCGGTGTATGCTCCTCCCGTATTTCCTTCTAAGGTTATCGGATAACTTACTCCCTGCTCAACAGTTCCGGTCATATCTAAGAAATACTCGTTTTTAGGAGAGCCGTCCAGCACCGCAGAGGTGGTGTTGTCTATTCCGGCAAAGCCTACATAAGTAATCGGCTCGGTATAACCGTTAAATGTTGAGTTACAATAAGCATCATTTACCGTAACCGTAAAGCTGCAAGAGTCCAATATGTTTCCGTCTCCATCTCTCAATTCATGATAAACCGTTGTGGTTCCAATCGGAAATTCCGAGCCGGAAGGCAATCCGTTTACCAAAACAACTTCAGTTCCGTCCGGGTCATCTCCCTGACAAGAATAGGAGATTCCATATCCTACTACTACGCCTGTATCTCCAAGAGGAGCATCCACAACGATATTGCCCGGGCAATTAAGTGTACATTCGGATTCTGCCAATAACAAGTCATCAAAGAAAACCGCCCAACCCGGTGCTAAAAACGCGGGGCCGTCTCCCCAACCACAAACATAATTTCCGTCAGAAGAAATACGGTAACCCGTTCCTATCAGTCCGCTTGCATCTATTCCGTATTGCGCCAAAATATCGGCCAATAAAAGAGGGTTGCTTCCTAAATCCGGATGGTAAATAATAGGTCTTCTTGAAAATCCTGCCATTTCTCCATAACCGATTGCAACTCCATTGTCAGAAATGTCTGCCAATGTTCCGGACATAAAATCAGCCGGAAGTGAAAGCGAAGTAAGCACTTCTGTGCTTATGTCATAAATAAAAGGAGTGCCGTCCAGGTTTCCCACGATTTGTCCGGCTGCATTTATTCCACTTGCTTCTCCATATGTCTCTTGTATAAGCGTAATTGATCCGTCTGCGGTAAAGTAGGCGGGCATCCTCACGGTGCCAACCGGAAGGTCGTCAACCCAGCCAACTGCAATACCGTCATTATTTACCCCGTAAGCAGCACCATACTCATACAAATCGCTCGAAAGCATGGTAAATTCTTCTGTCTGTGTGTTGTAAATAAACCCCCATGCTCCGTTTTCGGGAGTCCATCCTGTCTGACCGACAACCCAAATGCCATTTTCTGAAATATCGTACAATGTATAATCTACTGCAGGATCAAAAGCGCTCGTCGGAAAGCTGCTCCATACGCCTTCATTACGATAGGCCGGCGCATAGCCCCCCGCTCCATCGTCAACCAACCCAAGTACTTGGTTCGCATCATTGAGTGCCACCGTCTGCATAACACCCGTCTCAACCGCCGAAGATGTGTTGGTTGCAAAATCGTAATATCCATTTCCATGAACTCCTTTCCCCTCATTGTTAATGTCATAGATGGCTACGCCAAACCCGTCAAGCTGGTTTAGCTGTACTTGTGCGAAAGCTAACCCTCCCGCCAATGCCAGAACACCTGACAGCGTTTTTTTAAGTTGTAATTTTTTTATCATCGTTTTTTAAATTTTATATGGTTAAAATTAATGACAAGTATCCTTATATAAAAACTTTTATCTTTTGATTTTCGGGAAATTAAAAAGATAAAAAACGATATAAATAATTAATAATGTGGTATTTATATTTTTTTAAATACTCTTTGTAGATGTTTGAGCGAGTTTTTGTTTTTACCCGTTGATTTTCTTCTTAAATTGTTCTAAAGGCCATTATTTTTTACCAGCTTGCGGATAAAGTTTTGATTTCAACAAATTAAACTCTCTATGGAATTTTTTCTGTTTGTAAATAATTACGGCTGCCAGAATTAAAATACCCAGTACACATAATACGATTGCAATGATATAATGGGTACGAGTAGTTTTCATTTGCAATTGCGTTTCTTCAAGGTGCTTTTTTAATGAAATCCCTATTGAATTCCGTTCCGCTTTTCTAATCTGCGCCTGGGTAAGGGTGTATTTTTTGTAATACGCTTGATAGCTTCCCCAGTCATTCAATGCTAAAAAATTATCAGACAGTCCTTTATAAATTCCTTGGTTAAGCACCAAATCACCAACTTCTTTCGCATTTTCATTGGCACTTCTCAACTCAGAAATCGCTTCATCATATTTTCCCTCTAATGTGAGGGTTTCTGCCAATCCTTTTTGGGAGAACGCTTGTAGGCTTTTTGCGTTGATGTTTTTGGACAATGTAATGGATTGTTTAAAAGAAGATTTAGCTGAATCATTTTTGTTCAATGAAATAAAGCAATTTCCTTTGTTATAAAGAATTACGCTAATGTTGGCCACCATCATAGGATTGTCTTTGTCAAGTTGAAACTGTTTGATAGCGCTGTTAAAATAATCAATTGCAATGTCACAATTCAGTTTGTCCCGATAAATAAATCCGCGCACGCCATAATTGTTTCCCAGAATTAATCTTGCAGAATCTTTGTGTGGATAACCTTCCAGCAGCCTGTCAAACTCATCCAGATATTGAAGCGCCTTATCATTTACTCTCATTTGGTGATATTGGGCAGCTATCTTATTAATTACTTTCAATTGAGAAAGGACATCGCGAGCCGACTCACTTAAATCTTTTGCCTTTAATGCATATTTTAACGAATTTTCATATTCTCTTTGTGATGAATATGCCGTTGAAATCAGCAAAAGCGCAGATACTTTGTCTTTCTTTTTATCTGAGGTTTTCAGCATTCTTTCGCCAATTTCAATCGAACGGTCGGGGTGTTCATATACGTCCATCGTGGCTACCCGAAACAAACTATCTGATACTTTCTGGCCATATAGGAAAAGTGGAGCGGCAGTCATCAGTATGAGCATATAGTTCCTCATCCCTCTGTAACTTTTTGGTTTTTAACGAATTCTACAAACATAATCGGTGAAACACCTACCACCGTTTTGAAAACAGTTGTGAAAGTACTATGCGACGAAAATCCAGCCTCCTCCGCAAGGTAACTTACTTTGTAATTCAAATAATTCGGCTCTGTTTTGATTTTCTCTGTTATGTAATTGATTCTTAACTCATTAATATAAGAGTTGAAGTTTTTTTGCTTATGCCTGTTGATGATTTCTGAAAGATATTTGGTGTTTGTATTTAATTGCGCAGCCAGCATTCCCAAAGACATATCTTTGCTTGTGAACTTTTTAGAGGTTTCAAACTTTTTTAAACCGGAGAGTATCTGATCTTCACTTTCTTTTAAAATAGTCGTTGGACGGTTTTCCTGTACAGGAGAAGGCGTTTCCTTTGTTTTTTTCTTTGCGTCTTCCTGTTTGTTCAGGTAATCCAGAAGTGTCTGGTAGGTTTTGATTTTGTTTCTGTTTCTGAAATATAAAAATCCTCTTATCAAAACCAAACCGGCCAGTACAACACAAACAACAATCAGCCAAAAACGCATTGTTCTTTCAAGACCCGTTACTTTCAAATCCTGTTCGCCGCTAAGCAATTGATAGGCTATGTTCGCTGCGTTGTTTTCGTTTTGGTCAGCAAGGTTTTGCTGTATATTTGCCTGCTGGTTATGATAATAGAATTTTTCTATGTTTTTTCCTGCGAGATAATTCGTCGAAAGCTTGTGGTGAATTTCCATTTCTAAAAACGGATTGTCAAGGGTTTCGGCAAAAATTAACGCCGACTCAAGCGTTTCCTCCGCCTTTTGATTTTCTTTTTTCAAAAAATACACATTTCCCAAAGACAGTAAAGATTTAGCAAGAAAATAATTCCCCAAAGAATCTTCTTTTGACTGTAAAACAGCTGTTTGTGCATAAAATTCGGCAGAGTCTATTTGAAGTTTTTCGGCATAAACCCAGCTCAGGCGATTGAGGGTAATGTTTTCGATTAACCGGGTTTCTTTTTGCGAGTCAGATTTTATCTGACTCAAAATTTTCCTGAATTCATTCGTCGAATGCTCCGGTGGCAAGGCAAGAGCATTGTAATATTGTAAAAAGATTTCTGAAAGTTTGTTTTGGGGAAATTTGTCTTTGAATTGATTCACCTCATTTTTCAATTCCATATAATCAAAAATCAGGGAAATAGAAATCAAGCTTTCTGTCAGCACATTTTTATCTTTCTGACTTTCAGCCAACTTTACTGATTCAAATGCATTTATCAACGATGATTCATAATTCCCTTTGGCGTAATTTGCCTTGGCCAAAAGAAGAAATAACTTTGCTTTATTTACACCGCTTTTCTCTGATTTTAAAAGAAAATTTACCGTTTTGATTGTTTCGTCCGGAAGCGTAAATACCCGTCTTTCAGATTGGGACAACAACTTCCTCGTCTCATTTGTTTGGCAAACAACAAATGAAAAGCAAGTAACGGCAAGGCATATCAATAAATGTCGAAATATCATTTCGATTGTTAGGATCTAACAAATATACAAGATTAATGTGTTTTTCCCTTTTCTCTTTTTAAGTCCGTTTTTATTTTTTAGATTTACCTATGGATATTTTTGACACACGACTTACCGAAGTTTCTCAATTCTACCAAAACGGAGACTCAAGCCTGGGGTTCAGAAGATTGATTGATTCGGCGCTGGATACCGGAAATACTAAGATTTTAAAAGAAATTATCCGGTTTACAGAATGGAAATACAGCACGGAGCACAGCGATGAGGTAGAAAATGAAAAAGCGCAGGAACTGATTGTAAAAATCAAAAATGCCGGTGCCGTAATTTCGCAAAGAAACAATCAAAATATCATCACGGCAAATGCTGTTGCCAAAACCTATAACAAGGGAAATTTCAAGCTCGGCCCGCTTGATGTTTCAGTCAATACGGGCGAAGTAGTTGGGCTTGTTGGTGAAAACGGGAACGGAAAAACGACTTTGCTGCGTTTACTTTGTGGTGAATTAAAACCTTCGTCAGGCTCAATTGATTATCATTTTGAAGATACTGTAAAAAACAATTATGAATTACGGACAAAGCTGGTTTACATACCCCAAAGAATCGAATTGCTTCGTGGCGGTTTGATGGATAATTTACAATTCACTTTGACTTCAAACGGAATCACGGGTGAGGATAATTTTTATCTGGCCCAGGCAATGCTGGCGCGAATGGGGCTTTGGCCATACAAAAATCTCAATTGGGCAAGGCTTTCTTCCGGTTATAAAATGCGTTTTGAACTTGCGCGGACTTTGCTCAGGCAGCCAAAAGTCTTATTGCTCGACGAGCCTTTGGCAAATCTGGACATCCTCGCGCAACAAATCATTTTGGAAGATTTACGCTATTTATCCGGTTCACTGTTCAGGCCGTTTGGTGTCGTTTTGAGCTCGCAGCAATTGTATGAAGTTGAAAAAGTGTCGGACAAAATTATTTTCCTTGAAAATGGAAAACTTGTTTCTGACAGTTCTGTAAGCGAGGAAGGAGCTGAGAATTATTTAATACTCGAAATAGATTCTCCGGCGGATCGAAATTTTATTTATGAAAATTTAAAGGATTCCGGACTGGAAAAAATTCACTTTAACGGTGGGAATTATATTTTGTTTTTCTCTCACAACAAAACCATGAGTGATGTGATGAGTACAATGGGAAAAGAAAAAATCCCCGTTTCTTATCTGCGTGATATTTCAAACTCAAGCCGCCGTTTCTTCATAAATTAATTCATCATGCTCAAAAAAATCAATAAATATTTACTTGAAAATCATCCTCTTGTCTGGAACACAAGGCTTGTTTGGATGCTGGTAACGCTTGTAGGGATGCATATTTTGTTTTTCATCATCGGATTTATGTCTTATCTATCCCCGGTTGATTTGCATAATACTTCCTTCTTTCAAAAATATTTTGAATCCGGATTTGTTTGGATTGGTGTTTTGCTTTCAATTTTGATTTTGATTTTATGGATGAACCAATATTTTAAACACAATGCTTTTAAAGCACATTATCCCAAATCCAATTTTTCAATCTACAAAGAATTCCTCATCATCTTTCTGATTACTTTGTTGTCGATTACACAATATTTTTCTTACACACAAGGCTTGGCTTCTCGTATTTCCTCTCTGAAAACTTCGGAAGAAGTTGAAAAAGAAATGGATTGGGTAAACCGCGCTGCGCCATTTACTTTACAGAATAATGATTACCGGTATAACTCAACCATTTACAGCCAAACCAATCGTTGTATTGATGTTCCGGTTTTTGATTCTTTGGTAAGTGAAGATGATGTTCTGAAGCTCTTTATTTCAAGTAAATTCAAAAATAATTTTTGGAATTTAACACCCGAAGACACCATTCATTATCAAAAATTCAAAGACAGCCTCCTGGTTCCGCTTTATAAAAATGATGAATTCGATGATGTTTTGATTCAGCATTTCCCCACAAGAAAAGACTGGAAGGCGCCGGAAGATTACAAAACGCAAGAGCCTTATATTTCTAAAAATAAGTATGATTATTCTTATGATGAGGTTGTCGTTGAAGCTGCCGATGTTGCTACCGAAGCCGGAAGAACCACCACATATTTATATTTCAATCTCAACAGTATTTACAATTACTGCGGCCTTCCGGTAATTGCTTCGGATTCATTGAAAAATGGGGAATATTATGCAAAAGAAACTTACGGTTTACTTCATGGGCAGAAAAAAGATTCCATCCGGATTTTGCTGGATAATTACTTAAAACTGGCAAATGAATACGAAGTCGGGCATAGGTTCAAAGACAAAGACTGGATTGACTATGTTTACAATCCGCCTTATTATTTTGTCGATTATGAACTGTCTTCACCTTCTCGTTACAGTGAAGCACATAAACAACACTTTAAGAAAGATTATATCGCTCACAGTGATATGAAAAATACGCTTGTCAATCTCCAAAAGTCAAAAAGCTGTGTTTTTAGCGCCTATGAATTTTTGATTTGTCTTTATATAGCACTGGGAATTACCATGATGGTTTTTACTTTCCGAATGACCTCTATGAGAACCTGGATAATCTCTGTAGTGGGCTCCATTGTGATTTACTTTATTTTCTTCTCGCTTTTCTTTTTTGTCGGACTCTTGATTTTCGGAATGGAAGAAAGCCTTGCGGCAATTCTTTTTCTTCTCTTTGTATTCATTTTCTGGCTTTTGGCTTACTCGGGCATTTTATCGGGAAAAAGAAAACTCGTTTCAGGCGTGAACTTCATCTGGAGCATTTGGACATTTCCGGCTGTAATTCCGGTTTTAGTGAGCCTGTATACTCTTTATTTAGACTGGAAATATCCTTATCGTTACGACCCCAACCGGGTGGAACACGGCCATCTTGTATGGATTCGGGAAAATTGGGACGTGATTTTCGCATTGAATTTGATTCTTGTTTTATTATTTGTTTTCCTAATTCTTCCCATAATCAAAAAATGGCAGGCGATGGCAGAAGAATAACGGGTAAAATTCAATTAACAAACTTTAACATATTTCTATCAATAAATTAGCTGATTAAATCTTTTAAAATACTGAATTTAGCGTGCTTAATTGAACCAATATGGAAAACGACCTGACTTCATTTGATATACAACAAATAAGTGAAGAAATAGAACAGGAAAGTCAAGCTGTTTACCGGCTTTCCAATGAAATAAACAAAAAAGTTATAGGACAGGAAAAAATGGTGGAAAGCCTTCTCATAGGATTGCTTTCCAATGGCCATGTTTTGCTCGAAGGTGTCCCCGGACTGGCCAAAACATTGGCCATCAAAACATTATCTGAGGCCGTAAACGGATCATTTTCCAGGATCCAGTTTACACCGGATTTGCTTCCGGCCGATGTGGTGGGAACCTTGATTTACAACATCAAGGAAAATGATTTCAAAATCAAAAAGGGCCCGATTTTCGCCAATTTTGTCTTGGCAGACGAAATCAACCGTTCGCCGGCAAAAGTTCAATCTGCATTATTGGAAGCCATGCAGGAACGACAAGTAACGATAGGCGATGAAACTTATCGTTTAGAAAATCCGTTTTTGGTTTTAGCTACCCAAAATCCGGTAGAACAGGAAGGAACTTATCCGCTCCCCGAAGCACAAGTTGACCGTTTCATGCTGAAAACCGTCATTACTTATCCCGACCGGGAAGCAGAAAGGCTGGTATTAAGAAACAGCATCAACGATACGTTCCCGAAAATTGAAAAAGTAATTGATTTACAAGAAATACTACGGGCAAGGGAAATAATCAGGAAAATGTATATGGATGAGAAGATTGAGCGATATATCCTGGATATTATTTCCGCTACAAGAACACCATCAGACTTTGGTTTGGCGCGCCTAACTCCGCTGATCTCATTTGGTGCTTCGCCACGGGGTTCAATCAATCTGGCATTGGCGGCACGGGTTTATGCTTTTTTGAGAAGACGGGCCTATATTATCCCGGAAGACATTCGTGCAATTAGCAAAGATGTACTTCGCCATAGAATCGGATTGAGTTATGAGGCGGAAGCAGAAAATATTCTGGCCGACCAGATTATTGATGAAATCCTGAATGCGATTCCGATTCCTTAAATAAACAATGGTTCAGCTTATAGCATTTAGCTACTTTGAACTTGAAACTTTGAACTTGAGTGGATACCAAAGAAATCATTAAAAAAGTAAAGCGGATTGAGCTAAAGAGCCGCCGCAAAGCCAGCAACCTTTTTATGGGCGAATACCAAAGCTCATTCAAAGGACGGGGAATGATTTTTTCCGAAATCCGCCCCTACCAATATGGAGACGATGTCCGAAACATCGACTGGAACAAAACCGCTCACTTCAATGAACCGTATGTCAAAGTTTTTGAAGAAGAACGTGAATTGACCATGATCCTGATGGTTGATATAAGCGCTTCAGGAGATTTTGGAACAAGAAAACAATTCAAGTCCAATACCATTGCCGAAGTTTGTGCCACGCTGGCTTTTTCTGCCATAACTTATAACGATAAAGTCGGATTAATTCTTTTTTCCGAAGAAATAGAATTGTTCATTCCTCCCAAAAAAGGAAAAAAGCACGTTTTGCGGATCATTAGAGAGTTGGTCAATTATGTTCCGAAAAATAAAAAGAACAATTTGTCACATTCTCTTAAATTTTTGATGGATACCTTTAAAAGAAAAGCCAATGTGTTCATCCTTTCTGATTTTATTGATGACAGCCATTACCTGAAAAACCTTAGAATTGCCGCAAGAAAACACGATGTAACCGGCATAAGGATTTATGATGAAAAGGAAGTTGAACTTCCCAACATTGGAATGGTGACGTTCCGTGACAATGAAACAGGTGAGCAAAAGCTAATCAATACCTCATCTATTTTGGTAAGACATCAATACGAACAATACTACAAAAAGGTCATTGAACAATACAATAAAAATTTTAATCTTGCCGGAGCAGGGAGCATAAGCATTCGAACCGATGAAGATTATGTTAAACCTTTGTTGAATTATTTTAAAAAACATTCTGTGAAATGAGGGTTGCGGGAAGGGGGGTGCGTGAGAATGGAAAATGGAAAGTGAAGACCTTTTTGTGTTCCTTATTTTATATTCTATATTCTGTTTTTTGTTTTGGTCAAATTGACACCAAAATCGACACGGCACATATCAAAATCGGAGAACCGATTCAGTATACGCTTACAGTTCCTTTTGGTGCAAAGGACAAAATCAAACTCCCCCAACTAAAAGACACTTTGACCTTTCACATTGAAATCCTCGACCAGAAGATTGATACCCTTTTAGAGGGAGAGAAGAAAAAACTGGTTCAATATCTTTCCCTCACTTCTTACGACCCCGGAGACTTTTTGATTCGTTCCCTTCCCGTTATCATAAATTCAGATACTATTCTTTCCAAATCGTTTCAAATTAAAGTTGATGAAGTTGAAATCGACTCAGCCAACCTTCAAGGCTTTCCGATAAAGCCCATTATGCAGGAAGAATATAACTGGCAAGATTACTGGAATAAATATTGGGTCTACCTGGTGGTGGGCGCGGTGGTCTTTCTTACTTTGCTGATTGTCGCTATATTGTTTTTAAGAGAAAAGAAAAACAAAAAAGGAAAAACTTATACGGTCAAAACGCCCTACGAAGAAGCCATAGATGCCCTGAAAAATATTGATAAGAAAAAATACCTTGAAAAAGGCCAGCTCTATCCATTCTACTCAGAACTTTCATATCTTTTGAGGCGTTATGTGGGGCGGGTTTTCCATTTTTCTTCACTTGAACTATTGTCGGATGATTTGGTCGATTATTTCCAAAAATCTTCTCATCTTCAAAAGGAAGACTTGGAAAAATTAAAAGAATTTTTATATGATTCCGATTTGGTCAAATTTGCCAAAACAGTTCCTGACGCACAAAAACATGAATTGTATAAAAAATGGGTGGAAGGCTTAATCGAAAGAATCAAGCCCATGGAACTGGAAGATGAAACTATTCAGGAATTAAGACCAAATGAAAAATACAGGAAAATAGAATGACGGGAAATTTCGAATTTCAAAGCCCTTGGCTGTTATTGCTGTTGCTACTTTTGCCTTTGATGATTTATCTTAGGTACAGGAAAAAGCGCGCTGAATCCACAGTAAAGATTTCGTCGTTAAAACCCTTTGAGAATTCCGGAAATTTTTTGTCGAAACTAAAGCCGCTCCTTTACTTTTTACGTCTTGCAGCCATTGGTTTTATGATTGTTGCGCTTGCACGCCCCCAAATTGTGGAAATGACCTCTACCGTAAAATCGGACAAAGGAATTGATATACTCATGGTTGTTGACACTTCGCTCAGTATGCTCGCCAAAGATTTAAAACCCGACCGTCTCGAAGCGTTGAAAAAAGTAGCCGAAAACTTTGCCTTGGGTCGCCCAACCGACAGGATCGGCCTTGTGGCTTATTCGGGAGAAGCTATTGCCAAAGTACCTTTAACAACAGACCACAGGGTTTTGGTTGATGAAATCAGGAAATTGCAAACCGGTGAGCTGGAAGACGGAACCGCCATCGGGGTAGGGCTGGCAACCGCCGTCAATCATTTAAAAGACAGCAAAGCCACGAGCAAAGTTGTCATTCTGATTACTGATGGGGTAGAGTCCATCGACTATACAAATGACCTGATGTATGTGACACCACAAGCTGCCACGCAAATCGCCGTAGACAAAGACATCAAGGTCTATACCATCGGGGTGGGAACCAATGGAATGGCTCCCTTTCCAACCGCACGAGATCCTTTTACCGGAGAACTGATTTTTTCTCTTCAACCCGTAGAAATAGACGAGGATTTACTAATTTACATTGCCGAACAAACCGGGGGAGAATATTTCCGCGCAACCAACAATGAATCGTTGGAAAATATTTATGCACAAATTGATTCAATGGAAAAGACCGAAATAAATGAAATCAAATACTATAATTATTCTGAACTTTTTGGAAAATTTCTTTTGTATGGATTAGTCCTTCTGTTCATTGAAATACTGCTTCGTCAAACTTTATTTAAAGAATTAAAATGATGGATTGGGCAAAACCGGAAAATATGATTTGGTTGCTTTTCATACCTGTTTTTATCGGGCTGGCAATCTATGTGTTTCAATGGCGGAAAAAAGCCCGAATGCTTTTTGCAGATCCTAATTTGATTCCCCATCTTTTTTCTGACAAATCAAAATATTGGACAAGTGTTATCCTGCTAAGCCTGGGAGCTATGTTTGCTGTTTTCGCATTGATGGATCCTCTTTTCGGAGAAGAACAAGTAAAGGTAAAGCGCGAAGGAATTGACATTGTGTATGCCCTTGATTTGTCTAACAGTATGAATGCTGAAGACGTGGCGCCCAGCCGCCTTGAAAAAGCAAAAAAAATCATTTCAGAGTCGGTTCAAAAATTGGGTGGAGACCGCATAGGTTTGATTGTTTTTGCCGCTGACGCTTATCCTATTTCTCCATTGACCAATGATTATAGCGCAATTCAATCTTATATCAATAGCGCAAATCCGGAATTGATTTCTCAGCAGGGAACCAGTTTTTCACACGTTCTGACAAAAGCGGCGGAAATGTTTGGGAATGCTCCTACTACGGGCAAAATGCTTGTGATTTTGTCAGATGGCGAAGACAATGAGTTTAGTGTTTCCAAAGCAGTTGATTTAGCAAAAGAAAACAATATTCATATTGTTTCAATGGGAATCGGAACAAAGGCCGGAGGACCAATTCCTACCAAGGTTGGGGATTTCGAAGAATATAAATTAGATCGATACGGAGAAACCGTTATTTCAAAATTGAACGAGTCCTCTCTGAAATCACTTGCGGAATCTTCTTCAGGCGCCTATATCCGTGTAAATCAAACAGAAAACGCATTGGAAAGCCTTCATTCTTTTTTAAATACGCTGGACAAAGATGTCCAAGACATGGCATTCAGTCGTGATAAAAAACATATCTTCCAATGGTTTCTGGCTTTGGCTCTCGTTTTTATTTTTATAGATACTTTAACAACTGAACATAAACTTTTTAACAACAAAAAATGATAGTTTTGCTTGAACTATGCCTATGGTAAAAAATATACTGTTTTTCTTCTTTTCGGCCTCCCTGACCTTTGCTGTTTCTGCACAGAAAACAAAAGTAAAAGATTATATCATTGCGGGAAACCAAAATTATACAAGTGGTA
>PJTQ01000593.1_pt1 | contig 17289 bp, 15 predicted proteins | sample 1512231 | NCBI WGS metagenome assembly PJTQ01 (sample SAMN08177688, study PRJNA422409) | Soil metagenome, whole genome shotgun sequencing project. | isolation source: Soil (3) enriched on wood chips | place: USA: Madison | collected 2015-01-15 | reverse complement strand
GGTCGGCCAGACCGGCAAGATCGTCGCCCCGACCCTGTACATCGCGGTCGGCATCTCGGGCGCGATCCAGCACCTGGCCGGCATGAAGGACTCGAAGACCATCGTCGCCATCAACAAGGATCCGGAAGCGCCGATCTTCTCGGTGGCCGACTACGGCCTGGTGGGCGACCTGTTCGAGGTCGTGCCGCAGCTGGTGGAGGAACTGGGCTAGTTGCCCGACCCCGGCTCGCCGTGCGGCGGCGGCAGGATCCTCACCAGGAGCTGGTCGATCCGGTAGTGGTCCACGTCCAGCACCTCGAACTTGACCCCCATGTACTCGACGCTGTCGGTCCGCTTGGGGACCTTGCGCAGCATGTACATCATGAAGCCGGCCGCGGTCTCGTAGGCTTCCTCGTCCGGCAGGCTTTCCAGACCGACGGTGCGCTTGACGTCGCCGACCGGGGTGCTGCCGTCGATCAGCCATGAGCCGTCCTCGCGCTGCATGATCTGGTCGTCCTGGTCCAGCGGACTGCCCCAGCTTCCCATCACGGTCAGCATGATGTCGCTCAGCGTGATCACGCCCATGACCAGGGCGTATTCGTTGATCACCACGGCGAAGGTTTCCTTCGTGGCGCGGAACTTGTCGAGCAGCTCGGACAGGGTCAGCGTGTCCGGAATGATCAGGACGGTGCGCACGCTCGACTCGTTCAGCTGGAACACCGACTGCTTGTTCAGCAGCCGCACCAGGATGTCGCGCGTATCCACGTAGCCGATCACCCGGTCGATGCTGCCGTCGCAGACCGGGAATTTCGAATGCCCGGCGACCTTCTGGCGGATGCTCGTTTCGTTCTCGGTCAGGGTGAAATACACCACGCTGTCGCGGTTCGTCATGGCCGAGGCCACCGAGCGCGACTCCAGCTCGAACACGTTCTCGATGAAATGCTGCTCCTGCTTCTGCAGCACGCCGGCCTGGGCGCCCGCTTCCACCGCGGCGGAGATCTCGTCGAAGGTGATGCTGTCTTCACGCGCGGTATCGATCTTGAAGATCCGGAAGATCAGGTTGGCGACCAGGTTGAGCGCCCACGCAAAGGGTTTGCAGATCCGGATGTACCACTGGACCGGCTTGATCACCGCGATGGCGATGCGCTCGGGCGCGATCATCGCCAGGCGCTTGGGCATCAGGTCCGCGAACAGGATGAACAGGCAGGTGACGAACAGGAAGGACAAGGCGAAGCCGATGTTGTCGAGGGCCGGACCGACGTAGACGGTCGCGACCCAGTCGATGAAGAAGGGCCGCAGCGCGCCCTCGCCCAGGATGCCGCCCAGGATGGCGATCGCGTTCAGGCCGATCTGGGAAGCGGCGAAGAACTCCGCCGAGTGCATCTGCAGCGCCATCACCTGCAGGGCGCGCTCGTCCCCGGCCTCGGCCAGCAGCTTGAGCTTGATCTTGCGCGCGCCGGCAAAGGCGATCTCCGTCAGCGAAAGGAAGCCGGCGGCCAGCACCAGGAGGATCATCAAGACAATATGCTGAAACAAGCTCACGGGACACCTGATTGAAAGACGAGCGAAACGCCGCTACGGTGTCCAGTATACGTTTGACAATTACTTGTGGCAATGCGACCAGGACACGCGCCTGGCGTGCCCTCAGGCGCGCAGGCGCCGGCGGATCGCCTGCAATGCCTCGCGCTGGTGGGCGTCCGCCCGCGGATAGCGCAGCTTGAGTTCACGCAGCGCATCAAGGACGATCCTGGACACGATCAGCCTGGCGTTCTTCTTGTCGTCGGCGGGCACCACGTACCAGGGCGCGGCGACGGTGCTGGTCCGGTTGATGCATTCCTCGTAGGCCGCCATGTAGGCCGGCCAGAATGCGCGCTCCTGGACGTCCGCCAGGCTGAATTTCCAGTTCTTTTTCGGATCGTCGATCCGCTTGAGCAGGCGCTTGCGCTGTTCTTCCTGCGAGATGTGCAGGAAGAACTTGATGATCCGCGTGCCGTTGGCGCCCAGGTGTCGCTCCAGGTTGCGGATCGAGCGGTAGCGTTCGCGCCAGACGGTTTCCTCGCCGGCGGCCGCCGGCACGCCTTCGCTGCGCAGGATCTCCGGATGCACGCGGGCGATCAGCACCTCCTCGTAATAGGAACGGTTGAAGATGCCGATGTGCCCGCGCTCCGGCAGGTCGACGGTGGTGCGCCAGAGGAAATCGTGCCGCAGTTCCCGCGGGGCCGGATGCTGGTAGCTGTGCACCTGGCAGCCCTGGGGGTTCACGCCGGACATCACGTGCCTGATGGCGCCGTCCTTTCCCGCCGCATCCATGGCCTGGAAAATCAGCAGGATCGCGTGGCTGTTCGACGCGAACAAGACCTGCTGCCGGGCGCTGAGCCTGGCAACATGCCTGGCGAGGATCTCGCGGTAGTGCTGCTTCGACCGGTACACCGGGTCCACCTCGGTGGGCATGGCGTCCAGGCGCAGCTTGTGCGCGCCGCTGACGCAAAAACGCTGAGCATCGATGTTCATCGCATTCTCCCCTGAACGTGCCGGACTGCGCGCTGTCGACCGATGATACCCCGGCTGGCCGCCCAGGCGCGGCGCGTCCGCGCTCGACGCCGATGGACGGACAAGGACGATAGAATATTGCTTTGTTTGCGTAGCAAGGCTGGCAATCGCCATGGCAACTGAAGCAGTCAGGAATTTCATCGCATCGTCCGCCTGGGGGCAGCTGCTGACCCCGGAACAACTGGACCGGGTGCTCCGGGACGCGTCCGAGACGGGCGCCGGCCCCGGCGAAGCCATCTGCAGGAACGGACAGCGCTCCGACTACTGGTATGGCGTGGTCGAAGGCCTGGTCAAGGTGTCCAACCTCGGCCCGGACGGCAAGCCGACCACCCTGATCGGCATCCCGCGCGGCGGCTGGTTCGGCGAAGGCTCGGTGTTCAAGCACGAACGCCGCCCCTACGACGTGGTGGCGCTGCGCGAATCCCGGCTGGCCCAGGTGCCCGCCGATACCTTCCATTGGCTGCTGGCCGACAGCATCGCGTTCAACCACTACCTGATCGGCCAGCTGAATACCCGCCTGGCGCAGTTCGTGATCCGTTGCGAGCACCTGCGCTCGTACGCGCCGGAGCGCCATGTGGCCCTGTGCCTGGCCGAACTGTTCAATCCGGTGCTGTATCCCGGCACCACCATGACCCTCCAGCTCTCGCAGGAAGAGCTTTCCTTCCTGGCGGGGGTCTCGCGCGGCATCGTCAACCGCGCCCTGCGCCACCTCGAACAGGACGGCATCGTCGAAGCGCGTTACGGCAGCATCCAGATCCGCGACCTGGCTGCCTTGCGCGCCTCCGCCTTCCGCTGAGACCGGCCGTCTGCCTGAAATGGCAATCTTTATGGCAATTGTTGTTGCGTGAACAGTCAGCGCGCGCAATGGCGGCTACCCTAGCGCGAACAAGCACCTACAATCAGGAGACAACTATGCAGCAGCAATGGAGCTATGTTCATGGGCCCAGCAATACTCCCTTGATCGGCGCATCGATCGGCGCCCACTTGGCGGATATCGCAGCCCGCCATGGCGAGCGCGAGGCCCTGGTCGTGCCCTTCCAGGACATCCGCTGGACCTACGCCGAGTTCGACGAGCGCGTCTCGCGCGTGGCCGCCAACCTGCTGGCGCTGGGGCTGGCGCCGGGCCAGCGGGTCGGCATCTGGGCGCCGAATTGCGCGGAATGGGTGCTGGTGCAGTTCGCCACCGCGCGCGCCGGGCTGGTCATGGTCAACATCAACCCGGCCTACCGCCGCGCCGAACTCGCCTACGCGCTGGACAAGGTCCAGTGCAGCGCCCTGATCCTGGCCCCCGGTTTCAAGACCAGCGACTACCTCGCGATGGTGCGCGAGGTCGTGCCCGCGCTGGGCCGCGGCGGCGCCACCACGCTGCAGGACGACAGCCTGCCCCACCTGCGCTACGTGATCCGCCTCGGTCCCGAGCCCAGCGCCGGGATGCTGAATTTCGACATGCTGCTGTCCCCGCCCGGCGCCGAGGCGCTGGCGCGCCTGCGGCAGGTGGCGGACGCGGTGCAGTTCGACGATCCGGTGAACATCCAGTTCACGTCCGGCACCACCGGCGCACCCAAAGGGGCGACGCTGAGCCACCACAACATCCTGAACAACGGTTTCTTCGTGGGCGAGGCGATGCGCCTGACGAGCGCGGACCGCCTGTGCATCCCGGTGCCGCTGTACCACTGCTTCGGCATGGTGCTCGGGAACATCGCCTGCGTGACGCACGGCGCCACCATGGTCTTCCCGAGCGCCGGCTTCGAGCCGGAGGCCGTGCTGGAGACCGTGCAGGCCGAGCGCTGCACCGGCCTGCACGGCGTGCCCACCATGTTCATCGCCCTGCTCGAACACCCCGGCTTCACGCGCTACGACCTGTCGACGCTGCGCACCGGGATCATGGCCGGCTCGCCCTGCCCGGCCGAGGTGATGAACCGGGTCATGCAGACCATGCACATGGCGGAGATCACGATCGCCTACGGCATGACCGAAACCTCGCCGGTCTCGTTCCAGAGTTCGGTGGACGACCCGGTGACGCTGCGCGTGACCACCATCGGCCGCGTCCATCCGCACATCGAGTGCAAGGTGGTGGACGCGAACGGCGCGATCGTCCCGCGCGGCGTGAAGGGCGAACTGCTGACGCGCGGCTATTCCGTCATGCTCGGCTACTGGGACGACGACGAGAAGACCCGGGCCACCATCGATAGCGCCCGCTGGCTGCATACCGGCGACCTGGCGGTGATCGACGAGCACGGCTTCGCCTCGATCGTCGGGCGCTGCAAGGACATGGTGATCCGCGGCGGCGAGAACATCTACCCGCGCGAGATCGAGGAGTTCCTGTACCGCCATCCGAAAGTCCAGGACGTCCAGTGCATCGGCGTGCCCGATTCGAAGTACGGCGAGGAACTGTGCGCCTGCATCATCCTGCGCCCCGGCATGGAGGCCAGCGCCGAGGACATCCAGGCCTTCTGCCGCGGCCAGATCGCCCATTACAAGATTCCCCGCTACGTGCGCTTCATGGAGGCCTTCCCGATGACGGTCACCGGCAAGATCCAGAAGTTCGTGCTGCGCGAACAGATCAGTACCGACCTGGGACTGGGGCGCGACGCCTGAGAACGCAAACCGCTTCTCCCGGGATAATTTGATTTCTACCAGGAACTGAATCTTTCTCCTGCATACATGGCTGACGTGCATACCTCAGCCATGCTTCTTTTCGGCCTGCACGCGTTATTACAAATGCTTGCGTTTGAAACGTTTTCGAACTTTCGCGTGCGCGCCCTTTGCCAGTAGTCTTATGGGCTCTGCAGTCGACGGTGCCAGTCGCGGCGCATGCCGCGGCATGCCGGCTTTATCTTTTCATACGGAGTGTTTCTTGTCCGAATCAAATTTTCCCCAACCTGACACGGTCATCAAGGTGATCGGCGTGGGCGGCGCCGGCGGCAACGCCGTCAGCCACATGGCCTCGTCCGGCCTGGCCTCTTTCGAATTCATCTGCGCCAACACCGACGCCCAGGCGCTGTCCAACACCAGGGCCGAACAACGGATCCAGCTCGGCGAGGGCGGCCTCGGCGCCGGCAGCGACCCGATCGTCGGACGCGAAAGCGCGGTGCGCGAGCGCGCCGTCATCGCCGAGGCCCTCAAGGGCGCCGACATGGTCTTCCTCACTGCCGGAATGGGCGGAGGCACCGGCACCGGCGCCGCGCCGGTGGTCGCCGAAGTGGCGCGCGAACTCGGCATCCTCACGGTCGGCGTGGTGTCCAAACCCTTCGACTTCGAAGGACCGCGACGCATGCGCGTGGCCGAGGAAGGCATCGCCACCCTGGCGCGCTGCGTCGACTCGCTGGTCATCGTCCTCAACAGCCGTCTGGAAGAAGTCCTGGGCGACGACATTACCCAGAAAAGCGCATTCGCCGCCGCCGACGAGGTCTTGAGCAAGGCGGTCACCGGCATCGCCGAGATCATCACCGTGCCCGGCATGGTCAACGTCGATTTCGAGGACGTGCGCACGGTGATGCGCCAGACCGGCATGGCGATGATGGGTTCGGCCCAGCACAGCGGCGAGGACCGCGCCGTCAAGGCGGCCGAGGAAGCGATCGCCTGCCCGCTGCTCGACGGCTCCAATCTGCGCGCCGCGCGCGGGGTCCTGGTCAACATCGCCGCCTCCGAGGAAACCCTGCGACTGCGCGAAACCAAGCTGGTGATGAACATGATCTGCGCGCAGACCAGCGACGAGGCCATTATCAAGTTCGGCGCGGTATTCGACGACAGCTTGGGCGACGCCATGCGGGTCACGGTGGTGGCCACCGGCCTGAACCGGCCCAGCGACTTCGCCGTTGGACGGCGCACGCCCGGTACGCGCGCGGCGGCGCAGGTGCAGCCGATCCTGCGCCAGGGCGGGCTGCCGACAGCGGTGCGGCCCGCGCCGGCCCAGCAGGAACCGCGCACCGGTTTGGCGCCGCGGCAGTCGGCCTCGTAGCGGCTCGCTGCCGCTCGATGACTCAGGGCGGCGGCGCGCTGCCAAACTCCTGCTTCGCGGCGAGCACGCGCCCCAGCGCCGTCTCCGGATCCAGCCCCGCCATCATCTGGTTGATGATCTCCTGCTTGTCGTCCGGCGTGAGCTTTTCGCAGGCTTCCCGGTGCGAACAGAAATAAGCGTACCAGGCCACGTCGGCCGGCCGTTCCTTGCGCGGCTTGAAGCGTGGCGGCACCTTGGCGCGCATCGCCTCGACGTAGGCGGCCAGCTTCGCCTCGGCTTCACGCCAGTCGAAGCCCGCGACGGCGCGCTTGTCGGCTTCCCAGTCGCCCTTGTAGTTGGCCGCCGGCCGCAAGCTCTCCCTGTTCACCGCGAGGCAGGCCAGGTTCGGGTAGCCATGCGCAGCGCAGAAGCCTTCCACGAACATCAGCTTGGGGCCGATGCCCACCACGACCGCCTGGCCGAGCACCTCGTCCTTCGGATGCAGGGATCGCGCCAGCGTGAGCAGGTCGCCATAGGTGATCGGCATGCCGCGCAGGGAGCTCGCCTGGCGCGCCAGGGCTTCGACCAGGCGCGCGCCTACGTCAATGTCGTTGAAGGTGAATGGAATCATGTTGGCAGGACGTCATCTGCGGCGCGCTCGAAGGCGAGTCCGTCATTGAGACGTTTTCGATATGTCAATGTGGCATCTTAGCAAATCCTCGAGCTGGGGAGTTCGCTGCCCTGCTTCCTGGATGCCTTGGTGATGCAGAGTTGGCTTACTTGTCATCGTTAGCGTCGAGGTAACGCTAGTTGTCGGGCTACGCAGTGGGTTAGTTACTTTTTAGTGACACCCCAGCCGGGCGTGATGCCCGGTCCGGGCTTGGCAGGCCTTGTCACCTTCTCGTCTGCGATCTCAGCCGGAACGCACTGAAGCGCCCGCTTTCGGGTCCTTAGAAATTGATCAGCTTCGATGGCGTTCAGTCTGCTCATGCCTTGCGCGACCGGCCAGGCCCATCCTCGTCACCTTTCGTCGACGACAGGCTCATGATTGCGCAATCATTCTATGTGCCGAGAATGTTACGATGGCTCATTTTGCTGTTTGGATTGTGGTAACGAGACAATAACCCTTCGAGGCGCCGCGTATGACCCTTCAGTCCACGAAACTAGTCCCTCTTCTGCTCGCCTCCCTGCTTGCTGTGTCCGGCGCTCACGCTGCCAATCCAATCGTGACCGACATCTTCACCACCGACCCGACCGTCTTGGTCGACGGAGGACGCCTGTATATGTACACCGGCCGTGACGAGACGAAAAAGGGTGGCAAGGGCTACACGATGAACGAGTGGCGCCTGTACTCGACCTGCGACATGCAATCCTGGGTCGATCATGGGGTGGTGGGCGGCTGGCGCACTTTTGCGTGGGCGAAGAGCGACGCTTATGCCCCGGACATCGTCAAACGCAACGGGAAGTACTACCTGTACGGGCCGGTCCAGCATGACTCGACAAAGCCCGGGTTCGCCATCGGCGTGGCGGTGGCCGATTCCCCGCTCGGCCCGTTCAAGGATGCCCGCGGCTCCGCGCTCATCACCGACGACATGACGCGTGAGACGCCCAACGGCTGGGACGATATCGACCCAGGCGTGTTCGTGGACGACGATGGGCAGGCGTACATGTACTTCGGCAACAAGGTGCTCAAGTACGTCAAGCTCAAGCCCAATATGATCGAGCTGGACGGGCCGATCCACACGGTGGGCCTGTTTGAATTCGAGGAAGCGCCCTACCTGCACAAGCGCAATGGCGTGTATTACCTCAGCTACGCGAGCCGCCTGCCGGAGGTGATCGCCTACGCGACCGCTTCCAGCCCGACCGGGCCGTGGACCTATCGCGGCGTGATCATGGACAAGAACAAGTTTACGCACACAATCCACCAGTCGTTTGCCGAGTTCAATGGCAAGTCCTACTTCTTCTATCACAACGACGCACTGTCTAACGCGGACTTCCGCCGCTCGGCTGCGGTCGAGGAGTTCAGCTATGGGAAGAATGGGGAGATTCCGTTGATTGCGCAGACCAAGAGCGGGCCAAAAGCTAACCCGGGACTAGGGTGTGCCAAAGCATCGCGTTGAATGGAACCCAGCCAATAAAAAGCCCCTGAAGTCAGGGGCTTTGATTTACTTCACGTAATTTACAGCTGGGCTATAAATCATTCCCACTCAATCGTCGCCGGCGGCTTCCCCGAAATGTCATACACGACGCGATTGAGGCCACGCACTTCGTTAATGATCCGATTCGACACCTTCCCCAGCAGTGCATGCGGCAAATGCGCCCACTGCGCCGTCATGAAGTCCAGCGTCTGCACCGCACGCAGCGCCACCACGTACTCATAAGTGCGCCCGTCGCCCATCACCCCCACCGACTTCACCGGCAGGAACACGGCAAACGCCTGGCTGGTCGCCTCGTACCAGTTGGTCGGCGCCTTGCCCGGATCGATGCCCGCAACGGCCGGCAGTTCGAACGGCGTATTGCGCAGCTCTTCGATGAAGATCGCATCGGCTTCGCGCAGCAGGTCGGCGTATTCCTTCTTCACCTCGCCCAGGATGCGCACGCCCAGGCCCGGACCCGGGAACGGGTGACGATAGACCATGTCGTGCGGCAGGCCCAGCGCCACGCCGAGTTTACGCACTTCATCCTTGAACAGCTCGCGCAGCGGCTCGAGCAGTTTCAGGTTCAGGGTCTCCGGCAGGCCGCCCACGTTGTGGTGGCTCTTGATGGTCTGGCCTTTTTTACCTTTACCGGCCGATTCGATCACGTCCGGGTAGATGGTGCCCTGCGCCAGCCACTTCGCATTGGTCAGCTTGCCCGCCTCGACCTGGAACACCTCGACGAACTCGCGGCCGATGATCTTGCGTTTCTGTTCGGGATCGGTGACACCGGCCAGGTGGCCCATGAACTGGTCTTCGGCATCGATGCGCATCACCTTGACGCCGAGGTTTTTCGAGAACATGTCCATGACCATCTTGCCCTCGTCCTTGCGCAGCAGGCCATGGTCGACGAACACGCAGGTCAGCTGGTCGCCGATGGCGCGGTGGATCAGGGCTGCGGCTACGCTCGAGTCGACGCCGCCCGACAGGCCCAGGATCACCTCGTCGGTGCCGACCTGTTCGCGGATCTTCTGGACCGCTTCGCCGATGTAGTCCGGCATGTTCCAGTCCGACTTGCAGCCGCAGATCTCGTGCACGAAACGGCCGATGATGGCCTCGCCTTGCGTGGTGTGGGTGACTTCCGGGTGGAACTGCAGCGCGTAGAAGCGGCGGTCTTCGTCGGCCATCGCGGCGATCGGGCAGCTGTCGGTGGAGCCCATCAGCTTGAAGCCCGGCGGCATGTCCAGCACCTTGTCGCCGTGGCTCATCCAGACGCGCAGCATGCCGTGGCCTTCGTCGGTAACGAAGTCGTTGATGCCGTTCAGGAGAGCCGTATGGCCGCGGGCGCGCACTTCGGCGTAGCCGAATTCGCGCAGCTTGCCGTTCTCGACCTTGCCGCCGAGCTGGGCGGCCATGGTCTGCATGCCGTAGCAGATGCCCAGCACCGGCACGCCGGCTTCGAACACGGCTTGCGGGGCGCGCGGCGAATCGCCTTCGAGCGTCGAGTTGTGGCTGCCCGAGAGGATGATGCCGCTGGCGCCGTAGTTGCGCACGAACTCGTCGCTGACGTCATACGGGAAGACTTCGGAGAACACGCCGGCATCGCGCACGCGGCGCGCGATCAGCTGGGTAACCTGGGAACCGAAATCGAGGATGAGGATTTTCGAATGCATGTAGAGGGCAACGATAGAAGATGAATGGGTAATGCAAAAACGCGGCCCTCGGGCCGCGTCTCATGGATGTTCATTCCGAACGGTAGTTCGGCGCTTCCTTGGTGATCTGCACGTCGTGCACGTGCGATTCGCGCATGCCGGCCGAGGTGATCTCGACGAACTCGGCTTTCTCGCGCAGTTCTTCGATGGTGGCGCAGCCGCAGTAGCCCATCGACTGGCGAATGCCGCCGACCAGCTGGAAGATGATCGCCAGCACGCTGCCCTTGTAGGCGACGCGGCCTTCGATGCCTTCCGGGACGAACTTGTCGGCCTTGCTCGAAGCTTCCTGGAAGTAGCGGTCGGCCGAACCTTCGGCCATCGCGCCCAGGCTGCCCATGCCGCGGTAGGACTTGTAGCTGCGGCCCTGATACAGGATGGTCTCGCCCGGCGCTTCGTCGGTGCCGGCGAACATGCTGCCCATCATGACGGTGTGTGCGCCTGCAGCCAGCGCCTTGGAGATGTCACCCGAGAAGCGGATGCCACCGTCGGCGATACAGGGCACGCCGGTGCCTTCCAGCGCCTTGGCCACGTTCGAGATCGCGGTGATCTGCGGCACGCCCACGCCGGCCACGATGCGGGTGGTGCAGATCGAGCCCGGGCCGATGCCGACCTTGACCGCATCGGCGCCATACTCGACCAGCGCTTTCGCCGCGGCCGCGGTGGCGATGTTGCCGCCGATGACGTCCACGTGCGGGAAGCGGTCCTTGATCCACTTGACGCGGTCCAGGATGCCCTGCGAGTGGCCGTGCGCGGTGTCGACCACCAGCACGTCCACGCCGGCGGCGACCAGCAGTTCGATGCGCTCTTCGTCGCGTGCGCCCACGCCCACGGCCGCGCCGACCAGCAGTTTACCCTGCGAGTCTTTCGATGCCAGCGGGTGCTCGTGCGACTTCTGGATGTCCTTGACGGTGATGAGGCCGCGCAGCTCGAAAGCTTCGTTGACGACCAGCACGCGCTCGAGGCGGTGTTTGTTCATCAGGCGCTTGGCTTCTTCGGTGTCGGCGTCTTCGTTGACGTAGACGAGTTTTTCGCGCGGGGTCATCTTGGCGCGCGCTTCCGCGTCCAGGTCTTCCTCGAAACGCAGGTCGCGGTTGGTGATGATGCCGACCACCTGCTTACCCTCGACCACCGGGAAGCCGCTGATGCCGTGCTGTTGCGACAGCGCCAGCACTTCGCGGATCTTCATGGTGGGAGGAATGGTGATCGGGTCGCGCAGCACGCCGGATTCGTAGCGCTTGACGCGCGCCACTTCGCGGGCCTGGTCGGCCGGGCGCAGGTTCTTGTGAATGATACCGATGCCCCCCTCCTGTGCCATCGCAATCGCCAGGCGCGCTTCGGTCACGGTGTCCATCGCAGCCGACAGCAGCGGGATATTCAGCGTGATATTCCTGGTCAGTTTGGTGCGAAGGGAAGTGTTGGCCGGAAGAACGTTGGAATAGGCCGGGACGAGCAGCACGTCATCGAAGGTGAGTGCTTTTTGGAGGAGACGCATAACGATTTTCCTATAGGCGCAAAAGTGAATTATACAGAAACGGCGAAAAACTGTCGCAGCCATGCCTAAATTTGCCGGGGAAATCGCGGTATCGCGCGCCCGCGATTGACAGCGCCAGGGAAGCATGGCGAAATCGCTTTGTTACCCAAGGAAAACTTTTATGCCTTCTCCGTCCGCCTCCCCCCGCCTGCTTGCCGCCTGCGCCCTGCTGCTGGGCAGCAGCCTGGCACATGCCCAGTATTCCTGGATCGACGCGAACGGCGTACGCCACTTCTCCGATCGCCCTCCCCCGCCATCGACGCCGCCGCACAAGATCCTCAAGGCGCCAGGCCGTGCGGCAGCGGCCGTGCCGCCGGCGCCTGCCGAGCCTGCACCGGCTGCGGAGGCGCCCGCCCCTGCCAAGGGTCCGAGGACGCTGGCTCAGCGCGAGGAGGAATTCCTTGCACGCAGCAAGTTGCGCGAAGAGCAGGAAAGGAAGGATGCCGCGGCAGCGCAGCGCCGCCGCGACCTGGCCGAGCATTGCCAGGATGCGCGCCAGATGCGCGCGCAGGTGGAATCGGGTGTGCGCATCGCGAAGTTCGATGCGACAGGCGAGCGCAGCTTCATGACGGACGAGGAACGGGCCGCCCAGCTGGCCCGGGTCAACAAGGCACTGGCGCAGTGCCGTCAGTAGGCGCTCAAGGCCGCAGGCGAATGACCTTGGCGCTGCCCGACTGGCGCGCCGGTTCGGGATGGATGCGGGGCGCTACCTCGACCCGGTTGCGTCCGCCGGCCTTGGCCGCATACAGGGCCGCATCCGCACGGCGCATCAGGCCAGCGAAATCCTCCCCCTTCTCCAGCATCGCCAGGCCGATACTGACCGTATAGGCAGGCCCGGGCGCCGCCGGCATCCCGGTCGCGGGGCGGTCGAGGGCAGCACGCAGGCGCTCGGCGACGGCGCGGGTGGTGTCGAAGGACGCGTCCGGTAGCAGCACCCCGAACTCCTCGCCGCCGAGGCGGGCAAAATAGTCGATCTTGCGAATTTCCTCGCGGGTACGCGCCACCAGGTCGCGCAGGACCTCGTCGCCGACGCCGTGTCCATAGGTATCGTTGATGCGCTTGAAATGGTCGGCATCCAACAGCAGCAGGCCCAGACCGCTGCCATGCCGCCGCGCCCGCGCCAGCTCGCGTTCGGCCATGTCGAAGAAGGCGCGGCGCGAGGGTGCGCCGGTCAGATGGTCATGCTCGGCCGCGTAGGCGGTGTCGGTCAGCACGCGCGCATTGGCCAGCATGACCGCGCCCAGGCTCAGGGCTGGCAGGGCCAGCGTACCGATCGCAAAGAACACCAGGTTGGCAATGGCCGGATCGAGCAGCGAGGACGGCGCGTAGGCATCGAAGGCATAGAAGGCGCCGCGGCAGAAATGGCCCAGCGCCAGCAGCAGAGCCGTCGTCCGGCTGAAGGCATTCGGATAACGCAGGCGGCCATCTGCGACCTTGGGCAGGCTGGCGTAAATGCCGAGACAGATGGCCATGTGGAAGGCCGACATCGCGACCACGCGCATTGCCAGCGAATTGTGGACGTAGTGGAATACGACTACGCCAGCGAAGGCGGCGATGCCGCCGCCCGCCAGCAGGCGCCAGGGCACCGGCAGGCCGAGGTAGCGCCGGTAGCCGGCCAGCATCAGGCTGGCGGTCGTCAGCAGCAGTGCATTGGCGACTTCGATGCTGAGAGGGTCGGGAATCACGTCGCGCGCCGCGAACAGCAGCAGCGCGATCACCGCCACGCCATTGGCCTGCGCCCATTCGCGAATGCCTGCCACCCTGCTGTCGGCAAGCGAAGTCAGGACGAGCAACATCACCGCGGACATCGCGGTAGTGACCAACAACAGGCTTACGGTAATCAGCATGGACAGGGCGGGCAGCGGAGGAGAGCTTTTGAAGCGGGCTCTATCATACCCTGAAGAATGCCCAAGAATTTGCCCGGTCGGAATTTTACAACTGAGCAAAACGCTAAGGCGGGCCCTGCAGCTCCCTGCCTCAGGCAGCCGGCGGCGCGGCGTCCCCCAGCTTCTTGGCCGCGCGCTTGCGCCGCGAATCCTTGGGATCGGCCACCAGCGGCCGGTAGATCTCGATACGGTCGCGCTCGCGCAGCACGGTGTCGAGCGTCTTCTTCTTGGCGTAGATGCCTATCGGTTGGGTGGTCAGGTTAATCTCCGGATACGCCTCCAGCACACCGCTCATCTCGATGGCCTGGCCGATCGTGGTGCCGGGCGCGACCTTCAAGGGGCGCAGGAATTCCTCGCGCGCGGTTGCGTAGCAGACGACAACCTGTACACCCTCATCCATAGACGGCCTCGGCGCGCTTGCTGAAGGAATCGACCATGGTATTGGCGATCATGCCGAACACCGGGCCGATGATCTGTTCCAGGATGATGCTCGAGAACTCGTAATGCATGTCGAGCTCGACCTTACAGGCGTCCGCGCGCAGCGGCTTGAAGGTCCAAGTGCCTTCCAGCACCTTGAACGGGCCGTCGACCAGGTGCATCTTGATCTGGGTCGGCCGGCTGTTGTGGTTCGAGGTGGTAAAGCTCTGCTTGACGCCGTGGAAATTGATTTGGAGGCTGGCCACCAGCTTGTCCTCGGTCTGCTCGATGATCTTCACGCCCCCGCACCAGGGGAGGAATTTCGGATAGTCTTCGACCTTGGCCACCAGGTCGAACATTTGCTCGGTGCTGTAGCCGAGAAAAACTGATTTGTGCACTACTGCCATTGGTCAACCGTTTGTTATGATGTTGGACGAGTTGCATTTTGCGCCATGCAATCCTTGCATTGGCGCCACAGCAGTAGTTTAACCGAGACGCGGATTTTCGCTATTTCATGAGTATTGTTGACAATAAAAAAGCGTTTTTCGACTACTTCATCGAGGACCGGTATGAAGCCGGCATCGTACTGGAGGGGTGGGAAATCAAGGCCATCCGCGAGGGCAAGGTCCAGATCAAGGAGGCCTATGTCGTCGTGCGGGGCGACGAGTTGTTCCTGTTCGGCGCCCATATCAGCGCGCTGACTTCCGCCTCCGCCTTCAGTCATCCCGAGGCGCTGCGCACCCGCAAGCTGCTGCTGCACCGCGCCGAGCTGGACAAGCTGGTCGGCAAGGTCGAGCGTGCCGGCTATACCCTGGTGCCGCTGAACCTGCACTTCAAGGGCGGGCGCGTGAAGTGCGAGATCGGCCTTGCTAAGGGCAAGAAGCAGCACGACAAGCGCGCCACTGAGAAGGACCGCGACGCCAAGCGCGAAGTCGCCGCGGCGATGAAGACGCACAAGCGCTGATCGCGGGCGCTGCGGCGCCCGCTTCTTACGCGGCCAGCGCGGCGAAGCGTCGGCTCAGGCGCCACATCAGGAAGCTCAGCAGGACACCGATGGCGGCTCCGCAGGCCAGCTTGAACGCGCTGCCGAACAGCAGCGGCGCCACCAGGCCGGACACCAGCGCGAAGGACATCATCTGGATGAAGCCGACCATCGAGGCCGCCAGGCCGCGGTTGTGCGGGAACAGTCCCATGGCGGTCAGCTGGATGCCCGGCATCGCCACCGCCAGGCCGAAGGTGAACACGGCCAGCGGCAGCACCGCCCAGGGCACGCTGGCCGGGAACAGCGCGTTGTAGCCGACGTTCAGCACCGAGGCCACTGCCATGACCGCGTAGCCGGTCCACAGCAATCGCCCCGGCGGCGCCTTGTGGGCGCGCTTGCCGCCCCAGGCCGAGCCCAGCACCATGCCGCCGATCAGCGGGATGAACATCCAGCCGAAGGCCGTCTCCGGCAGGCCCAGGATCTCCATCACGAAGTTGGCGGCCGAACCGATGTACAGCGACAGGCCGCCGAACACCAGGCCGAGCGCCAGCGACAGCATCACGAACTGCGGGTTGCGCAGCACCATCAAATAGTTGCGCGAGATCGTCGCCGGATGGAAGGCCTGGCGCTTCTCCCGCGGCAGGCTTTCCGGCAGCATGCGCAGCACCAGCAGGATCATCGCGGCGCCGAACAGCGCCAGGAAGACGAAGCTCGAGCGCCAGCCGAAGCTCACGTGCAGCCAGCCGCCCAGCACCGGCGCGATGGCCGGCGCCAGGCCGAACACCATCATGATGTGCGACATCATCTTCTGCGCCTGCGCCCCTTCGAAACGGTCCTGCACGATGGCCTGGCCAATCACCGAGCCGGCGCCGGCCGACAGGCCCTGCAGCGCCCGGAAAGCCAGCAGCCAGCCGAAGGTCGGGGCAAACGCCGCGCCGACCGAGGCCAGCGTGTAAACCGCCAGCGCACCCAGGATCACCGGGCGGCGTCCGAAGGAATCCGACAGCGTCCCGTAGAACAGCATCATCAGCGCAAAGGTGAACAGGAACACGCTCAGGGTCTGCTGCACCGCCACCGGCCCGACGCCGAAATCGACCCCGATGGCCGGCATCGAAGGCAGATAGGTGTCGATCGCGAGAGCCCCCGTCATGCCGAGGCAGGCGAGGATGGTGGTGAGGAGTCGTTGCATGGGAGTGCCTTGTGAAAAACCGGCACTGCGGGGGGGCAAGCGTCCGGAGGGGACGCAATTGTACTGGGTTTCTATAAAACAAATCGGCGCCCCCTCTAAAACTGGAAGAGGCGCCGGCGACAGCACCGCGGGGTCTACAGCGGGGGTCAGGTCTGACATTGAGACACGTGCTCGTGCGTAGCACTATGGTAGCGCTCAGCCCGTGTCCGAATGTCAGACCTGAGGTGGTCCGGATATTCTGGACAGTTATTTAGGCACACGGAATGCGGCCTCGACGGCAGCAGGCGTGTGGTAGCCCAAGGTTTGATGTAGCCGCTGCTTATTGTAGTACGTTTCAATGTAGTCGCAGACCACTGCCTTGCCTTCGTCCCTGGATGCAAACAGGCGCTCGTGCATTGCTTCGTTCTTCAGGTTCGAGAAGAAGCTTTCCGCGACAGCGTTATCGTAGCAAACGCCCTTGCGGCTCATGCTGGGCAGGACGCCGTTAGCTTGTAGCAGTTCACGGTATTCACTCGATGCGTAGACAGTTCCCTGATCGCTGTGGAAGATCAGTCCTGCAGCAGGTTTTCGCTGCGCCAGCGCCATGTTCATTGCTGCCATCGGTAACGCCGCGGATTGGCTGGCATCCATCGACCAGCCGACAATTCGACGGGCAAACAGGTCCAGCACGATGGCCAGATGAAGCCATCCTTCCCTGGTGCGCATGGATGTGATGTCGCCCACCCAAATCGTATTCGGGACAGTGACGTTGAAGCCGCGCTTGACCAAGTCCGGTGCTGGCGGCTGCACACGTTGCATCGCTTGAATGGCTCTGAAACGCTTGATGCGGGACGTCTGGATATTCTCCAGCTTGCGCAGCCTTCTTACACGGTGCTTGCCGCAGATGATGCCGTGGGCGTTGAGCAAACGCCACATCTTGACCGCGCCAGGCGCCCAGCGATGGGTTGCATTGAGCCTGACGATTTCAG
>PJTQ01000592.1_pt1 | contig 17307 bp, 17 predicted proteins | sample 1512231 | NCBI WGS metagenome assembly PJTQ01 (sample SAMN08177688, study PRJNA422409) | Soil metagenome, whole genome shotgun sequencing project. | isolation source: Soil (3) enriched on wood chips | place: USA: Madison | collected 2015-01-15 | reverse complement strand
GTGTTCGGGGCGCCGTTCCCGGAGGCTATCGCCGACGAGTTCCTTTCGGCGCCGCTCACCAGCTACGGTACGCAGAAGGCCATCTGCGAACTGCTGCTCAACGACTATGCGCGCAAGGGCTTCGTCGACGGCGTCGGCATCCGCCTGCCGACAATCGTTGTGCGGCCGGGCAAGCCGAACGCCGCCGCCTCCGGCTTCTTTTCCAACATTCTGCGCGAGCCGCTGGTCGGCATGGAAGCGGTGCTGCCGGTCGGCCGCGACGTGCGGCACTGGTTCGCGAGCCCGCGCGCCGCTGTCGGCTTCCTGCTCCACGCCGCGACGCTCGATTCGGCGCGCCTCGGCTGGCGACGCACGGTGTCGGCGCCCGGCCTCTCGGCCACCGTCGGCGAGGAGATCGAGGCGCTGCGGCGCGTCGCCGGCGACCGGGCCGTGGCGCTGATCCGCGAGGAGCCCAATGCGCGCATCGCCGAGATCGTCGCCGGCTGGCCGCGCAATTTCGACGCGCAGCGCGCGCTGGCGCTGGGATTTACGGCGGAGGCCAGTTTCGACGACATCCTGCGCGCCCATATCGATGACGAACTCGGCGGCCGGATTCCCGCCTGACTGCGTCGCGACAAGTCCAATCTGAAACCAGTTAACGGCGGTTAGGACTCCCGTGCGAAGTACCGGGAGTCCTTGCATTTTCGGCCGTGCCTGTGGCGTCTCCCGGTGGGCCAACTGCCATGATGAATACCAATTCAAGCCACAAAGCCGTTGCAATCGGCAAAATTGGTTCTAAAGTGGCATTGTTTAGGTATTGAACTGGATTGCCAGTTTCACGGGAGAGAACAGCATGCGCATTTCCACTCTGGCGGCTGGCGTCCTCAGCGCCGCCCTGATGGCGTCGACCGCGTTCGCGGGTGACGTGACGCTCTACACCTGGCGGCCGCAGGAGCTGCCGCTGTGGCAGTACATCAACGACAACAATCTGATCCCCGACGTGAAGATCAACGTCACGCAGGTGCAGTCCGACCAGTACGACACCAAGCTGCGCGCCGACCTGCAGGCGGGCGCCGGCATCGACGTGTTCCAGGCCCGTGCAGGCGCTGCCTGGCTCGCGCCGCTGATCGAGGGCGGCGTGATCAAGCCCGTCACCACCGATCTCTCCAACATCGCGCCTGCCGCCATCGAGGCGGGCCGCGGGGCCGATGGCGAGGTCTATGGCGTGCCGTTCGCCGTGCAGATGCAGTCGGTGATCTACAACACCAAGGTGTTCGCGGATAACGGCATCGACGTGCCGACGACGATCGACGAGTTCAACGCCGCCGCCGAAAAGCTGAAGGCGGCGGGGATCATCCCGATGTCGCTGTCGGCCAAGGCCGGCTGGTGGATCAACCAGGTGCTCGGCGAAACGCTGACCGCCGGCCTCGTCAGCGACGACCTCGCCAAGAAGCTCGTCGCGGGCGAAGCGTGCTTCACCGATCCGGCGTTCGTCGCCACGCTCGCCACCGCCAAGGAGTGGCAGGACAAGGGCTGGCTCAATTCGTCGCCGCTCGCCGACGACTATGACGTCATGCGCACCTCGGTGGCCCTGGGCGAAAGCGCCATGATGATCGACGGCGCGTGGTCCACCGGTCCCGCCTCGCCGATGTATCAGGTGGATCCCGATCTCAAGCTCGGCTTCTTCGCCGTGCCCGGCCCGAACGGCAAGGTCTATGCCTTCGCCGACGGCACCTACCAGGCCAACGCCAACTCGGCCAATGCGGCCGACGCGCAGAAGGTGCTGGACTTCACGGCGACCAAGGAGTTCGCCGAGCTGTTCCTCGCCCAGGTCGGTGAGCTGCCGGCCTATGGCGGCGAGTATGCCGTCGACGACGAGCGCCTCAAGGAGGTCGCGAACCTCATCGCCACCGACTCCGCCGGCGCCACGCCGTACTTCTCGTACAGCCTGAACTCGGCCGAGCCGAGCTACGGCCAGCTGGTCATCACCGCCTACCAGGAGCTGTTCTCGGGCGCGGCCACGCCGGAAGAGGCGGCGCAGAAGATCCAGGACGGCCTCAACTCCTGGAGCTATCCGGGCGCGGCCAACTGCCAGTAATGTAGAGTCCTCCCGGGCCTGCCCGCAGGGGCGGGTCCGACCTCGCGTGCAGTGGCGGCGACGCTGCTGCACGCATTCTTACCGGGCAGGGCGATGGCGAAACTCACCTACAAGCAGAAGGCGCGTATCCAGCAGGCCATCCTGCTGGCGCCGGGAATGCTGCTCTACGGCACCTTCAATTTCGCGCCGCTGCTCGGGCTGCTGGGCCTCTGCCTGTTCGACTGGACCGGCCTCGGCCCGATGAAGTTCGTCGGCTTCGACAATTTCTCGACGCTGTTCTTCAACGCCTTCTACCGCGACCAGCTGATCAACGCGTTCATCAACAACCTCGTCTTCTTCGCCATCGTCATCGGCGCGATGCTGATTCTGGGGACGCTCTTCGCGCTGCTGCTCAGCTTCGGCACCTGGGGGCGCAAGGTCTATCGCATCATCTTCTTTCTGCCCTATCCGCTGGCGGGTGCGGCCGTCGCCTTCCTGCTCGACCTGATGGTGCAGACGCGCGGCCCGATCAATGCGCTGCTCACCAAGGGCTGGGGGCTGCTGGAGCAGCCGATCGGCTTTCTCGGCGAGCCCAATTTCGCGCTTGCCACCATCGCTACCTTCTATTCGTGGCACCGGCTGAGCTTTGCCATCGTGCTCATCCTGTCGGCCATCGTGGGCGTCCGCATCACGCTGCTGGAGGCGGCGATGCTCGACGGCGCGCGCCGCTGGCAGACGCTCAAGGCCGTCGTGTTCCCGGTGCTGGCGCCGGCCTTCGTCATCATCACCGTCATCGTCATGGTCGATGTATTCAACAATGCCGACTACACGATCCTGCTCGTCGGGCCCGAGGGCGGGCCGATCCGGCGCACCGACGTGATGGGCACTTTCCTCTATCGCGCGGCCTTCGGCGGCGCGGCCAGCTCGACCAATGTCAATCTCGGCATGTCGGCGGCCGTGGGGCTGGTTACCGCCGCGATCATCCTGCCGGCGGCCATGATCCTCGCCCTGCGCAACGCCCGGAAGCAAAGCTGATGGACCGGCTCTTCCGGCTTCGCCCCGTCGAACAGGCGCTGGTGCAATTCCTGCTGCTCGCCATGACGGCGGTGGTGCTGTTCCCGCTCGGCACGGCGCTGCTCAATTCGCTCAAGCCCAATGTCGGCGAGGTGTTCCGCGCGCCGCTGGCGCTGCCGTCGACCTGGACGCTCGACAACTACGTGACTGCCTGGAACGGCGCGAACTTCTCGCACTACTTCCTCAACTCGGCGATCATCTCGCTGAGCTGCGTGGTGCTCGTGACCGTCTGCGCCTCGACTGCGGCGTTCGTGCTGGTGCGCATGCCGTTTCGCGGCTCGGCCATCGTCTTTGCCTGCTTCATCATCGGGGTGGTGATCCCGATCCGGCTGGCGCTGGCGCCGCTCTTCATCATCGTGCGTAATTTCGGCCTGCTCGACACGCTGCTCGGCGTCATTCTGGTGCAGTCGGCCTCGATGATGCCGGTGGCCGTCTTCATCCTCACCGCGTTCCTGCGCGCCGTACCCGGCGAGCTCGAGGAAGCGGCGCGCATGGATGGCGCGCTGCCCTTCGAGATCTACTGGCGCGTCGTGCTGCCGCTCATTCGGCCGGCGCTCGCCACCGTCGCGCTGCTCACCTTCGTGGGGGCATGGAACGAGTATTTCCTGCCGCTGATCTTCCTGCGCAGCGACTCGGTGTTTCCGATCACGCTGGGCATCGGCCAGTTCAAGACCCAGTATTCGGTGCAGTGGCACCTGATGTTCGCGGGCATTCTCATCATGCTCGTTCCCACCATCGTTGCCTTCCTGCTCGCGTCGCGCCAGTTCATCGAAGGCCTGACGCAGGGCGGGCTGAAGGAATAGCTCATGGCTGCCATCACCATCCGCGATCTCGACAAGGCCTATGGCAAGGTGCGCGTGCTGCACGACATCAATCTCGAGATCGCCGACAACAGCTTCGTCGTCTTCGTCGGCCCGTCGGGCTGCGGCAAGTCCACGCTGCTGCGCACGATCGCCGGCCTCGAGGAGAAGGAGCGCGGCGAGATCCTGCTCGACGGACGCGATATTTCCGACGAGGCGCCGGTGGATCGCGACGTGGCGATGGTGTTCCAGTCCTATGCGCTCTACCCGCAGATGACAGTGGCCGAGAATATCGGCTTCGCCCTGTCGGTGGCGCGCGAGAGCAAGGCGGATATCGAGCGCAAGGTCGGCGAGGTGAGCAAGCTGCTGCGGCTCGACGAGTATCTGGCGCGCAAGCCCTCGGCGCTGTCGGGCGGCCAGCGCCAGCGCGTCGCCATCGGCCGCGCCATCGTGCGCGACCCCAAGGTGTTCCTGTTCGACGAACCGCTGAGCAATCTCGATGCCGAATTGCGGGTCGAGATGCGGCTGCAGATCGCGCAGTTGCGCCGCCGGCTGGGGGCGACCTTCATCTATGTGACGCACGACCAGGTCGAGGCGATGACGCTGGCCGATACCATCGTCGTGCTGCGCGACGGCGTGATCGAGCAGGTCGGCACGCCCATGGACCTCTACCACAAGCCGGCGAACCTGTTCGTCGCCGGCTTCATCGGTTCGCCCAAGATGAACTTCATCCCGGCCGCGCAGGTCGGTGGGCTCGACCTCAAGGGCGCCGAGACCGTCGGCGTGCGGCCCGAGCATGTACTCGTCGAGCAGGAAGGCCAGCTCAAGGGGGTGGTGCGCACGGTCGAAAATCTCGGCGCCGTCTCCTACGCCTATGCCGCGCTGCCCGACGAGACGCTGGTCACCGTAACCCTGCCGCCCGACCATCGCGTGGTGGTCGACCAGCCCCTCGCCCTCGGCATCGCCCCGGGCCGCGCCTACCTGTTCGACGCGAGCGGTCGGACCATCTAAAACCGCGGCAGCCAGTCTTTCCTGAGCCGGCAGGCGATTGTGTAGGCGGGGTCGAAGACGTTGCCGACGTCGTAGCGCACGGCCTGGCCGAGAAGGTGGCTGGCGGCCAGCGTGTCCAGCCCCATCTCGCCGAGCCAGCGCACCATCTCGGTCGTCGCGTGCTGCAGCGCCTGGTCGAGCGGGCGGGCATTGCCGATGGTGAAGATGTCGCGTTCGGTCTCGCCGCGCGGCCAGACGATGGTGCGTTTCTCCAGCGTCAGCCGCACCGTCACCTCGCAGGAGGTCTCGATGCCGGTGCCGACGATCTCGCCGTCGCCCTGCAGCGCGTGGCAATCGCCGAGAAAGAACAGTGCGCCGGGCACGGCGACCGGGAACCACGCCGTCGTGCCTGCGGCATAGCGCCGATAGTCCATGTTGCCGCCGTGCTGGGCGCTGGTCGCCGTCGAGATGGCCTGGCCGCCGGCGGGCGCGACGCCGAGGCAGCCGATCATCGGCGCCAGCGGCAGGACCATGTTGGCAAGCGCCGGCGGCGGGGCCTCCAACCTGACGGTGCCACTGTCGCGGTCGATGCGCCAGGTGACGCGCTCGAGTTCCGGCAGCTGCGGCACGAAGCCTGGATCGACGACGTTCGGGGCCAGCGTCGAATGCGTCCAGCCGGTGTCGCGGTTCGGCGCGATGGCGACGATGTCGACGCGCAGCGTGTCGCCCGGCTCTGCGCCCGCGACGGCGATGGGGCCGACCATCGGGTTCGGCCGGTCGGCGGCCTTGTTCCCTCGGCCGTCCCAGCCGCGGGCGTCGACGGTTTCCGTCACCACCGTGTCGCCGCTCCCGACCGTCAGGGCAGGAGGCAGCGTCGCCAGCACGTTGTGCCAGGCGGTCGGAACGAAGCGGTGGGTCGTCATGCGGTTTCGAGGCTCCTCAACCAGTCTGCGTATTCGGTCGAATGGTCGCCCGAAGCGTTGGGCATGTCCAGCTTGGTCAGCCAGCCGCGGCGCGGCGGGATGTAGCTGCGGATGCGGCGGCGCTGGCGGTCGCCATGCCCGTAGTTGAAGGCGGCGAGCCTGGGGAAGAATTCGAGCTCGTCATAGGGCAGGTTGTCGTGAATCCACCAAGCCATCGCTTCCCAGCGGCCGGTGCGCTCGTACCATGGGAGAAGTTCATGGACGACGATGGTGGCGCAGGCGCCCAGTTCGCCAGCTGCCGTGCGGCGATCCCAGATATGGCCGGCGAAATTGCTCTCGTTGCTGGCGCAGTTCAGCTTGTGCGCATTGCCGAAGCCGTTGACCTCGGGACTGCGGTAGCCCGAGCGGATCGAGATGCGGCCGAAACGCCGGCAGAGCGGCTCGAGCGCTTCCTCGCACAGCTTGCGGCCGGCCATAATGGCGAGGTCCGGATCGTCGGGGATGTTCTGCATGCCGTAGAAATTCGCGATCTCCGAATGGAGGAAATCGCGCATGAAGAAGCTGGCGCTGAGCCGCACCCGGCCCAACTCCTCGAGGGCACGCATGCTCCGGGGCTTGTGCATCTGGCCGTTCCTTGTCGGTGGGGAGGCGCGCGGCTAACAATGGCCGCCACCAGCCCGAGAGGAAAGCCGGAAATGCTGCACGCGATCTTCATCATCGCCATCGCCGCGGAGGCGATGACGGCGGCACTGGCTGCCGGCCGGCGGCGCATGGACTGGTTCGGCGTGTGCATGCTGGCCGCCGTCACGGCGCTCGGCGGCGGCACGCTGCGCGACACGCTGCTCGGGCACTATCCGCTGAGCTGGGTCGCCGACCCCAACCTGCTGCTCATCGCCTGCGCCGCGGCGCTGGTGACGATCGCGCTGGCGCGCTTCATGGAGCGGCTGCGCTGGCCGTTCCTGCTGCTCGACGCGCTGGGGCTCGTCGTCTTCACCGTCATCGGCTGCAACGTGGCGATGGAGATGGGCCAGCCGCCGGTTATCGTCATCGTCTCGGGCATGATCACCGGCATCGCCGGCGGCATCATGCGCGACGTGCTGTGCAACGACGTTCCGCTCGTCTTTTCGCGCGAACTCTATGCCACGGTGTCTCTCGTCGCCGGGGCCATCTACTTTCTTGGCCTGCAGCTCGGGCTGGCGCACGACGTGGTGACGATCGCCGCCGTCGCCATCGGCTTCACGCTCCGGGCTCTGGCGATCCTGTTCAACTGGGGTATGCCAAAGTTCGTCTATGACGAGCAGGTGCGCTGAGGCCGCCGCCCGCGCTCAGCGCGCCACGGGCCCGGGGATGTCCGCCGTCAGCGTCTTGGCGCTGGCGATCGTCGCGAGGCGGATCTCCTCCATGCGGTCCGGCTCGGTACCGGCGAGGAAGGGTACGCTGAGGGCGGCGACCATCTCGCCGCGCGTGTCGAAGACGGGCGCCGCGAAGGCATGGATGGACGGCACCGTCTCGCCCTTGTCGTGGGCCCAGCCGAGACGACGCACGCGCGAGAGTTCCGGGCGCAGCCGCTTGGGGTCGGTGAGCGTACGCGTCGTGCAGGCCGCGAGCGGCCGTGCAAGATAGGTCGCGAGCTCGCTTGTGGGCAGATAGGAGAGCAGCAGCTTGCCGGCAGCACCGGCATGTGCCTCCATGCGCTGCCCGGGGGCAACCGTGAGTGCATATTCGCGCCGGCCGAGGGCGGTGGCGAGCACGAGGACGACACCGCGGTCGAGCACCGACAGCTTGACGCCTTCGCCCAGGTCGTCGGCGAGGCGTTCGAGCGCCGGCTGCGCCACGGCGGCGAGATCGATCTCACTGGCGCCGGTCGCCACATGCGCGGCGAGCCCCAGCAGCCTGCGGCCGAGCTGATAGGCGCCGTTCTCGTCGCGATGCACCATCTCGTGCATCTGCAGCGTGTTGAGGATGCGATAGATCGTCGTACGCGGCAGGTGGAGCTGGCCCACGAGGTCGCGGATGGTGAGGCCGCCATCCCGCCGCTCGAGCTGGACCAGCACGTCCATCATCCTGTCGATCACCGGAATGCGGTGCTTGAGCGCCGCGTCGCCATGGTTCGCCACAGCCGTTCCTCCCCCTATGCGACCCGTCGACCGCGAGCCGAACTTGTCCCTATCATCAAATCCTGAACGAGCCAAGTTCAGCATTGAATAGGTTTGTCGCGGACGGTACTCGCCTGGGGCCGGCGCGCGTGGTATCGGCGCCGAACGAAAGGGAGCATCGCCACCGATGAGCAGAATCGCCTATCTCACGACCATCGATTTCGGCGCGGGGTCGCTCGCCGGCCTCGCAGATGCGGCACGGGAGCTGGCCATGCAGCGGCCGCTGCTGGTCGCCGACAAGGGGGTGCTGGCCGCCGGTCTCGTCGCGCGCGCCGCGGCGCAGCTGCCGGCCGGTACGCCGCTTTTCGCCGACACGCCGCCGAACCCCACCGAGGCCGCGGTGAAGGCCGCGCTGGCCGTCTACCGCGCCGAGGGCTGCGACGGCATCGTCGCCATCGGCGGCGGCTCGCCCATCGACCTCGCCAAGGGCGTGGCGCTGCTCGCCACCCACGAGGGCGATCTCGAACGCTATGCCGTCATCTATGGCGGGCTCGAGCGCATCACCGACAGGGTGGCGCCGGTGATCGCCATCCCGACGACAGCCGGCACCGGCGCCGAGGTGGGGCGCGCGGCGCTGCTGACGCTGGAGGACGGGCGCAAGCTCGGCATCATCTCGCCGCATCTCATCCCCAAGCGTGCCATCTGCGACCCCGAGCTGACGCTGGGCCTGCCGCCCATGCTGACGGCGGCCACGGGCCTCGACGCGCTCAGCCACTGCATCGAAACGCTCTGCTCGCCGCGCGACAATCCGCCGGCAGAGGCCATGGCGCTCGACGGCGCGGGGCGCATCTGGCGCAATCTCGAGCGGGCAACGACTGCGGGCGAAAATATCGCGGCGCGCAGCGAGACGATGATGGGCGCACTGATGGGCGGACTCGCGTTCCAGAAGGGGCTCGGTGCCGTGCATTCGCTCAGCCATGCCCTTGGCGGGCTCAAGGACGTGTCGCTGCATCACGGCACGCTCAATGCCATCCTCATGCCCATCGTCGTGCGCTTCAACGCGCCGGCAATCGGCGCCAAGCTCGACCGACTCAAGGCCGCGATGGGGATCGACACGGCCGTCGACGCGGCGCTCGACGACTTCAACCGCCGCCTCGGCATTCCCCCGGGACTCGCCGGGCTCGGCGTGCGCGAGGATCATTTCGACTGGGTCGTCGAGCGTGCCCTTGCCGACCATTCGCACGCCACGAATCCGCGTGCCGCCAGCGCCGCCGAGTACCGGGCCATGCTCATCGAGGCGATGGGCTGAGGGCGGACCGGCAAGCGAAGACCTGAGCAGGCCTCCTCGCCCTCTCTCCGGCGGGCGAAGGGGCAGGGGCGAACCCCCCCCGGGTGAAGGAGCCTTCGCCCACGGGGCATCTTCGCCCTTTACGGCGGCTCGATTTTACTGTTAGCGTACTCGGTGATGGACGCGCCGCATGCCGGAGTTGTCGGGTCGCCGACCGTGAGCCATCGCCGAGCGAGGGGGGAACCCTGACCGCGTCGGCAGACGTCATTCCTATTGCCGAAATTCTGCCGCTGGGGCGGGAGCGGCGCAGATCGGAGGGGTTGAATGGGTGCGGTCAGCATCAACAACGTGCGCAAGAACTACGGCAACATGGAGGTGCTGCATGGCGTTTCCGTGGACATCGCCGATGGCGAGTTCGTCATTCTCGTCGGCCCGTCGGGCTGCGGAAAGTCGACGCTGCTGCGCATGATCGCCGGGCTCGAGGAGATCACCTCGGGCGAAATCTCGATCGGCGGCCGCGTCGTCAACACGCTGGCGCCGAAGGATCGCGACATTGCGATGGTGTTCCAGTCCTATGCGCTCTATCCGCATATGACGGTGGAGCAGAACATGGGCTTTTCGCTCAAGCTGCAGCGTGTCAACAAGGAAGAGACGCAGAAGCGCGTCGCCAATGCGGCGTCGATCCTCGGCCTCGAACCCTATCTCAAGCGCTATCCGCGCCACCTGTCGGGTGGCCAGCGCCAGCGCGTCGCCATGGGCCGCGCCATCGTGCGCAACCCGGCCGTGTTCCTCTTCGACGAGCCGCTGTCGAACCTCGACGCCAAGCTGCGCGTGCAGATGCGCTCGGAGATCAAGCAGAATCACCAGCGGCTGAAGACCACCACCGTCTATGTGACGCACGACCAGATCGAGGCCATGACCATGGCCGACAGGATCGTGGTCATGCATGACGGCGTGATCGAGCAGATCGGCTCGCCGCTGGAACTCTACGATCGTCCGGCGAACCTGTTCGTGGCCGGTTTCATCGGCTCACCGGCGATGAACATGCTGCAGGGGACGATGGACGGCAGCGACTTCGTGGCCACCGACGGCACCCGCGTCGGGCTCACTGTCGTGCCGAGCAATTCGGTCGGCCGCCCGGTGACGCTGGGCGTGCGCCCCGAGCATTTCCATCTCGATCCCGACGGCGTGCCGGCCGAGATCCTCACGGTCGAGCCGACCGGGTCGGAAACGCAGGTCGTCGCCAAGTTCGCGGGGCACGAGATCATGGGCGCCTTCCGCGAGCGCATCACCACGCGGCCGGGCGAATCGCTCAAGATCCGCCCCGAGGGCAAGGCCGTGCATCTGTTCGACAGCGAGAGCGGCCAGCGTCTTTCGGCCTGACGCCACCACAAACCGAAAGCCAGGGCGGGCGAAGGGGCATTCCCCTTCGCCCGTTTTGCCGTGTTCAGTCCGAGAACAGTTCGGGATGGGCCTGCGCCAGCCGCGGCAGCGACAGCAGGATTTCGCTCAGATGGGTGCGCATCGCCGCCTCGGCGGCATCGGGCGCGTGCCGGGCGATGGCATCGATGATGGCGGCGTGCTGGCCGACGAGCACGTCGACGGGCGTCGCGTCGGGCATGGAGAGATGGCGCACGCGGTCCATCTGGGCCTTGAGGTTTTCGAGCACGCGCCAGGCGTAGTCGGTGTCGACGGCATGGGCGAGGGCCTGGTGAAAGGCCTCGTCGAGCCGCAGGAACTCCATGTGGTCGGAACGCCGTTCTGCCTCGCGCTGCGCCTCCACCAGCGCGCGGAATTCCTCGATGCGCTTGGGCGAGGCCTCGAGCGCGGCCTTGCGCACCACCGCCACCTCGATCGCTTCGCGGATGAAGCGGACATTCTGCACCTGGCGGATCGAGATCAGCATGACGAAGGTGCCGCGCTGCGGCTTCACCTCGACCAGCCCGACCTCGGCGAGCTTGATGAAAGCCTCGCGCACGGGCTGGCGCGACACGCCCAGCTGGCGGGCGACTTCGGCCTCGGAAAGCAGGTTTCCCGGGCGGAAATGGAGCTGCACGATGGCCTGGCGGATGGCGTCGAAAACGCGCGTGCCCATGCGCCCGACGCGGGCGGCGCCGGGGTCGTCCTCGAGCAGTGAAAGTTCTTTCGCAGTCATATTGACTTCCAGGATACTACCATACTTGCGTCGCCGCAATCGGCCCCCCGTGGGGTCGAGATGGGAGGATTACAGATGAAACTTACTGCCATGCACGCCCTTGTGGCGGCAGGCGCGGTCGTCATTGTCGCGCCTGTTCCCGCCTTTGCAGCCGACTACACGCTCAGCGTCAATACCGCACTCGCGACCTCCGACCCGCTCTATGCCGGGCTCGAGAGTTTCGCGAGCGGCGTCGCCGATGCCAGCGGCGGCCGCATCGAGGTCAAGCTTTTCCCGAATTCGCAGCTCGGTCCGGACGAGGACGTGCTGGAGCAGGCCCGCGCCGGCGCTCCTGTCGCGGTCATCGTCGATGGCGGCCGGCTCGCGACCTATGTCAACGAGTTCGGCATCATGGGCGCGCCCTATCTCGCCGACGGCTATGACGGCGTGCGCAAGGTCGCCGTGTCGCCGCTGTTCGAGGAATGGGTGACGCGACTCCACGATGTCGCCCAGCTCCAGGTGCTCAGCTTCAACTGGTGGCAGGGCGAACGGCATTTGTGGACGAATGTCGAGGTGCATACCCCGGCGGACCTCGCGGGCGTGCGCGTGCGCACCATCGGCTCGCCCGTGTGGACCGAGACAGTGACGGCAATGGGCGCCGTGCCGACGCCGATGCCGTTCGCCGAAGTCTATTCGGCGCTCGAGCAGAGGGCGCTGGACGGCGCCGAGGCGCAGCTTCCCGCCGGCGAAGGCGCCAAGCTGTTCGAGGTGACGAAGGTGCTGACCAAGACGGGCCACATCAACCTCATCACCGGCATGGTGACGAGCGGCAGCTGGTTCGATTCGCTGCCGGGCGACCTGCAGCAGGTGCTGCGCGACGAGGCGCTCAAGGGCGGCGATGTCGGCTCGTATGGCACGCGCGACGCGCTGGCCCAGATCGAGGCCAATCTCGCGGCCGACGGCATGACGATCAATGCCATCGACACGCAGGTGTTCAAGGACGCCACGGCAGGGGTTTACGACAAGCTCGGCTACGGCGAACTGCGCGACACCGTGCAGAAGATCGCCGCCGAGTAAGCTTCGGCACCACCGTCCCCTCGTCCGGAAGCAGGGTTGCAGCCCTGCTTCCGGCAAAGGTGTGAAATCATGGTCCTCAAACGCCTCTCACAGCTCGAGCTCGCGGCCTGTGTGCTGCTGCTCGCGGCCATTACCGGTCTCGTCTTCGTCGCCGCGCTGATGCGGTTCTTCGGCCATCCGCTGACATGGTCGGTCGACATGGCGCAGCTGCTCTTCATCTGGCTGTGCATGCTGGGCGCCAGCCGCGCCATGCGCGAGAAATCGCATCTGGGCATGGAGGTGCTCGTCAAGTACCTGTCGCCGCCGCACAGGCTCTGGCTGGAGATGTTCTGCTCCGTCGTGACGCTGGGCTTTCTCGGCGTGCTCGTGGTGCTGGGCTTCCAGCTCGCCTGGCTCAACCGCGAACGCACCTTCGGCGATTCGACCCTCTCCTATGCGTGGGTGACCGTGGCGGTGCCGGTGGGGTGCGCGCTGCTGGCGGCGTCGCTGATCTACAACATGATCATCGCCTGGCGCGAACGCGACATCGCGGGCGGCAAGCTCGTCTATACGCGCGTCGCCTCCGACAGGGATGCTCCCGAAATCCTGGAGCTCTAGGCCATGATCCTGATCACAATCCTGTTCGTCGTGCTGATGGCCATCGGCATGCCCGTGGCCTTCGCCACCGGCATCTCCGGCTTCATCTTCTTCCTCACGACACCCGGCATGCCGATGTCGATCGGCGTGCAGAAGATCGCCACGATGAGCCAGAGCTTTCCGCTGCTGGCCGTGCCCTTCTTCGTGCTCGCCGGCCATCTGATGAACGAGAGCGGCATCACCCAGCGGCTGCTGCGCATTTCGCTGCTCGCCGTCGGTTGGATGTCGGGCGGGCTCGCCCAGGTCGCCATCGTGCTGTCGACGCTGATGGGGGGCGTGTCGGGCTCGGCCGTCGCCGACGCGGCGATGGAAGCGCGCATCCTCGGGCCGACGATGACGGCGAAGGGCTACGGCAAGGGCTATTCCGCCGCCGCCATCGCCGTCGGCTCGCTGATCACGGCGACAATTCCGCCCTCCATCGGGCTCATCCTCTACGGCTATGTGGGCAATGTCTCCATCGGCCGGCTGTTCCTCGCCGGCGTGATCCCCGGCGTGATGATGATGGTGGTGCTGATGGTCACCGCCTACCTCATCGCCAAGAAGCGCAAATATGTCATCGCCGACAGTGAGAAGCCCACCTTCAAGGCCATCGCGGTCGCCGTCTGGCAGGCGAAATGGGCGCTGCTGTTTCCCGTCGCGCTCGTGCTGTCCATCCGCGGCGGCCTGTTCACGCCGTCCGAGGTTGGCGCCTTCGCCGTCGTCTACGCGCTGGCCGTCGGCTTCATCGCGCATCGCGAGCTGACGCTGGAGAAGGTGTGGAAGGCGTTCGGGCACGCCGCGTCCGATGTCGGGCTGATCATGCTCATCATCCTCATGTCGGGCATGGTGGGGTTCGCGGTGATCTACCTGCAGGCGCCGCAGCAGCTCGCCACGGTCATGCTCAACGGCATCACCGACCCCAACATCATCGTGCTGGTGATCCTGCTGTTCCTGCTGCTGGCGGGACTGGCGCTCGATTCGACGGTGATGGTGCTGCTGCTGACGCCCATTTTCGTGCCGATCGTCATGCAGGTGGGCATGGACCCTGTGCATTTCGGCATCCTGATGATGTCTATCGTGACGCTGGGCGGTATGACGTGGCCATCGGGCTCGGCGATGTTCGCCGTCTGCGCTCTGATGGATGTCTCCATCGAGGAGTACTCCATGGAGTCGATCCCATTCATTGCCGCGGTGGTCGCGCTGATCGCCGTGCTCACCTTCTTTCCGGAGGTGGTGTTGTGGCTGCCGAACATGGCGTTCGGACACTAGGAGAGAGTTCATATGAGACAGACCTGGCGCTGGTTCGGCCCGCCGGATCTCGCGAGTATCGACGACATCGTGCAGGCAGGGGCCGAAGGCGTGGTGACGGCGCTTCATCACGTGCCCAACGGAGTGGCGTGGACCCAGGGGGAGATTGCCGCACGGCAGCAGCAGATCAGCGTGCGCAAGGACGGATCGCCCTCCGGCATTGCCTGGGAAGTCATCGAGAGCCTGCCTGTCTCCGAAGACATCAAGAAGCAGAAGAACGACTGGCGCGCCCATATCTCCAACTACAAGACCTCGCTCGAGGCCGTCGCACAGGCGGGGCTCGAGGTGGTCTGCTACAATTTCATGCCGGTGCTCGACTGGACGCGTACCGAGCTGCGGCATCGGGTCGCCAGCGGGGGCACGGCGATGCGCTTCGACATCAACGACTTCGCGGTTTTCGACATCCACATCCTGGCCCGCCGCGGCGCCGCGGAGGATTTTTCCGAGGAGGTGCGCGACGAGGCGGCGCGCCGCTTCCAGGGCCTGACCGACGCGCAGCGCGATACGCTCGCGCGCAACGTCACGATGGGGCTGCCCGGCTCCACCGAGAGCCTCAGCCTCAGCGACGTGCAGGCCCATCTCGATGAGTATGGCGGCATCTCGCCCGATCAGCTGCGCCAGCATTTCGTCGACTTCCTGTCCGAGGTCGTGCCGGTCGCCGAGCGGCTCGGGCTCAGGCTCTGCTGCCATCCGGACGACCCGCCGTTCCCGCTGCTCGGCCTACCGCGCATCATGTCCACCGAGGCGGACTACGCCTACATGGTCAAGGCGGTCGACTCGCCGGCCAATGGCGTGACGCTATGTTCGGGGTCGCTCGGGGCACGGCCGGACAACGACCTGCCGGGCATGATGCAGCGGCTGGGCGACAAGGTGCATTTCATCCACCTGCGCAACGTCAAGCGCGACACGCCGGCGCTCGCCGGCTCCTTCTTCGAGGCCGAGCATCTGGCGGGCGATACGGACATGGTGGCGCTGATCGCGGCGATCCTCACGGAGGAGCGCACGCGCCGGGCGGCGGGGCGGGCCGACCACACCATCCCGATGCGACCCGATCACGGACAGGACATCCTCGACGATCTCGGCCGGCGCTCGCAGCCGGGCTATCCGACGATCGGGCGTCTCAAGGGGCTGGCCGAGCTGCGCGGCATCATGACGGCGCTCGAGCACGCCGAGTTCGGGCTGCGCGGCTGAGGCTCAGCCGACCAGCCGGCGGAAGCTGAAGCGGAGCCGGGCCGCCTGCGGCATGTGCCGCATCAGGCGAGTGTAGACGAGCCCGAAGACGTGGAAGATCGCCAGCGAGATGACGAGGAAATAGGCCGCCGCGACGGAGTAGTGCAGAAAGACGTTGTAGTCGCGCTGGAACATGTCGCCGGCCATGCTCATCAGGTCGCGCTGGCTGTCGATCACCGGCAGGGTGAAGTAGATCAGCGCCGTCGCGTGGAAGGTGAAGACGATCTCGTTGGTATAGGCCGGCCAGGCGATGCGGATCATGTGCGGCCAGGTCACCGACCAGAAGCGCTGGCGCCGGCTCATGCCGTAGGCGCGGGCCGCCTCCACCTCGCCGCGCGGCACCGTCCTCAGCGCGCCGTGGAAGATTTCGGCGGAATAGGCTGTCGTGTTGAGCGCCAGGATCGCCGGCCCAAGGAACAGCGGGTGCAGCACGAACCAGTCGATGCCGAGCGGCTTCCAGGTCGACAGGTTGAAGCTCAGCATCAGCGAGTAGAAGGTGAAGAGCTGGATGAAGAAGGGCGAGCCGCGGAAGAAATAGATGTAGGCGCGGCTCAGCCGGTTGACGAGCGGGTTGCGCGAGGCCTTGCCGAGCGCAACGAAGATGGCGAGCACGAAGCCGACGGGAAGCGCCGCGCCGGCGAAGTAGACATTGAACAGCGCCGGCCGCGCCAGCAGCATCGCCTCGTGGAGGAGCGGCTCGAGGACGCTCATGCCGGGTCCTGTGCGCCGATGGGCAGGCCGCGGCTGACCCGGCGGGTCAGCGCCGCGAAGCCCTTCTCCGAGATGAAGGTGACGACGATGTAGAAGATCAGCACCACCAGATAGTAGCGCCAGCGCCAATCCTCATGGACGAGGCCGGCCACGGGGGAGAAATTGGCACCGCCCAGCCGCTGCGCCCAGGTGACGAAATCCATTATCTGCAGCAGCGAGAGCAGCGATGTCGCCTTGATGAGCAGGATCCAGACATTGGACAGGCCGGGCAGGGCGTAGATCCACATCTGCCTTATATGGACGCGCCAGAGCACCTGCATGCGGCTCAGCCCGTAGGCGCGGGCCGCTTCGAGCTGGCCGTGGGGCACGGCGCGCAACGCGCCCGAAATGACGTTGGCGGCGAAGGCCCCGTAGACGATGCCGAGCGACACGCTCGCCATGACGAGATATTCGACAGTGGTCAGCCGCCAGTTGGCGTCGGCGCAGGGCGGCCATTGGCCGGCATTCAGGGCCAGCGTCTCGGGCGTGCAGACCTGCGTGGCCCATAGCCATTCCACCGCCTGCTCGAAGGCGAGCGGAAAGAACAGGAAGAAGAGCACGTCCGGCACGCCGCGCACGATGTTGATGTAGCCGGCAGCGACCATGCGCAGCGGCCACGGGCCGCCATTGCGCAGGGCGGCGGCGGCGAGGCCGAGCAGCAGCGCCACCAGCGCGCCGAAGATGGCGGCGAAGAGCGTGAACTGCACGCTCGCATACCAGCCCAGATGCTTGCCGTTGGTGAGATAGCCGATCCAGAACACGATGTCCGGACCCAGCGCATCCTGCAGCGTCTGCGGCAGATAGGCCACCAGCACGTGAATGCCCCCCGACTGGCGGCGGGCGGGAGCGTGCTCCCGCCCGCGCCGGATTCTACTGCTTGAAGATCGGCCCCGGGGCCATGTCCGGGAAATACTTGATGATCAGCGCATCGAGCCAGCCATCGGCCTTGATCTCCTGGAGGGCCGC
>PJTQ01000589.1_pt1 | contig 17342 bp, 16 predicted proteins | sample 1512231 | NCBI WGS metagenome assembly PJTQ01 (sample SAMN08177688, study PRJNA422409) | Soil metagenome, whole genome shotgun sequencing project. | isolation source: Soil (3) enriched on wood chips | place: USA: Madison | collected 2015-01-15 | reverse complement strand
GCGGAACGGGTGTGGGGCCATGTGGAAGGCTCCTGCAAGGGGGGCTCCCTGGAGCTTACGTACCCGGGCAGCGAAACATGCCAGCCCGCGCCATAATCGGCCCATGGACCGATACGAACGCATCCTCTCGCTGCACCGCATCCTCAAGACCGCGCGCTACCCGGTGACGGTGGCGCGCCTGCGCGACGACCTGGAGTGTTCGCGCGCCACGGTCTACCGCGACCTGGCCTTCCTGCGCGACGGCCTGATGGCGCCGGTGGTCGGCGACGGCGAGGCCGGCTTCCGCTACGACCCGGACGAGGCCGACCGCTTCGAGCTGCCGGGCCTGTGGCTCAACTCCGACGAGCTGTACGCGCTGCTCGCCGCGCAGCAGCTGCTGTCGCGCAGCGGTGGCGGCGTGCTGTCGACGGCGCTGGCGCCGCTGCAGGGCCGGATCGAGAAGCTGCTGTCCGAACACACCGCCGGCAAGCCCTGGCCGATGGAGCGGGTGCGGGTGATCCCGCACCGCACCCGGCGCATGGACGAGCAGGCGTTCCGCATCGTGTGCTCGGCGGTGCTGTCGCGCCGCCAGCTGTCGTTCGAATACCGCGCCCGCTCCACCGACCAGAAGACCCGGCGCACGGTGTCGCCGCAGCGCATCACCCACTACCGCGACAACTGGTACCTCGATGCCTGGGACCAGGACAAGGAAGCCCTGCGCAGCTTCTCGGTCGACCGCATCACCGGCGCGCGCCAGCTCGATGCCGCGGCGCGCGACATCGAGGAGGCGCAGCTCGACGAGCACCTGGCCGGCAGCTACGGCATCTTCTCCGGCCCGCCCAAGGGCGTGGCGACGATCGTGTTCAGCGCCAAGGCCGCGCGCTGGGTCGCCGACGAGCACTGGCATTCGCAGCAGCAGGGGCGCTACCTGTCCGACGGCCGCTACGAGTTGAAGGTGCCGTACAGCGCGGCGCGCGAGCTGCTGATGGACGTGCTGCACTACGGCAGCGACGCGGAAATCCTCGAACCGCAGTCGCTGCGCGAGCAGGCGCGCTCGCTGCTCACGCTGGCGCTGGGCAGCTACGAGCGCTGAGGCGATGGCCGCGGCGACGCCCGGGCGCGTGCGCGGCGAACCGATCGCGCTGGCGCTCGGTGCCGGTGGGGCGCGCGGGCTGGCGCAGATCGGCGTGATCGAGGTGCTCGAGGCGCGTGGGCTGCGGATCGTTTCGGTGGCCGGTTCGTCCAGCGGCGCGCTGGTCGGCGGGATCTATGCCGCGGGCCGGTTGCGCGAGTTCCGCGAGGGCATCGAGCGCATGACGCGCGGCGAGTTCCTGCGCCTGCTGGATCCGGTGATCGCGCGCCCGGGCATGATCGGCGGCCAGCGCCTGGTCGGGGCGATGCGCGAGATCGTCGGCGACCCGCGCATCGAGGAACTCCCGGTCCCCTTCACCGCCGCGGCGGTCGACATGGAGCGCCAGCGCGTGGTGTGGCTGCGCAGTGGCCCGCTGTGGGACGCGCTGCGCGCCTCGTTCGCGATCTCCGGCCTGTTCACGCCGCAGGTCGTGCACGGGCGCGAACTGGTCGACGGCGGCCTGCTCGCGCCGCTGCCGATCACCGCCACGCGGCTGTCGGACGCGCACCGGCTGGTCGCCGTCGACATGCACGGCCGGCCGCGGCAACCGCCCGGCGACCCGGCCGACGGCCAGCCCGCGCCGCCGCCGCGCGGCTCGCGCCTGGGACGCTGGCTCGACCGGCGCCTGGGCAACCCGCCATCGGAGATCGGCCTGGTCGACACCATGTCGCGCGCACTGGACACGATGCAGGCGCAGATCGCCCGCGTGCAGCTGGCCCTGGACCCGCCGGAACTGGTGATCAACATCCCGCGCGACGTCTGCCAGTTCTACGAATTCTGGCGCGCGAAGGAAGTCATCGGCGTCGGTCGCGAGGCCGCGGAAAAGGCGCTGGACGCCGCCGGCTACCGAGCCGTGCGTCCCGGTGAAGCGTAGGAGCGGCGGAAGCCGCGAGCTTTTCCCTCAGGCCAGGCCACTGGATCCCAGCCTGCGCGGGGATGACGATCAAAAGCAGGGACAGGTGCAAAAGCAGGGACGCGTGGGAGCGGCTTCAGCCGCGAGCTTTTGCCCTCGGCCGGGTCACTGGAGCCCCGCCCGCGCGGGGGGACGACGCCCCGGGTCGCCACGCTTGCACGGAATCTTCCAGCCGCCACACAACGTCGCCGCCCTTGAGATGTCCGCAGATCAAGCTGCACGCCCGATCCGAGGAGCGCCGCCATGACGCACGCCAGCCTGTCGTTCCCACGCCAAACCGACGTCCGCGATTCCGGTACGCCGCCGCTCGCCGCCTGGCTGCTGGGCGCGCTGTTCCTGGGCGCCGTCGCCGTGCTCTCGCTGCCGGCCGCCCGCGCCAGCGGCGCCCTCGGCTGGACGCCGCTGTGGCTGTTGGGCATGCCGCTGGCCAGCCTCGCCGCGCTGGCGGCGGCCCGTTTCCACCTGCGCCTGCCGCGCCGCCGCATGCCGGACTCGTCACCGGCCATGCGGCGGCGCCGGCCGGGCACCGTGCAGGCGCGGCGGCGCGCCGCGCCGATGCACACGCGGCTGCCGCGCGCGGCCTGAGCAACAGGCCGGTCCCGGCAGGTGCGGCGTCCCGCCCCCTGTCATCCCGGGCGCAGCGAGGGATCTGCTTTCCGGAAGGGGTGGATCCCTCGCTGCGCCCGGGATGGCAATCGGGCCAAGGCGTCGCATCGCCGTTCCCGGACTTCCGGCACGCCGGGCGCGGCGCGGGCCTGTGCTAGCGTTGCCGGCTTCGACCAACGCCGTATCGATGGGGATCCCGATGCCCAAGCTGTCGCACGTTTGCCTTGCCGCGGGACTCGCGGCCGCCGCCGGCCTGGCCGGCACGCCCGCCCTGGCCGCGCAGGCCGACGAAAACGCACCCAAGGAGGACGCCATGCCGGTCGCGACCGACCCGAACCAGTGGCTCGAGGACGTCACCGGTGAGAAGCAACTGGCCTGGGTGCGCGAGCAGAACGCCCGCACCGAGGCCGAGCTGGCCGGCGCGCCGGGCTTCGACAAGCTCGAGGCCGACATCCTCGCGGTGCTCGATTCCGACGCCAAGATCCCCTACGTCAGCAAGCGCGGCGAGTACTACTACAACTTCTGGCAGGACGCGCAGCACGAGCGTGGCCTGTGGCGCCGCACCACGCTGGAGGAGTACCGCAAGGACGAGCCGAAGTGGGAAACGCTGCTCGACCTTGACGCGCTGAACAAGGCCGAAGGCGAGAACTGGGTCTGGCACGGCGCCGACTGCCTGCGCCCGGACTACACCCACTGCCTGATCTCGCTCTCGCGCGGCGGCGCGGACGCCGATGTCACCCGCGAGTTCGACCTGTCCGCGAAGCAGTGGGTGGAAGGCGGCTTCTACCGCCCGGAAGCCAAGGGCAGCCTCGGCTGGATCGACCGCGACACCGTGTACGTGGCCACCGACTTCGGTCCCGGATCGATGACCGAGTCCGGCTACGCGCGCATCGTCAAGGAGTGGAAGCGCGGCACGCCGCTGGAGTCGGCGAAGCTGGTCTACGAAGGCAAGGCCACGGACATGGCGGTCGGTGCCGGCCATGACGACACCCCGGGCTTCGAGCGCGACTTCGTGTACCGCGCGCTCGCCTTCTACAACGACGAGCTGTACCTGCGCGGCAAGGACGGCACGCTGGCCAAAGTCGACGTGCCCAACTCGGCGCAGAAGTCGGTGCAGCGCGAATGGCTGGGCCTGGAACTGCGCGAGCCTTGGGAGGTCGACGGCAAGACCTACAAGGCCGGCTCGTTCATCGTCACCCGCTTCGACGACTTCATGGCCGGCAAGCGCGAGTTCGACGTGCTGTTCGAGCCGACCGACACCACCTCGCTGGCCGGCGCGACGATGACGAAGAGCCAGCTGGTGCTCAACGTGCTCGACGACGTCAAGAACCGGCTGTCCGTGGTCCGCCACGGTGCCGACGGCTGGACATCGACGCCGCTGAAGATCGGCGACATGGAACTGGGCACCACCAGCATCGGCGCAGTCGACGCCGACGAAAGCGACGCGGTCTGGATCACCACCACCAACTACCTGACCCCGACCACGCTGATGCTGGCCGAGCAGCCCGGCCAGGCCGAGCCGGAGGTGCTCAAGACCATGCCGACGTTCTTCGACGCCTCGAAGGACGTGATCGAGCAGCACTTCGCCACCAGCCAGGATGGCACCCGCGTGCCGTACTTCATCGTCCACCGCAAGGACCAGGCGCTCGACGGCAGCGCACCGACCCTGCTGTACGGCTACGGCGGCTTCGAGATCGCGCTCACGCCCTCGTACTCGGGCACGGTGGGCAAGGGCTGGCTGGAACGGGGCGGCGTGTACGTGGTCGCCAACATCCGCGGCGGCGGCGAGTACGGCCCGCGCTGGCACCAGGCTGCGCTCAAGGCCAACCGCCACAAGGCCTACGAGGACTTCGCCGCGGTGGCGCAGGACCTGGTCGCGCGCAAGATCACCTCGCCGCAGCACCTGGCCGCGATGGGCGGCAGCAACGGCGGCCTGCTCGCCGGCAACATGCTCACCCAGTACCCGGAACTGTTCGGCGCGATCGTCATCCAGGTGCCGCTGCTGGACATGAAGCGCTACAGCCACCTGCTGGCCGGCGCCTCGTGGATGGCCGAGTATGGCGACCCGGACACCGCCGACTGGGAGTTCATCAAGACGTTCTCGCCGTACCAGCTGTTCGACCCGGCGAAGGACTACCCGGCGACCTTCATCTGGACCACCACCCGCGACGACCGCGTGCACCCCGGCCACGCCCGCAAGATGGCGGCGAAGATGCTCGCCGCCGACAAGGACGTGCGCTACTACGAGAACACCGAGGGCGGCCACGGCGCCGGCGCCACCAACAAGCAGTCCGCGCACGTGTGGGCGCTGAACTACACCTTCCTCTGGAACGAGCTGGCGAAGTAGCCGCGGCGTTTTGCGCCGCTCCCGCACGCAGGAGGGGGCGAGCGCCGGGTTTGCTCCCTCTCCCGCGTTGCGGGAGAGGGCTGGCTTCGCCCTCTCTTCCGCTTGTGGGAGAGGGATCGGACGTCACCGACGGGGCCTGACGCCATCCGGGCTAGACTTCCTGCTCCCCCGCGCAGGACATTCCGATGGCCACGCAGACCTACACCGGCAGCTGCCACTGCGGCAAGGTGCGCTTCGAAGCCGACATCGACCTGGAGGCCGGCAGCGGCAAGTGCAACTGCTCGATCTGCCGCAAGACCCGCAACTGGAGCGCGACCCTCAAGCCCGACGCCTTCCGCCTGCTCGGCGGCGAGGACGAGATTGTCGACTACCAGTTCGGCACCGGCAGCGTGCACTGGCCGTTCTGCCGCACCTGCGGGGTGCGCCCGTTCGGCCACGGCAACATCGCCGAGATGGGCGGCAGGTTCCATACCGTGCAGCTGGCGTGCCTCGACGATGCGCCGGCGCAGGCGCTGGCCGAGGTGCCGGTGCGCTACAGCAACGGTCGCGACAACGACTGGCGGCACGAACCCGACGAAGCCCAGAAGCGCTGGCTGTGACCGCGCGCCCAGGCCCGGCCCATTCGCCTCGCCCTGCGTCGCCCGGGCACCGCGGCCCCCGTGGGAGCGACTTCAGCCGCGAGCTTTTCCGGCAAGGCTTCGCATTGCAAACCACTCCCGCGCCGGGAACGACAACGAAATGACGGAGCCCGCCCCATGATCGACCCAAACGATGTCATCGACTTCTGGCGCGACGCCGGCCCGGACAAATGGTTCGCGCGCGACGACGCGTTCGATGCGCGCTTCCGCGACGGCTTCACCGATGCCCACTGGGCCGCGGCGCGGCGCGAGTTGGAGCACTGGATGGACACGGCCAACGGCGCGCTGGCGCTGCTGCTGCTGCTCGACCAGTTCCCGCGCAACTGCTTCCGCCGCAGCGGCCACGCCTACGCGACCGATCCGCTGGCACTGCACTACGCGGCGCGCGCGGTCGACGCGGGCCATGACGCGCGTGTGGATCCGGAGCTGCGCGTGTTCATCTACCTGCCGTTCGAGCACTCCGAACAGATGGCCGACCAGCGGCGCTCGGTGGCGCTGATGCGCGGGCTGTCGGAGGAGTACCTGAAGTACGCGGTCGCGCACCTGGACGTGATCGAACGCTTCGACCGCTTCCCGCACCGCAATCGCGAGCTCGGCCGCGAGAGCACGCCCGAAGAGCAGGCCTGGCTCGACGCCGGCGGCGGGTTCTGATCGCTCAGTAGCGCGGCACGGACGGGTCCACGTCCTGCGCCCAGGCGTCGATGCCGCCGACGATGTTGAACACGGCGGTGAAGCCCTGCGCGCGGAAGTGTTCGGCCGCCTGCGCGCTGCGTCCGCCGTGGTGGCACAGGAAGGCCAGCGCCAGGTCGTGGGGCTGGGCCAGCAGTTCCTCGAGGCCGCCGGCTTCGAGCACCGCATAGGGCAGGGCGATCGCGGCCAGTTCGCGCTCGGTCAGCGGGCGCACGTCGACGATGGTGAGGCTGCCGTCGCGCACGCGGGCGGCGGCTTCGGCGGGGGACAGATCCTGGACTTCGACATTCATGCGGGCAGTCTATTGATTCGGAACGCATTTGTATTGGAATGCGCCGGATCCGACCCGCCCGCGATGCCCGAACCGGCCCGGCGCTCCCTGAATGCCGCGTGGCATCATGCGGGCATGCACGCGATCGGAGAACCGCTGTCGTCCCTGCACCGCGTCCCGAGCGGGTCGCCCGCCTGGATCTGGGCGCTGCTGGGCGCGCACGCGGGGGTGGCGCTGGCCTGGTGGCAGCTGGGGTGGAAGGCCGGCCTGCCGCTGCTGGTGGCGACCCACCTGGCCTTCCTGTGGGGCGCGCTGCGGCCGCGCTCGGCGATGTATGGCCCGGTGCTCTCGCACCTGCCGGTCGAGGACCGCCGCGTGTGGCTGACCATCGACGACGGCCCCTCCGACGACACGCCGGCGCTGCTCGACCTGCTCGACGCGCACGGCGCGCGGGCGACGTTCTTCCTCGTGGGCGAGCGCGCCGCGGCGCGACCGGGCCTGGTGCGCGAGATCGCGGCGCGCGGCCACGGCATCGGCAACCACAGCCATGGCCATCCGCAGGCCTGGTTCTGGGCGCTGGGGCCGGCGCGGATGCGGCGCGAGGTCGTGCAGTGCCAGCAGACGCTGCGCGCGATCACCGGCCGCGCGCCGCGCTGGTTCCGCGCCGTGGTCGGCCACGCCAACCCGTTCGTGTCCGCGCCGCTGCGCGACTGCGGGCTGGCGCGCGTGGCGTGGGATGCACGCGCCTACGACGCCGTGCGTTCGGATCCCGAAGCGGTGGCCGCCCGCCTGGAACGCGAGCTGTCGCCCGGCGCGATCGTGCTGCTGCACGAGGGCGCCCGCCACGGCCGCAACGTCGAGATGATCGCGCTGCTGCTGCAGCGGATGCAGGCGCTGGGTTACGCGACCGTCCTGCCCGAGGACCTGGGCTAGTCCTGCTCCCGCCTTGCGGGACAAGGCGATCGACTCACGCGCGATGCGCGACGACCAGCCAGTTGTTGAACGGCGTGCGTCCCCACAGCGGTTCGATGGTCACCCGTAGGCCGGCGCCTTCGAGGATCGCGCGCAGGCCGTCGGCGCCCGGATAGCAGCGCGGCGTCGACTGCATCCAGCCGACCAGGTTCGCGGCGCGGTCGCCGATCCGCGAGACCAGCCCGCGGCGGCTGCCGTCGACCAGGCCCGTCCGGATCACCAGCCGCGCGCCGGGCGTCAGCATGGCGATGACGCTCTCCAGCAGCTCCTGCTGTTTCGGTGCCGACAGGTAATGCAGCACGTCGAGGATCGCCACGCTGCCGGCGTGCGCGGGCAGGTGGTGGGCGAGGTCGACGAACTCGAAGCGCGCCGACGCCAGCCCGGTGCGTCCGGCCGCGGCGAGCGCGCGCCGGATCTTGGCCGCGTCGTTGTCCACGCCGAAGTAGTCGAGCGCCTGGCCGTCCTGCCGCAATGCATGCGCGAGCAGGCCCAGGCCGCAGCCCAGGTCCATCACCGGCGCGCGGCTGCCGCGCAGCGCGCGCAGCACGCCCGGGTAGAGCGGGTCCGTGGCCAGCTTGCTGCGCACGTAGTAGTAGTCCCAGCGGTTGGCCAGCAGGCCCGGCGGCACGTAGCCGCGGGCGATCGCGATCGCCTGCTCGCGCGGCAGCGGTTCGCCGCTCACGCAGCCAGTATCCCGCGCGCCACCGGCAGCGCCAGCCGCGTCCACTGCGCATACATCGCGGCGGACGGGTGCAGGCCGTCGTCGACCAGCATCGCCGCCTCGCCGCCGCGTTCGCGGCTGATCGGCGTGATGTCGACGAAGGCCACCCCCGTTCGCGCGCAGATGTCGCGCGCGGCGGCGTTGCAGGCATCGAGTTCGCGCGCGACCTGCGCCGCGTCGCGGCCTTCGCGCGCCGCGAACGGGGTCACGCCCCAGTCGGGGATCGACAGCACCAGCACGCGGCCGGCGCGATTGCCGGCGTAGCCGATCGCCCGCGCGAGCAGGGCGGCGAATTCGTCGCGGTAGTTGTCGACGCTGCGGCCACGGTACTGGTTGTTGACGCCGATCAGCAGGCTGACGAAGTCCCAAGGCTCCGCCGTTGCCTTTGATCTTGTGGGAGCGGCTTCAGCCGCGGGCTCTTTGGCCCGGATGGAACAGCTCGCGGCTGAAGCCGCTCCCACAGGGGGTCTGACAGGTGCAGTCCCGGCATCGAACGAATCCAGCGCCGCCGACAGCTCGTCCGTCGTCCATCCGGTGGTGGCAATGATCCGCGGATCGCCCAGCATCACGCCTTCGGCCCGCAGCGCGCGCGCCAGCTGCACCGGCCAGCGGTCGCCGGGCGCCACGCCTTCGCCGATGGTGTAGCTGTCGCCCAGCGCCAGGTAGCGCTGCGCGCGCAACGGCGGCAGCGGGCCGCCGGTCGTGCGGACGGGCGTCATGCCACCGCTGCCCGCGGCGCGGCGCCGCGGGCGCGCTCCACGCGGCGCGACAGCACGCGGTCGATGCGCGCGAACACCTCGCGCAGGGCGTCGGGCTGCGGCAGCAGGGTGACGCGGAAATGGTTGCGATAGGGCACGTTGAAGCTGGAACCGGGCACGATCAGCACATCCTCGGTCTCCAGCAGCTCCAGCGCGAAGTCGTGGTCGTCGAAGCCCTCGACCGCATCGCCGGTGACGCCGGGGAACGCATACAGCGCCGCATCGGGCGCCACCAGCTTCAGGTGCTTGCTGGCGGCCACGCTCTCGACCACCGCGCGCCGCGCTTCGTGCAGGCGGCCGCCCGGCCGGCACAGCGGCGTGATCGTGTCCACCCCGTGCAGGGCGGCATCGATCGCGAACTGCCCCGGCACGTTGGCGCACAGGCGCAGCGCGCCGAGCAGGTCCATGGCGTGGTGGAACCCGTCGCTGCGCGCCGGATCGCCGGACAGCACCGCCCAGCCCACGCGCCAGCCGCAGGCGCGGTGCACCTTGGACAGGCCGCCGAACGACAGGCACGGCACGTCGCCGGCCAGCGGCGCGACCGGTTCGAACGTCGCGTCGTCGTAGAGGATGCCGTCGTAGATCTCGTCGCACATCAACAGCAGGTCGTGCTTCGCGGCGATGGCGACGATGCGCTCGAGCAGCGCGCGCGGATAGCTCGCGCCGGTCGGGTTGTTGGGGTTGATCAGCACGATGGCGCGGGTGCGCGACGACACCAGCGCCTCGATCTCGTCCGGGTCGGGCAGGAAATCGTTGGCCACCTTGCAGCGGTAGTAGACCGGGCGGCCGTCGTTGAGGATGGTCGACGCCGACCACAGCGGGTAGTCGGGCGAGGGCAGCAGCACCTCGTCGCCGGGATTGAGCAGGGCGCGCAGCGACAGGTCGATCAGCTCGCTGACGCCGTTGCCGATGAACACGCGTTCCGGCGCCGCGCCGGGCGTGCCGCGCGCCTGGTGGAAGGCGGCGATGGCTTCGCGCGCGGCCGGCAGGCCCTGCTGGTGGGTATAGGGATCGGTATCGGCGATGCCGTCGGCGATCGCGCGCTGCAGGTGTTCGGGCGCGCGGAAACCGAAGGCGCCGGGGTTGCCGATGTTGAGCTTGATCAGGGTCCGGCCGCCGGCTTCCAGCTCGCGCGCCCTGCGGGCCAGTTCACCGCGGATTTCGTAGCGGACTTCGGACAGGCGTTCGCGGGTCTTCAGGCTGGGCGGCGACATCGGGCGGCGGGACGGCGGAGTGGCCGCAAAGCCTAGCGGAAAACCCGCTGCCGCGCCCCGCGCGCAAGCCCCCGTTTCCTGTGGGAGCGGCTATCGCCGCGATGAGACCTGATCGGAAGCGCCCCGTCGTGGCCATGGCCGCTCCCGCCTATCGGGGCGCCCCCGGCTTGCGCCACGCGACTTGCGCTTAGAATCCCCGCGATGCCGACAAAATGCCGCCACGCTTGAATCCCGCCTTCGCCGCCCTGCGCATCATCGGCTGGCCCTGGGCCGGCGAACCCGATGATCCGGCGTGGCGCGAGGCGATGGCCGCGTACCCGCAGGCGCGGCCGGCACGGGTGGTCGAACAGCATCGCTCCGGCTACGTCGTCGCCGAGGGGCCGGGCGAAGGCTTCACGGTCGAATCGCTGCCCGAATGGCAGCGTCCGGCCGGCTACCGCAAGGGCGGCACCTCGGCCGAGCAGCGCGCCGCGGTCGGCGACTGGGTGCTGATCGACGGCAAGCGCATCGTCGCGCTGCTGCCGCGGCGCAGCGCGATCAAGCGCGGCGCCGCCGGCGAGCACTACAAACAGCAGGTCATCGCCGCCAACATCGACACCGTGCTGGTGGTGTGCGGCCTGGACGGCGACTTCAACCCGCGCCGGATCGAGCGCTACCTGCTGCTGGTGCACGGGGGCGGCGCGCAGCCGGTGGTGGTGCTGACCAAGGCCGACAAGGACGACAGCGACGTGCCGGCGGCCATCGCCGCGCTGGTGGGCGTGGCCGGGCAGGACGTGCCGGTGCTGGCGGTCAACGCCCGCGACCGCGACAGCGTCGCCGCGCTCGATCCCTGGCTGCAGGCGGGCATGACCGCGGTGCTGGTCGGCAGTTCCGGCGCCGGCAAGTCGACGCTGACCAACACCCTGCTCGGCAGCGACAGGATGAAGACCGCCGACGTGCGCGAAAGCGACGCGCGCGGCCGCCACACCACCACCCATCGCGCGCTGATCCCGCTGCCGTCGGGCGCCTGCCTGATCGACACACCGGGCATGCGCGAGCTCAAGCCCACCGGCGAGGAGGACCTGGCCGAGGGCGGCTTCGCCGACATCGAGGCGCTGGCGGAACAGTGCAGGTTCCGCGACTGCAAGCACGACCGCGAACCCGGCTGCGCGGTGCGCGCGGCGATCGAGGCCGGCACGCTCGACCCGCAGCGCTTCGCCAATTACCTGAAGCTGCGCGACGAGGTCGCCGGCGCCGCCGACAAGCTCGCCACGCGACTGGCGCAGAAGGCCGATGCCAAGGGGCAGGGCAAGGCGCTGCACAAGCGCCTGGACGACAAGTATGGAAAGCACTGACGCCCCCGATGCCCTCGTAGGAGCGGCGGAAGCCGCGACCGCCCCCCGGATCGCGACTTCCGCCGCTCCTGCAGGCGACTGACATGGCGTCGCACGCGCCCGAGATCGCCCACCACGCCGCGCTCGACGCGCGCATGGTCGCCGCCGCGCGCGGGATCAAGGTGCTGACGCTGGCGAGCTGGCCGGTGCAGCTGCAGCAGCGCTTCCTCGATGGCCACGCGCGTGGGCAGGACCTGCCGCCGCGGATCCAATACCCGAAGCACGACTTCAGCGACGCCCGGCGCGAACTCGATGCCATCGCCGCAGCCGCCGATCCTGCGCACCCGCTCGGCGCCTACCTGCGCGAATCCACCCGCAGCTGGTCGATCGCCGCGCAGCTGCTCGAATCGCTGGGCACGCCGGCCGCCGGCGCCCATTCGGCGACGCTCTACGGCCGCCCCGACGATCGGCTGCCGGGCAACGGCCCCACCGCGCGCGAGGCCGCGCGGCACTTCATCGACATCGCCAACGAACTCGACCGCGAACTGCTCTCGCCCGCCGAACAGGTCACCATCTCCGCCACCGCGCTGCAGTTGCAGCTGCAGGCCGAACTCGACGCCTACTTCGGCGAACGGATGATCGCGGTGGAGCTGGACCCGGACATGATCGCCAAGGCCGCCGCCGGCGCGCGCCGCATCCGCCTGCGCACCAGCGCCCAGTACACCGACTACGACCACCACCAGCTGCTCCAGCACGAGGCCTTCGTGCACTCGCTCACCGCGCTCAACGGCCGCGAGCAGGCCGTGCTCGGCAGCCTGGCGCTGGCGTCGCCGCGCACCACCGCCACCCAGGAGGGGTTGGCGGTGTTCGCCGAGCAGATCACCGGCCACATCGACATCGAGCGCATGAAGCGGGTGAGCCTGCGCATCGAGGCGATCGCGATGGCGCTCGATGGCGCCGGCTTCGTCGAGGTGTTCCGCTACTTCCTCGATGTCGGGCAGTCGGCGAAAGAGAGTTTCGCCTCCGCCCAGCGCGTGTTCCGCGGCGTGCCGCTGGGCGGCGGCCATGCCTTCACCAAGGATGCGGTGTACCTGCGCGGCCTGATCGGCGTGCATACCTTCTTCCGCTGGGCGCTGGGGCAGGGCCGGCTGCGGCTGTGCCGGCAGCTGTTCGCCGGCAAGATGACCCTGGGCGACGTGCAGCGCTTCGCGCCGCTGTTCGAAGCCGGCGTCCTGCAGCCGCCGCGCTGGCTGCCGCACTGGGTGTCGCGCGCCAACGGCCTGGCCGGGATGCTGGCGTTCTCGCTGTTCGCCAACCGCATCCGGCTGGACCAGGTTTCCGGCGAGGCGCCGTTGTTCGATCTCTGACCGCACGTTCCCCGCGAGCGCGTGCTCGCGCATCGTGTCGATCGTGGCGCCACCGACGCCGGCGATGGCGTGTCAGGAGAGCGCGTCGCGGGCCAGGTCCCCGCCTTGCAGGCCCTTGCCGGAGTCGTTGCGCACCTCGTGCAGGGTGGCGACGAACAGGTCGATGAAACTTTCCGCGAGCCGCGACGGGGGCCGGTCCTCGAGGTAGGCGCACTCGATGCGGAACGTGACCGGTGGTTCGATGGGACGGAAGCTGACCCGGTCGTCCGCGCTGGCGCGGGCGGTGAACTCGTCCAGCACGGTCATCCCCGCGCCGCAGCGCGTCAGGGCCGCGGCCAGGTAGTAGGTCTGGTTGGACACCACTTCGCGGATCTTCAGCCCCTGGCGTTCGAGCTCGCCCGAGAACAGGTCGCCCACCGGCCCGCTGCTGGCAAGGCCGACCATGTCGCGGCCCTCGAGCCGGCTGATCGGCACCACGTCGCCGGGATCGGGCAGCTCGCTGTTCTGGAACAGCAGCATCAGCTGCGCCTTGTCGAGGGTGCGGCGCTGCAGGCGGGGATGGTGCGGCGGGTTGTAGGCGATGGCGATGTCGCATTCACGCTCGTACAGGGCCTGGAAGACGTCGTCGTGGTGCAGGGTCTGCACGTCGAAACTTACCTGCGGATGGCGCTGGCGGAATGCGGCGATCGCGCGTGGCGCCACGTGCAGGCCAAGCGAGGGAACGACCGCCAGGCCGATATGCCCGCCGCCGCTGCTGTTGCGCAGGTTGGCCACCGCTTTGCGCAGCGAGCCGACGCGTTCGAAGATGTCCTTGACTTCGATGAACAGCGCGTGGGCCTCGTCGGTGGCCACCAGCCGGCCACGCACCAGGGAGAAAAGCTCGAAGCCGAGCTGGTGCTGGGTGTGGTGCAGGACCTTGCTCACCGAGGGCTGCGACACGTGCAGGGCACGGGCCGCGGCGCTGATCGATCCGGTGGTGTAGACCGCATGGAAGATCTCTATCTGGCGCAATCTCATGCAGCGATCTTAGGCCACGCCCGTCGCGGCGGGCCAGCCGGCCTCAGGCAGGCGCCAGCAGCCCGGCGGCGCGTTCGCCGCTGCCCATGGCCAGGGTCCAGCCCAGCATGCCGTGGCCGACGTTCAGCACCAGGCCGGGCGCTGCGCTGCGGATCACGGGCGTGGAGAACGGCGTGACCGGGCGCAGTCCCGCCCAGTGGCTCTCGATGCGGTCGTAGTCCACGGCCAGCGGCAGCGAGGCCCGGGCCAGGGCCACCAGCGCGGCGACGCGCGCGGGCATGGCCACCGGATCCCAATGGTTGATGTCGGCCAGGCCGGCCACGCGGATGCGGTCCCCCAGCCGGCAGAAGACCAGCCGGCGCGAGGTGTCGGTGATGCTGGCCGAGGGTGCGGCCGGGCCGCATGGCGCGGTGAACGAGTAGCCCTTCACCGCCATCAACGGCACGCGGATGCCCAGCGGCCGCAGGAGCGCCGTGCTGTCGATGCCGGCGCAGACGACGACCTGGCCGGCCGCGACCTCCTCGCCATCGCGCGTCCGCAGCCGCCAGCCGGCGCCCGCGCGCTGGATGCGCTCGAGGTCGAATCCGAATCGCGCCCGCACGCCATAGGTGTCGCGCAGCACGTTGAGCAGTCCACGGCTGAACTGCAAGGGGTCCCCGACCTCTTCCTCCGGGGAATGCACCACCCCGGCCATGCCGCGCACGCCGGCCAGGGCCGGTTCGATCGCGGCCGCCTCGCTGGCATCGATCAGGCGCTGGCGCACCTGGAACCGGCGCTTGAGCTCGATCATCTCCAGTGCCGCCGGCAGCGCGCGCGGGTTGTAGTAGACGTGCATCTTGCCGGGCACGCGGTGCCCGAACGCGATCGCGTGGCGTTCGAGCAGCGCCGCCATCGCCGCGCGCGATTCCAGCGCCAGCGCCAGCGTGGCGAGGGTGTTGCGGCGCAGGCGCGCGCCGGTCGCGTTGCGCAGGAACGACACGCCCCACCGCCAGAAAGCCGGATCGAAGGAAGCGCGGGTGCGGAAGGTGGGATCGCGCCCGGACAGCAGGCCCGGCAACTGCTTCCACAGCGACGGCCCGGCCATGGCATCGGTGTAGGCGTAGCTGAGCTGCGCACCGTTGGCGAACGAAGCGCCGAGCGCGGGGCCGTCGGCGCGATCGACCAGCAGCACGTTCGCGCCGCGCCGCGCCAGCGCGTAGGCGGTGCAGACGCCGACGACGCCGGCTCCGACGACGACGACCGGCGAGCCGCTGCGGGCGACAGGAAGGGAAGCAGGCATGGTGGCGGGCGTGGGCGTGCGATCAGGTGGCGGGATGCGCGAAGGTGCCTTCGCGCCGCGGGTCGGCCGCCGACTCCCAGCGGCCGTCGCGCAGGAAGATCCCGTGCAGGCCGGAATCCTCGCCGGCACCCGGGCGGACGTCGATGCCGCGGGCGCGCAGCCTTTCGCGCACGGTGGGTTCGAAGCGCGCGGCCTCGCCGTCGAAGCGCGCGCCGCGCGCGACCAGGTTCGGCAGCGCGATGGCGTCGGGCAGCGACATCCGCCAGTCGACCAGGCCCACCAGCGTCTTGGCCACGTACGCCGGAATGGACGAGCCCCCGGGCGAACCGATCGCCCCGGCCAGGCGACCGTCCGCGTCCAGCAGCAGGGCGGGCGTCATCGACGAGCGCGGGCGCTTGCCGGGGGCGATGGCATTGGCCATGCCCGGGCGGCCGTGTCCGGGATCCCAGGCGAAGTCGGTGAGTTGGTTGTTGAGGAAGAACCCGCCGACCATGCGGCCGGAGCCGAAGTACGACTCGATCGTGGTCGTGACCGAGACCGCGTTGCCCGCCCGGTCCACGACGACGAAATGGCTGGTGCCGCCCGGCTCGTCGGTGCGGTCCGCCGCCCCGGCCCGTGCGCCCGCCGGCACGCCCGGCGCCGGTGCGCCGGCGGCCGCGCGGTCGCCGATCATGCGTGCGCGCGACCGCACGTAGTCCGGTGCAAGCAGGCCCTCGACCGGGACGGGAACGAAGCGCGGGTCGCCGACATACTGGTCGCGGTCGGCGTACATGATCCGGCTGGCTTCGGCGAACAGCAACCACGCCTGCGGATCGTGCGGCCCGCGTGCATCGATGTCGGTGGTTTCGAGCAGGGCCATCAGCTGCAACAGGCCCACGCCGCTGGTCGGCGGTGGCGGCACGCACAGGCGGTATTGCTTCAGCGGCCGGCACAGCGGCGCGGTTTTCTCGGCCTCGTAGCCGGCCAGGTCCTGCTCGGTCATGCCGCCGGGAAGCGGTGGCTGCCGCGTGCGCGCGACGATGGCGCGCGCCAGGTCGCCGCGATAGAACGCCTCGGGTCCACCGGCCGCCAGCGCCTGCAGCGTCGCGGCATAGGCCGGGTTGCGCAGGGTGTCGCCGGCTTGCAGCGGCTGGCCCTGCGCATCGGTGAAGAACGCGCGTACGTCCGGCGCGTCGGCCTGGGGGAACGTGCCCTGGATGTGGCGCGCCAGGCGCGGGGTCACGGTGAACCCATGCCCGGCGGCGGCGATCGTGTCGTCGAACAGTGCCGACCACGGCAGGTGCCCGTGGTCGCGCAGCGCCAGCGCAAAGACCGAAAGCGTGGCCGGCACGCCGGTGGCCCGTCCGCCGAGCATGGCCCGGCTGGCGGGCAGCGGCTTGCCCGAGGCGTCGTTGAACATGGCCGGCGACGCCGATGCGGGTGCCTTTTCGCGGCCGACGTAGGCGTCCACGCGTCCGCTGCGCGCGTCGTAGGCCATGATGATCGCGCCACCGCCGATGCCCGAGCTCTGCGGTTCCACCAGGCCCAGCATCAACTGCACCGCCAGCGCCGCATCCATCGCGCTGCCGCCACGCGCCAGCACCGCGGTGCCGGCGTCGACCGCGAGCGGATGGGCGGCCACCACGACGGCCGGCGCGGTCGGCACGGTGGCAGGCGGGACATGCGTGCTGCGACACGCAGCCAGTCCCAGCAGGATGCACAGCGCACCGAGTTGCAACACGCAACGCGCGCGCGCCGGCACTGCGTGCCGGCCGGAACGTGGAAAGGAATCCATGCGCCAGCCTAGCGTTCGGCAGGAAATGCCGGCAAGCGCGAAAACCGTTGACGGTCATAGCCTCCGGTTATACCGCTGCTCGGCGATGCAGTACGCCAACGTGCAATGTCAACGTGCAATAACCAACGACCTCCGCTTACCCGGGCCGCCCGCTCGCGACATCCCGGAGATCCGGGATCGTCGCTGTATTGCCCCTAGTGCGGCCAGAAGTTGATGAAGCCGGTGATGATCAGCGCGTTGGTGAAGTCGATGAAGAACGCGCCCACCAGCGGCGCTACCAGGAACGCGCGTGGTGCCACGCCATAGCGCTGCACCAGCGTGCGCATCACCGCGATCGCGTTGGCGGTGGTG
>PJTQ01000588.1_pt1 | contig 17377 bp, 16 predicted proteins | sample 1512231 | NCBI WGS metagenome assembly PJTQ01 (sample SAMN08177688, study PRJNA422409) | Soil metagenome, whole genome shotgun sequencing project. | isolation source: Soil (3) enriched on wood chips | place: USA: Madison | collected 2015-01-15 | reverse complement strand
GATTTTACAGTTTTGGACTGTAACTAAAAAACAAACCACCCTAAAATCGCTTCTAAAGAGGTCGGTTTTTATGTTATTTTACGCTTATGCTCTGAAAATTGGAGTTGTGCAACGGTTACCCTTGTTAGCGGCTGCCCTTTTTGTTAGGTAAGTTTTGTAAATTTATTTTCAATATTAGTCAGCCATTTTACACGCTTTTCCTGACTGACTGACTTTACCATATTATAGCTAATCCATTTAAGATTTTTGTAACCCATAGTTTTGAAAACACTTCGTAGCATTGCTTTCTTGATTAAGTTGCCAATGAGTAGGGAATACATTATTCTGGGTTTGTTCATCGTAGTGATGATGGTTACACCTTTCAGGTTTTTTAATAGAGGAACTAATCCAAAACCTCTGGGATGGTGGTCATAGACAACTCCGGGAGTGAGTACCCTGTCAACAAATCCTTTGGTCATTGCAGGCATCAAATCCCACCAAATCGGGAAAATAAAAATCAGGTGATCTGCCTTTTCCAAACGTTCGTTATAGTCTATTACCTGTGGGTCAACAGGTTTGTGTTCCACAAAGGCTTTCAAATCTGCCTTTGACATTACCGGATTAAATCCATCATTATCAAGATGCATCAGGTCAACTTCGTGATTTGCACCTTTAAGCCCTTTGGTTACAGCATTTAAAATTGCGTTACCAAAGCTACCCTCATAGGGATGGTTAAATACTATTACTACTCTCATTTTCTACTTTGCTTAATTTTATACTGCAAAGTTGAGAAGTAGCAAATAGTTGAACGATAACAATTGTAAAGAAATGAACTTATCGCCTGTTTCGTATTCTGCTTAATGAAACAGATGTAATGCCTAAATAGGAAGCTATATAATGTTGTGGAACGCGCTGAACTATATGAGGATGCCGTGCAATTAATTCTTCGTAGCGTTTTTGGGGATTATTTTTCAGGAATGAATACAAAAGTTGTTGAGATTGAAAAAGCCGTCTGAATAAATGGTCTTCTAATTCTTTTTTAAATTCAGGTGAGTTTTCGATAATCATTTGAAAGTCTTTTTGTGAAATGGTCTGTAAAATACAAGGTTCTAAACTTTCAATACTGTATAAACTTGGTTGATTTGTCCTAAAACTCTCCATAGAAGAAACACTGTCGCCTTCAAAGAAAAATTGGGTTGTTATTTCTTTACCGTCATTATTTATCCAAGTTCGTAAACAGCCTTTTTCAACGAAAAACATCGTTTTTGAAATTTGATCTTCCTGTAAAAGCGTTGTTTTGGCGGAAACTTCCTTTCGTACAAAATACGGACTGAATTTCTCCCACTCGTTCGATTTTAAAGTTGTTTGTTTATTCATTACACGGTTGTTTTAGGGTTGCCGCTAACTCCCAAATATACGCAATAATATCAAAATAATAAACCTTGAAAGTCAGGTAAATAAACAATAAAAATTAGGTGTTTTGTGTTTTTTTGGCAAAATATTATTTTTACTTCATTCAAGTAAAACTGAGTACTTAAAAATAATTTAGCCACCCACTTCTTGGGAAATCCTATCTTTGCGGCATGGCAAGAAAACAAAGAAAAAATATCTTTCTTGAGAACATAGAAGTGTTGCGTGCCGGAGCCAAAGGCATATCCATCGGAAAAACAGAGGATGGCAAAACGGTTTTGATCCAGGATGCCGTTCCGGGTGATGTGGTGAATGTATCGGTTCACAAAAAAAAATCGAGTTACCTGGAAGGGAGGGCTACAGAAATATTGAAAAAATCTGCGTTTCGTGTGGAACCTAAATGCATTCATTTTGGGGTTTGCGGCGGATGTAAATGGCAGAATCTGAGTTATGACGCCCAGTTAAAATTCAAACAGGAAGAAGTTGAAAATAACCTGAAACGCATCGGGAAGTTTGAGGATTTGGAAATTACGCCGATTTTGGGTTCCGCAAAAGAATATTATTACCGGAATAAACTGGAATATACTTTTTCAAATGCACGATGGCTGACGTTATACGAAATTCAAAATACAGAAGAAACCTATGATAGAAATGCTTTGGGATTTCACATTCCCGGGCAATGGAGCAAAGTGTTGGACATCAAAGAATGTCATTTGCAGGCTGAGCCTTCCAATGCCATTCGACTGGAAGCCAAACGGTTTGCCAATGAAAATGGGTATGATTTTTATGATTTAAAAAGTCAGGAAGGATTTTTACGCACGCTGATGATTCGGTCAAATCAGAAAGGAGAATTCATGGTTTTGGTTCAATTCTTCAGGGAAGAGGAAGAAAAGCGAATTGCCTTTTTGCAAAATCTGAAAGATAAATTTCCGCAGATTGTCTCTTTGTTGTATGCCATCAATCCAAAAGGAAATGATTCCATTTATGATTTGGATATTGAATTATTTGCCGGAGAAAATCATTTGATGGAAGAAATGGAAGATTTGAAGTTCAAAATCGGGCCGAAAAGCTTTTACCAAACCAATCCGGAACAAGCCTATGAGTTGTATAAAATAACCCGGGATTTTGCCGGTTTGAAAGGTGATGAAGTTGTGTATGACTTATATACCGGGACGGGTACAATTGCACAGTTCGTTTCCAAAAAAGCCAAAAAAGTTGTAGGGGTAGAGGCGGTTCAGGAAGCGATTGACGCAGCAAAAGAAAATGCCGAACGCAATGGAATTACCAATTGTACTTTTTATTGCGGTGATATGAAGGATATTTTTACCGATGAATTTATTGCTCAAAATGGAACGCCCGATGTGATTATTACCGACCCTCCACGGGACGGAATGCATAAAAATGTAGTGGAAACGATTTTGAACATACGCCCAGAAAAAGTAGTTTATGTGAGTTGTAACTCAGCTACCCAAGCCAGAGATTTGGAATTGATGAAAACGCAATATAAAATTGTAAAAGTTCAACCTGTCGATATGTTTCCGCAGACACATCACGTAGAAAATGTTGTACTTTTGGAGCGAATAGGATCGAATGTATGAAAAAAAGGTTTTTAATTTTAGGAATTATGGTCTCGGCAATTTTTGCTGTTTCATGTGAAGAAGATGATGTATGTGTAGGAGAGGGAACACCTTATTTAACTGTAGTTTTTCGAAATTATTTGAATAATGCGAATTTAATGGATTCGTTAACCATTGAAAGTGATTCTGATGTGGACTTCACGAATCCCGATACAATTTATTTGAAAACGTATACAGACAGTGTTAAACTACCCTTGGGAGGATTGAATGATGACAAGACGTTTTTTCGTATCAAGAGGAGAAGCAGCAATGAGCAAGATCTTTTGACCGTTAACTTTAATTCAAAATCAGCATTTGAGTCAAAAGCTTGCGGATACAGGATTACGTATGAAGATTTATACTATGAAACCACCTATAACCGTATAGAATATTTACAACCCAGTGAGTCAAATGTTTTGGAAAATGAATCAGAAACCAACTTATATATTATTCTTAGCAATTAGTCTTTTAGGGATTAACCTTGCGGCTCAGGAAGATTCGGTTGCCATTGAATCCAATACAGTGGTAAACGAAGTACAGGCCGTAACCGATAGTATATTGACTAAACAAAAGAAGGCCGGAAATTTATTTTTGGGTGTTGATTTGTTTAATCCTGCCATGTCATTTTTTACAGATAAGCAAGGTGGAATTGTAATGGCTTCCTACAAAATTCATAAAAAATGGAATGCGGTGGCCGAAGTAGGGTTTGAAAAAAACATCTATGATGATTTGGGGTGGAATATAGATGTAGACGGAATGTATTTTAAGCTGGGATTTAATTGGTTTATTTCACAGGATTACGAAGATGCTTCCAACGGATTTTATACCGGAATGCGATTCGCCTACGCCATGTATAGCCAAACTGTAAACCAGTATCCCATACGGCTTTCCACGAACCAAATTGACGAATATGGCAGTTTGCCAAAAGCCAATGTGAGCGCTTATTGGGTAGAAATCGTCGGGGGCGGAAGAATTCAATTATTCAGTAATTTTTATGCTGATGTTTCCATTCGTCCCGAAATTTACGTAGGGAGCAAAAAACAGGAAGGGCTTGACCCATTGGTGATTCCCGGATATGGCAAAGACATTGGCCCCATTAATTTCAGTGTTTTTTGGGGACTGACTTATAAGCTTTTTTAGTTCAAAATCTCATTTTGGAATCAAATCCACATACCAAAAACCATACTGATCAAATTCCGAACTTTTTTCATCTTCTGTCGTCTTAGGTTTCGGATAGGTTTTCCGGATGGTTTTACCTAATTCGAATGCAATCGGAAAACGGAAAAGAGGTCCGTCATAGGTAAAAGTGTGGAATTCACCATTTTCACCGCAAACATCAACTTTTTTGGGTAAATCATTGATGAATTTATCGTCCAGAATTCTGCCGACAAAATCTTTGTTAAGATGGCTTTCATTTACTGTGGTTACAATGGTTTTAAATCCCAATCCGATAAATTCTGAGATCAATTTTTCTGTAGGTTTTTTCCAAAGTGGAAATACGGCTTCCATGCCAACTTCCTCCAGTTTTGTCTCGCGATAAACACGCAAATCTTCCAAAAAAATATCCCCAAAAACAGAATGGGTGATGCCTTCACTTTTTAGCCGGATTAAATGTTCATTCATAATCAAATTATATTCCTCCATAGAAGGTGACTCCGGAAGATAGATTTTGATTAATGGAATCCCAATACTTTCTGCTTGTTTTGCCACTAATTCCTCTCTGATTCCGTGCATGGAAACACGGTTGTATTTTTCGTTAATGGTCGTAACCAAAGCCACAATTTCAAATTCATCTTCCTGAAGAATTTTGTACAGTGCCAAGGCTGAATCTTTACCTGAACTCCAGTTAAAAATTGCTTTTTTCTTCAAATTTTAAATCTTAGAGAAGTGAAGTTTGTTTATTTCCGGGATCTTCCTTTTTATTCGGAATTTTTAAATCCAGGTTTAATTCTTTGTTCAATCTTTCAATAAAATGTGCGGCAAGCAGAGGAGATTCCAGTTCAATGTTCTGATGTACAAAGAAATAAATCTTTTGCAAGCCTTGCTCTTTCCAGGCTTTAACTCTTTCAACCCAATCATCCAAACGTTCAATATCTGAGGAATGATTGGCACCCACGTAACGAACAAAAGCCACTGGGCTGGTCAGCCTCATATGGAGCATATCACGCCGGCCGGCGGTATCTACAATGATGTTGGCCATATCGAGATCTTTCAGTAAGGAACAAAATTCGTTGTTTATTTTTTCGTCAGAAAACCACGCTTCATTTCGTACCTCTATTGCCAGTGGAAAACCTTTTGGAAATGCTTCCAATGCATTTTTCAGCCGTTCAAAATCTTTGGGTTTGAAATTGTCATGTAGTTGCATAAAAGCCATTCCTAATTTTTCTTCAAAATTACTGACCGCATTGCTGAAATGCTGAATCGGCTCTTCCACATTGATCAACCGACGGTAATGGGTAATGATATTGGGTATTTTTGGAAAGAATTTAAATCCGTCGGGTGTCTTGTTTTTCCAGGTTTCCACTTGCTGCCATTCGGGCATTTTATAAAACGTTGCGTTGAGTTCGATCGAATTAAATTCTGTTGAATAATAACGCAATTCATCTTTTGTGCCGCGTGGATAAAATCCTTTCAGATCCGCCCGATTCCATTTCGCACAGCCCACAAATGCTTCGAAGTTATTTTGAGCCTTGTATGCCGAAAGAATTTTCTTTGTATCCGGATGGTCGTCCGGCAGTGAAAAATCAACCAGCTCAGGATTTTCTACTTTTCCGAATTTCATGATTTAAAAATAAATTAAAATATAAATTTAAACAGGCTCTTAAAGATAGAAAAATATTTTGGTAGGAGGCAAATTGCAAAAATTCAATTAGAAATGATGTTGTTGTAGAATGAGAAAGAAAATACAAAATTAAATTCAGTATTGAAATATTAAATATTTTCATATTTTTGTAACCAATGTCTAATGTTGTATAATTTGGTTATGAGTGAATATTTAACTATATCAGAAACAGCGAAATTGCTGAATAAAAGTACAAAAACTCTTCGTCGCTGGGACGAAGAAGGAAAACTTTCTGCAGTTCGTGAACCTATGAGCAATTATCGGGTTTATCGAAAAGAGGATGTTCAAACTTTGTTTGCTGATTTTTTGAAAACAGACATTACGGAGACTGTTTCTAACTTTGTTAAACCTGAAAATGAATACAAAGTTTTAGAACTTTTTGCAGGAGCGGGTGGTTTAGCTGTCGGAATGGAAAAAGCAGGTTTAAAATGTGTTGCTCTCAACGAAATTGACAAATTCGCTTGTGCTACATTGCGTAAAAACCGTCCGAACTGGAATGTCTTAGAAGGCGATATAAAGGATTTTGATTTTACAGAATATAATGGAGAAGTTGATGTTGTTACAGGTGGATTTCCTTGTCAGGCGTTTAGTTATGCAGGTAAAAAGTTAGGTTTGGCAGATGCTCGCGGAACGCTTTTTTATGAGTTTGCAAGAGTGGTAAAAGAAGTAAATCCACCGATTTGTATAGGCGAAAATGTTCGTGGATTGTTGAGCCATGACAACGGGAAGACTTTGCAGGGAATGATTTCTATTTTAGATGAAATTGGCTACAATGTAGTTCCTGTCGAAGTTTTGAAAGCGGTACATTATAGAGTTCCTCAGAAAAGAGAGCGTTTGATTTTGGTTGGTATTAGAAAAGATATTGAAGTAAAATACGATTATCCAAAACCTTATAAGAAAATTTATAACTTAAAAGATGCTTTGAAAAAAGGTGAATTGTTTGATTGTAATGTGCCAAAGTCAAACGGTGCTAAATATCCACAAAGTAAAAAAGAAGTTTTGGATTTGGTTCCGCCAAAAGGTTATTGGCGTGATTTGCCAATAGAAATTCAAAAAGAATTCATGGGAGGTAGTTTTTATCTTGGAGGTGGTAAGACAGGAATGGCAAGAAGAATTGGCTGGGACGAACCTTGTTTGACTTTGACTTGTAGTCCTGCCCAAAAACAAACCGAGCGTTGCCACCCTGATGAAACCCGACCGTTTACCGTTCGTGAATATGCCCGAATACAAACTTTTCCTGATGATTGGGAATTTACCGGGTCTTTAGCACAACAGTATAAACAAATCGGTAATGCTGTTCCGGTAAATTTGGGTCGGGAAGTGGGGTATTCGATTATAAAATTTTTGAATGAATATTATAACTTATCAAACCCTAAATAATAACTGTAGTTTTCAAATGTTATTTGATCCAGTATTGTACGGTTAGATATTTCTATTTCTGAGGTCATTTCATCCAAAGCAGAACTTTCCTTATTTTCATGTTTGAATTTTGATGATTTTAGATAAACATCAATTGCATCCGGCAGTATTTTGTACAATTGAAAAAGCGCATCTTCCTGACCAGAAAGTAATGCGTAAAATTGATCTCCTGAAATTTTAAAAACTCTCGAATGGCTATATTCTTTCCCATTTATGTCCCCTTTCCAGTGTTCATTAAAACTGTTTCTTGCTAAAATTTGTACCCAATAACATTTGGCTAGTTTATAATCATCTGCATATCGAGCAAGTTTTTGAAACAAAGCTTCGGCTGAGCTACTGTTCATAGTGTTATGTTTATTTTTTATATCAGCAAACAAACTATCATCACTCGCTTTTATGTCAAATCCACTTAGTTTACCTACTTCATATCCCTGAATTCCCCCTAAAATTTGTTCATGAAATGTCCCGATGGAATTATTGATAGATTTGTCAATCTGACGCAGAATTTCTGATTGTATTAAGTCTTCTTCATTGATGTTATTGAATTTAGAATCAAAAGTTAATTTGATAGTATCGACCTTATTCGAGTAAAAACTTTTTTTTGAAATATTATTTTTGGCTTTCAAGTATGAACTATACAAATTCTCAATACAATTAAACAAATGTTCATCTGAAATAAAGTTTAGGTAGCTATTTTTCATTTCTTTAATTTTTTACTTTCAAGGCTTCAGAAATCTTGAAGGTTTTATCTAAAATTTTAATTTAAAGCGTTTCTTTCAGCCATTTGAAAAATTCGGTATGCCAGATGATGGAGTTTTGAGGATTTAATACCCAATGGTTTTCATCCGGAAAATACAGCAAACGGCTTTTCAGATTATGCAATTGTGCTGCCTGATAGGCTTCTAATCCCTGACCAATCGGCACGCGGTAATCTTTTCCGCCCTGAATTATCATAATGGGCGTATCCCATTTGTCCACCATATTGCTTGGGTCAAATTCCGTATAGGTTTTTACCGCATCTTTATTGTTTTTTTCCCAATAAGCGCCACCCGCGTCCCAGTTGGTAAACCAAAGTTCTTCTGTGGTTCCATACATCGATTTTAGGTTAAAAACACCATCGTGGGCGATAAAGGATTTGAAACGCTTGTTGTGGATACCTGCCAGATAGAAAATGGAATATCCGCCATAACTCGCTCCCACAGCACCCAGACGTTCTTTGTCTACATAGCTTTCCTTCGAAATATCATCAATCGCAGAAAGATAATCATCCATCACTTGTCCGCCCCAATCTTTTGAAATGGCTTCGTTCCATTCCACTCCATGTCCTGGCATTCCACGACGATTGGGTGCAATGATGATATAACCGTTAGCAGCCATTAACTGAAAATTCCATCGATAAGAATAAAATTGAGAAAGCGCAGACTGAGGTCCGCCTTGACAATAGAGCAGGGTGGGGTATTTTTTGTTCGGGTCAAAATCGGGTGGATAAATCACCCAGGAAACCATGTCCTTGTTGTCGGTTGTTTTGGTAATTCGTTTTTCAACTTTGCTCAATTTCAATTTGTCGTAAATGTCTTTATTCACATTGGTTAATTGTATCATTTTTCCGTTTTTCAGGTTTACGGAATACAATTCAGCAGCGTGGTTCATATCGGTTCTGGTAACAATAAATTCGTCACCGGCTTTGCCAACCAATCCGGCAATATCAAATTGTCCGTCTGTGATTTGTTTGATTTCCAGTGGCTTTTTACTGTTATTGGCGGGTGCATATTCAACCGAAAATAACTGAATAGTTCCGCCCACCGGTGCATTGAAATATATTTTTCTTCCCGATTCATCCCATTTGAAACTCCCAACGGTTCCGTCCCAGTCTTTGGTTAGATTTCTTTTGAGTCCATTAAAAAATACGATGATATCATTTTTATCGGCTTCATATCCGCCTCGCGCCATGCTCAGGAAAGCCAAGGCACCTTCTTTTGAAAATTCAGGGTTAGTGTCATAGCCCGGCATTCCTTCGGTCAGGTTTATGGTCTTACCTGATTTTAAATCGTATTCATAAATATCGGTATTGGTGCTTTGCGCATATTCTTTTCCTTTCACTTTTTTAGAAACATACAGAATTTTGGTTCCGTCATTGTTCCAGGTAAAATCTTCATCTCCGCCAAAGGGCATTTGTGGGGAATAAAAAGGTTCATCTTTCATGATGTCGATTCCGTCCACTTCACTATCACCATTCATTTTTAGAATTAAATGATTGAATGTCCCATCATTCCAAGTGTCCCAATGCCTGTAATCCAAATCATTGTAAATATAAACATTGGATTCTTGTAAATTCGGGTAAAAATCTTTTCCCAAAACTTTTTCAAGCTTCACCTTTTCCACATCAATTTTTCTCGTTTTGTCTGGTGAAATTGATTTGTCCGTAATTAAATTTGAATAATTTTCCACCTCAATGGGAGCACCTCCTTTTATAGGAATTGTATATTTTTTGGTTGTTTTTTCTCCTTTTTCAACTTGATATTCGGTAAGGGAATAAATAATATTTTTTCCGTCATCTGAAATGCCGACAGGTGAAAGACGTTTCAGTTTCCATAAGAGTTCGGGTGTCATCATGTTTTGTGCGTAAGAATTTGTAATAAATGCAAGTCCGATGAGTAATAGTAATTTTGACTTCATGATTTTTATTTTGGATTCCAAATATAGGAAAACCATCTGCTATATAAAGTTCAAATTCAATTATATTATATATTGTTAAATGAATTTTCCGTACTGATATTCATCATATTTTGATTTTTATTCAATCATTTAATGATTTTTTAACTTTTTTATTGATTCTACGTATTATTTTTGCCAAAGATGAATTTGCTATTAAAAAAATATGGCATTTATATACTTGTGTGTTTGTTCATGCTGAGTATGAGTACCAGTTTCACTGTCAATCTACAGTATGGTGACAATAGTATGTACAATGAAATTGAGCATAACGACAACAACAATAATACCTTGAATGAAATCAAAGAAAATCTCAAAAACAAGGTTTGTCATAAAATAGCTGAATTTGATTTTATTTTCACTGGTCAAAAAACGAAAATGTTCTTTTATGAAAATGAACATTTGGTTAGTCAATATACACTTCGCAACGACACGCCTCCGCCTGAATTTGTTGGATAATTTTCGTGTTTAGGACAAAAAAAATGTCCGTAAGAAATTATCTAATAAATAATCAAAAATTTTATGAATTTATTTAAAAACTGGAAAAAAGACGTTCCGGCCAGTTTGGTAGTCTTTTTTGTAGCGTTACCGCTATGTTTGGGAATTGCTCTGGCAAGTGGTGCCCCGTTGTTTTCAGGATTAATAGCGGGAATTATAGGAGGAATTGTAGTCGGATTAATTTCCAAATCAAATATAGGAGTAAGCGGCCCTGCGGCGGGGCTTTCGGTAATTGTTTTAAATGCCATTACCGATTTGGGTGGATATGAAATTTTTCTTGTGGCTGTGGTGCTGGCAGGAATTTTTCAAATTATTATGGGGATTTTAAAAGCCGGTGTCATCGGGTATTATTTTCCTTCATCGGTGATAAAAGGAATGTTATGTGCCATTGGGATTATGATCTTTGTTCAGCAGATTCCGCTGGCATTAGGCTTTTCAGGACAAATGGAACTGGACAGGATTGATTTTTCAAATTTGCACGACAAAGTTACGATTGGCGTAATTTTTATTTCTATTGTTTCATTATTTATCCTTCTGATTTGGGATGAATTTCTTGCTAAAAGAAATGCTGTTTTTAAATTGCTTCCGGGGCCTTTGGTCGCCGTAATTGCAGGAATAGTATTGTATTTATTATTTGGCAAATCAGGAGATTTGGCATTGCAGCCCGGTCAGCTGGTAACCGTACCGATTCCGGACGATTTTGATTCTTTTATTTCCCAATTTACGCTTCCTGATTTTTCTGCACTTGGAAACAAAGCCATCTATATTACTGCGATTACCATTGCGGTTGTGGCAAGCCTTGAAACTTTATTAAGTGTGGAAGCGACTGATAAATTGGATCCGTTGAAACGGCAGACCCCTACAAGTTTTGAATTGATTGCCCAGGGTATTGGCAATACTTTTTCGGGTTTAATTGGTGGTTTACCCATTACACAGGTAGTTGTGAGAAGTTCCGCCAATGTAATGAGTGGAGGGCTTTCCAAACTGTCTGCTTTGCTGCATGGCGCTTTATTGCTGCTGAGTGTGATATTGATTCCGAGATTGCTCAATATGATTCCCCAAGCCGTATTGGCCAGTGTCTTGCTGATCATCGGTTACAAATTAGCCAATCCTAAACGATTTATAGAAATGTACAAATTAGGGAAAGAACAGTTTATTCCTTTTATGGTAACGGTCATAGCAATTGTTTCAACTGACTTGCTGAAGGGCATCATCGCCGGAATGGCAGTGGGGGTTGTGGTATTGTTATTAAAATCCTATACCAATTCGCATACCATGCTGATCAAAGAATATATGGGAGAAAAAAATCTTTTTCATATGAATCTGGCAGAAGAAGTAACTTTTGTAAACCGTGGTTCAATTGTAAAAGAATTAGACCAGTTACCTCAAAATTCTTATTTGGAACTGGACTTCCGACGAACTAAAATTCTCGATTATGATATTTTGGAATACTTGGATGAATTCTCAGTCAAGGCAAAGAACAACTATATCAACATTAAAATCATATCCGAAAGAGGAATCGTTGACAATCCCGAGAGCTTCAGAGAATTCTTTGGACACAAAGTGTTCAAAATGGGACATTAACCAATTTAAAAAATAAAAAATGAATATAGAATTTTATCAGCAATTGCTGGAAAATAATAAAAAATGGGTTGAATCAAAACTCGAAATAGATGAAGATTTTTTCATAAAACTCGCACATGGTCAACAGCCACCTATTTTATGGATTGGGTGTGCAGACAGTCGGGTTCCGGCCAATGAAATCATCGGCGCACAGCCGGGCGAGGTTTTCGTTCACAGGAATATTGCCAATATGGTCATCCATACAGACATGAATATGCTGAGTGTGTTGGATTATGCGGTAAATGCGTTGAAAGTTAAACATGTAATTGTGTGTGGTCATTATGGCTGCGGCGGTGTAAAAGCTGCGATGAAAAGTCAGTCATATGGCTTTGTGGATAATTGGATCCGGCATATAAAAGACACTTACCGCCTTCATCAGGAAGAACTGGAAATGATTGCAGATGAAAATGAACGATTTGATACTTTTGTAGAATTAAATGTAAAAGAACAAGTGTTGGGTCTGGCCAAAACTTCCATCGTACAAAAAGCATGGGAAGATGGTCATGAACTTTTTTTACATGCATGGGTATATGGTGTCAGCTCCGGCATAGTGAAGGATTTACAGTTCAACGTGCGTTCCAATTCCGATCTGGATGAAGTCTATCAATTGAATTTTTAAGTTTTTAATTCATATTCAGGAACTTCGCGGCTCTTTGTGGTCGCGGAGTTTTTTCTTTTTCAGCGTTTGCACTTTATTTGCAAAATGTATTCAAAAGAAGAAGCATTTCAAATCCGTAAAAAATTCTGGACTTCCTTTGGGCAATATATGAAATTGCAAAAATCGATAGGTGGCCAGACAACAAACTGGGTAAACTACAAAACCGGAATCAAAGATTTACATTTCAAGACCGATGTAGATAATAAATCCGCTTGGGTAGCAATTAACATGATCCAAAAAGATATGGAAATTCAAGAGCTTATGTATGAGCAATTTGAAGAGTTTCAATTATTATTTGATTCTTATTTTGAATCACCCTGGAACTGGCAAAAGGGAATTTATGATCCTCAAGGAAACCGGATTAGTAAAATCGAAATCCGACTGGAAAATGTAAGTATTTTTAGAGAAAATGATTGGCCGGCCATCATTAGATTTTTGAAAGACAATCTTTTAAGATTAGATGAATTTTGGAACGACACAAAAGAATCTTTTGAGATTTTTAAATAGTTTGATTACTTTTGATTTCATTAACACACAGACACACCCAACTTAGTTTATCATATTATTATGAGGAAAATTTTATTTTATCTGACACCCTTTCTTTTATTATCAACCTATGTGTATTCACAAAACATCTGTGATATTGAAGTAAGTCCGGTTTGTTCTTCTGAAACTTTGGATGCACAAGCACCTGAATCGGATTTCATCGGGTATGTTCAAATTTGTTACGATGAAAGCTATCCTATAGTAGATGTGGTCTGGTATTATGTCAGAATACAAGAGGCCGGAACATTTACATTTTTGATTCACAAACCCGCTTATTATGATTATGATTTTGCAGTCTGGTTAAATCCGAATTGTCAGAATTTAGGAATTCCGGACAGGGCCTCATTTTTGGCTGATAATTTGTTCAGTATTACCGAAACGGGTTTGGCATTGAATGAGCAAGGCACTTGCGAAAGCGCCGGTTACGGAATTGGAAATATCTATCAGCCTGGTGTTGTAAGACATCTTGATGTTCAGGAAGATGATGAGATTTACATTATGGTATACAAACCCACACAGATAGAAAATGATGAAGATTTTACCATGTCTTTTGATGGTACGGCGGTTTTGGATTGCACCATAGTTGGAAATTCTTACGGAAAATGTGATGTAGACAATGATGGTCAGGAAACCTTTGACCTGTCAGACATTCTACCTGATTTGCAAGATGAATATCCTAATATTGACAGCTTTGAATTTTATGACAATCAAAGCGACGCGGAAGCAGGAACAGGTACACAATTAATATTTCCTGTTAATGCACTTTTAGCAAATAATCCCACCGAATTGTTTGCACGGGGAGAAAACAATTCCGGAGGATTGGAAAGGGTAATTAAAATTTTTCTTTATGTGAATCAGGTTCCTCAATTAACTTCTCCCATAGAGTTTGACCCTGTATGCGATTCTGACGGAGATGGTGTGGAAGAATTTAATTTAACGGAAGCAGAAAACGAATTGATTACGGATTTGGGTAATTATACATTTCTATATTACGAAACTTATACCGATGCCCAAAATGGTGGAACCAATAATATCAACCCGGCAAATGCTTATGAAAGCGGAACAGGAACTGTCTATGTACGTGTAACAAACGCATCTTTGGAGGGGAATGAGGCGGGATGTTCTACTATTGGTGAAATCCATCTCACCCTTACCGATTCTGTAGAATCCGAATTCGATATTCCTACTAGTTATTGCCTGAATTCTACCCCGCCGGATTTACCTTTGGTTTCAGACAATGGAATTTCGGGGACATGGAACTCGCCAATAAACACATTAACGCCTGGAATTACAACCTATACGTTTACACCGAATGACGGGCAATGTGCAGAAATATTTGAGATTGAGATTGAAATTACACAGGGAATGTTACCCGAATTTGATTTGGACAATTACTTCTGTGCCAGTGAGCAACTTCCTGAACTGCCTTCAACTTCAGATAATGGTATGCCCGGAAGCTGGGTACCGGCTGTAATTTTCAATACACCGGGTTCTGCAACCTATACTTTCACACCAGATGATCTTAATTGTACTCAGCCATTTGAAATAGAAATAGAAGTAGCGGAAGGTGTTGAATTAAATGAAAATTTACAAAAATCCTTGTGTGACGACGACTGGGACGGAATTTTTGAAACTGATTTAACTTTATTGAATGGGGATTTAACAGCAAGCCCAAACGGATTGGTTTTTAATTATTACACTTCACAGGCCAATGCCCAAAATGATATTCCGATTTCACAAAATCAATGGAACAATTACGAATTTGAGAGCCTGCCCGCCAGTATTTGGGTAGTTGCAACCAACGCCGGAGGCTGCCGCTCTGTAGAAGTTGAAGTGGAATTTACAACCAATGCTGAAGTCCCACATAACGGAAATGAATTCGGCCCGATTGAATTCTGTGAAAATGCAGCACAAGATTTGACCATTTATGAAGATACAATAAATCCGAATAATACAGTTACGTTTACTTATTTTGAATCTGAATCCGATGCGCAAAACGGAACAAACGAAATTGCAGATCCGGCTGATTATTCATTTGTAAATGAATCGGGAATCGTATATGTAAGGTTAGAACAAGCAGATCGTTGTCCGGTAATTTTACCCATTCATTATCAACAAAAAGATACACCAAATTTAATCGGATTATCATCAAACGAAACACTTTGCGAAGACGAAACACTGGAAGTAACTGTAAGCAGCGATGATCCGGATGCAATATTTCAGTGGACTTCAGAAACAGGTGAAGTATTTACCGGAGAAACCCAAACATTTACCGGTGTTGGAGTTTATACAGTTGTGGCTATTGGAGCCAATGGCTGTGAAAGCACCCCTCAGACATTCACTATCACCCTGCCGGTACAGCCTGTTATAACGGCAATCGAAAGTGGAAATAATTACATAACCGTTTTTGCAGAAAATTCAGGCAACGGTCCAATGGAATACTCGCTTGATGGGGTTTTGTGGCAGAATACAAACCAGTTCCATAATTTAATTCCCGGACAGGAATATACAATTTATGTAAGATCAGAAGGATGTATGGTGGCAAGTTACAAGGTGACGCTGATAGATGTGCCTAATTTTGTTTCACCCAACGGCGACGGCTATAATGACACCTGGGAAATCCGTGGCATAGAAGCCACTTCGGGCTCTACAATCAAAATATTTGACAGAAACGGAAAAATTTTAGTTGATACTAATTTTGAAGGAAATTATCTTTGGGATGGTAAATATGGTGGGCGGCCTGTTTCTTCGGGAGATTATTGGTACATAGTCAATGTCCCTACAAACGGAATTCTCAAGGCACAGAAATTTGTCGGACATATTTCCATAAGAAATCAATAAAGGGGAGCTGAAATAAAATTAATAAATTTACATCTGTTAAAGGATGCTATGAATCAATTTACCCTACTTAAAAACCGGAACCTTAATAAATGGATAGGATTCATCTTTGCATTCTTGATTTTTGGTGGCACGATTTGGTATTCCAATCAATTTGTCAAACAACTAAAGTTAGAAGAACAAACCAAAATTGAAAATTATGCCCATGCAGTTCAACTTTTAGGTTCAGATGAAGATTTCAGTTCGGAAATTCAAAATTATCTTTGGACGATCATAAGTGGCAATAAAACCATGCCTGTACTTTTACTTGATGAAAATGAGGAAATTATTTTGGTAAACAATGTTTCTGAAAAGATTCAGAACGATGCTATCAAAATGTATCGGTTGATCAGAAAAATGAAACAGCTTCATGAGCCAATCGAAGTCAACTTAGGAGAACTGGGAAGACAGTATGTTTATTATGAAAATTCTCCGTTGCTGATTCGTTTGCAGTATTATCCTATTATACTCATTTTGGTCATAGTGTTGTTTGTTTATTTTAGTTTCTGGTATTTTAGAACACTTAAAAACACGGAACAAAGCTTTCTTTGGGCGGGTATGGCAAAGGAAACTGCCCACCAGATTGGCACGCCGCTTTCTTCGCTTTTGGGCTGGGTAGAAATTTTGAAGATGGAAGACGTTGACCAAATGCCTGTAGTTGAGATAGAGAAAGATATTCATCGTTTGAACCAGATTACCGAACGTTTTTCCAAAATCGGTTCATTGCCGGAATTACAATTAAACAATGTTGTGGAAACCACAGAAACCACAGTAAACTATCTCAGAGACAGAATTTCCAAAAAAGTAGATTTACATTTTAAGTCCGAAAAAGGAGAAATACGGATTCCATTAAATGTGGCTTTGTATAGTTGGGTGATTGAAAATCTGGTAAAAAATGCAGTAGATGCTATGCAAAATAAAGGAGCCATCAGTGTTTATATAACAGATGATAGTCAATTTGTAACGATTTCAGTTGCAGACACAGGCCCGGGAATCGCCAAGAAACTGCATAAAAGGATTTTTGAACCCGGATTTACAACCAAAACAAGAGGGTGGGGGCTTGGGCTCTCATTGGCAAAAAGAATTATTCAGGATTACCACAAAGGCAAAATATTTGTTGCCAAATCAGACAAAGGTTCTGGGACGGAAATCAATGTAATATTGAGGAAATAATATTAAAACCCCAAAATCATCTTT
>PJTQ01000575.1_pt1 | contig 17745 bp, 13 predicted proteins | sample 1512231 | NCBI WGS metagenome assembly PJTQ01 (sample SAMN08177688, study PRJNA422409) | Soil metagenome, whole genome shotgun sequencing project. | isolation source: Soil (3) enriched on wood chips | place: USA: Madison | collected 2015-01-15 | reverse complement strand
TGAGCATGGCCCTGGCCGACCAGAAGATCCCGGTGAAGATCGTCTCGCTCGGGCACCGCTCGGGCGCGGTGATCATGGTGCGCACCGATTCGCCTTACCAGACATTCCGCCAGCTGGCCGGCAAGACCATCGCCATTCCCAGCCGTTTCGCGGTGGATTTCCTGTTCCTGCGCAAGATGCTGCTGCAGGAAGGCATGTCGCAGGACGACATCAGGCTCGTCGAGATGCCGCCGCCGGACATGCCCGCGGCGCTGTACGCGAAGGCGATCGATGCCTACTGCACCGGCGAGCCCTTCGGCGCGGCCGCGCAGATGGCGGGCTATGCGCGCCCGCTGCGCATGACCCGCGATGAATGGCGCAACTACATCTGCTGCGTGCTCACCGTCCGGGAAGAGCTCATCCAGACCAACCGCCCGCTGGTCCAGGACCTGGTGAACCACGTGCTGGCCGCCGGCCGCTGGCTCGACGCCGGACAGGCCAATCGCGACAAGGCCGTGGCCATCGCCGCCAGCCGCGAGTATTTCAACCAGGATCCGAACATCATCCGCTTCGTCATGCAGAACCCGACCGACCGCGTGACCTACGGCGACCTGCGGATGATCCGGGCCGAATTCGAGGAGCTGATGCAGTTGTCCATCGATGCAGGCACCATCGACCGTCCGATCGCCTACGACACCTACATGGACGAGAGCTTCGCCAAGGCCGCGCAGCCGGTGAAGATCGACCTCTGAGGCTCCCCGCATGAAGAACAAGCCTTCCCTCGCCGCCTGGACGGCCGCCGTCCTCGCCCTGCTGCTGGTACACGGCGCGGCCGCGGCAGAGCGCCCCACCAGGCTCAAGGCCGGCGTGTTCGACCCGCCGCGCGCGGCGCCGGCGCTGTCGCTGCAGTCGTCGAACGGCGGCGCGCTTTCACTGCAGGCGTATCGCGGCCAGGTGGTGCTGCTCGGCTTCGGCTTCACCAGCTGCCCCGAGGTCTGCCCGACCACGCTGGCGGTGCTGGCGTCGGCACGCAAGCGGCTCGGCGCCCAGGCCGGGCAGGTGCAGGTGGTCTACGTCACCGTCGACCCCGAACGCGACGACGCCGAGCGCATGCGCACCTACCTCACCGCCTTCGACCCCAGCTTCGTCGGCGGCACCGGCACGCCGGCGCAGCTGGCCGCGGCGCGCGCCAGCTACGGCGTCATGGCCGAACGCCAGGCCGTCGGCGACGGCAACTTCTACGCGCACTCCTCGTCGGTCTACCTGATCGACCGCAAGGGGCGGCTGCGCGGGATGATGCCGTACGGCCGCACGCCCGAGGACTACGCGCACGACGTCCGCGTGCTGCTGGCCGAATGACGCCGCAGCCGCAGCCGCTTCCACGCCCGCGGCCCGCCGCCGGCCGGCGCGCCAGGCGGCTTGCCGCGTCCGCGATCGCGGTGGCAGTGGCGGGCGTCGTCGCATGGGGCGCCTTCGCGCCGGTGCCGGTGCCGGTCGGCCGCGAGCAACCGTTCGTCATCCCGCACGGGACCTGGGCCAAGCGGATGTCCGGCGATCCGGTCGACATCCTGCCGCAGCGCATCCGCCTCACGCTCGGCATCAACGACGTGCTGGTGCTGACCAACCAGGACGATGTCCCGCAGACCTTCGGTCCCGCGCTGCTGATGCCGGGCCAAAGCTTCAGCCTGCCGTTCGAGCTCGCTTCGGAATACCAGTTCGCCTGCACCGCGCATGCCAGCGGGCAGATGACCATCCTCGTCGAACCGTTCCCCGCGTCGCCCTGGGGCCGGCTGCGCTGGCGGGTGCTGGCACTGGTGGACGCCTTCGGGGACAAGACACATGAACCACACGCCTGAGGTGGCCGTGGACACGGACGCGCGCGCATGAACACACTCCGGCAAACGCTGACCGGCCTGGTCATCATCGTGCTGCTGCTGGCGGTCTGGTGGGTGGCGGTCATCGCCACCGGCAGCGTGATCTTCCCGACGCCGTGGCAGGTGGTGCTGGGCACGGTCGACCTGATCCGCGACGGCACGCTGTGGCTGCACATCGGCGCCTCGCTCGGGCGCGTGGCCGCGGGGTTCCTGCTCGCGGTGGCGGTGGCGGTGCCGCTGGGCCTGTGGATGGGCCGGGTGCGCGGCGCCTACGACACGCTCAACCCCCTGTTCCAGATCCTGCGTCCGATCTCCCCGATCGCGTGGATCCCGATCGCGATCCTGTGGTTCGGCGTCGGCAACGCGTCGCCGATCTACCTGATCTTCATTTCGTCCGTCTTCCCGATGATCGTGCAGACCGTGTCGGGCGTGCACACCATCGAGAAGCGCTACCTGCGCGCGGCCGAGAACTTCGGCGTCTCGCGCCACACCCTGTTCACCCTGGTCGTGATCCCGGCGGTGCTGCCGCAGGTCATCGTCGGCATGCGCATCGGCCTGGGCGTGGCCTGGCTGGTGGTGGTCGCCGCGGAGATGATCGCGCTGCGTTCGGGCCTGGGCTACCTGATCATGGACTCGCGCAACGCCGGCAACCGCTACGACCTGGTGATCGCCGGCATGGTCATCATCGGCCTGATCGGGCTGATGCTGGACGGGCTGATGCGCCTGCTGGAAGGCCTGAAGATCGTGCGGTGGCGCTATGCGCACTAAGATCGACGTCGCGGGACTGCGCAAGGGGTTCGCCACCGACAAGGGCGCGCTGCCGGTGGTCGACGACGTGAGCCTGCAGGTGGGCGACGGCGAGTTCATCGCCATCGTCGGCCCCTCGGGCTGCGGCAAGTCGACCCTGATGCGGATGATCGCCGGCTTCATCGCGCCAGACGCGGGGCGCGTGGTCATCGACGGCACGCAGCGCACCCGGCCGAGCCCGCAGGGCATCCTGATCTCGCAGCACGGCTCGGTGTTCCCGTGGCTGACCGTGCAGCAGAACCTGATGTTCGGGTTGAACGAAACCCGGACCCGGGAAGAGAAGGCGGCCATCGCCGACCATTACGCCGACATCGTCGGGCTGAAGGGGTTCGAGGACAGCTACCCGCACGAGCTGTCCGGGGGCATGCTCAAGCGCGTGGAGATCGCCCGCGCGCTCGCCGTCAAGCCCGCGATCCTGTACATGGACGAGCCGTTCTCGGCGCTCGACGCGCTGATGAGCCTGCGGATGCGCAACGAGCTGCTGCGGATCCTGGCGCAGGAACGGCATACGGTGCTGCTGATCACCCACGACGTGGAGGAAGCGATCCACCTTGCCGACCGGATCCTGGTGCTTTCGCCGCGGCCGACCCGGATCCAGGCGACGTTCGACGTGGCATTGCCGCATCCGCGCAAGCTCACCAGCCCCGACGTGCAGGCGCTGCGCGTGGCGATCCTGAAGGCACTGGGCGTGGAGGACGACACCGACCCGGGCTGACGTCCGCGGCATGCCGGTGCCATCGGCGCCGTCGCGATCGGCGCGGACGCGCTTGCCGCGGGACGCGGCGCCTCCGGAGGCCGGGTTGACCGCGTTCCTCCACGCCCGGGATTGCTCAGGCCCGCAGCAGCACCTTGCCGCCGCGCCCCGGACGCAGGCTCGCCGCGGCGGCCTGGGCGGCGTCGGCAAGGTCGTACACCGCGTCCACCGGCAGCCGCAGTTCGCCAGCCAGCGCGCGCTGGATCAGTTCGCCCACCAGCCGGCGCTTGTCGGCCACCGACATCTCGCGGCTGGTTCGGGTGCCCCAGAAGCCCTTCATCGTGACGTTCCTGAAGATCGCGTCGCCGGACGGGATCTGCATCAGCTCGCCGCTCATCGAACCGAACGACACCAGCACGCCGTTCTCGCCCAGCAGCGCAACAAGCTCGGCGCTGGCCTGCCCGCCGACCGAGTCCACCGCCACGTCCGCCAGCCCGTCGCCGAGCAGCGCCTTCGCCGCGTCCTTCCAGTCCGGCGTCGCGGTCGAGATGACGTTGTCGATGCCCAGCGCCGCCATCTCGTCCACGCCGGCATCGCGCCGCACCAGGCTGAGCACGCGGACGCCGCGCGCGGCCGCGAGCATCGCCAGGGTGTTGCCCACCGCGCCATTGGCCGCGTTCTGCACGATCCACCGGCCGCGCGCCACCTGCAGGAATTCCAGCAGCATCAGCGCGCTGAGCGGCATCGCGACCAGCTGCGCGGCCGTTTCGTCGGCGATGGCGTCGGGCATCGGAATGACCATGCGCGCCGACGCGACGAAGTACTCGGCCCACGCGCCCCGCCCCGATGCCGCGGTGACGCGCTGGCCGACCGCGAGCCCCTCGACGCCGGCACCCAGCGCATCGATCACGCCCAGCCCCTCGCTGCCGCCGATCGCCGGCAGCGTCGGCTTGTAGCCGTAATGCCCGCGGATGGTCCACAGGTCGTGGTTGTGGATCGGCGCCAGCTGCATCCGGATCCGCACCTGGCCGGGGCCGGGCTCGGGCACCGGGCTGTCACCGGGGACGAGGACCTGGGCCGGCTCGCCGAACTGGTGGTGGATGGCGCTGCGCATGTCGATCTCCGTCAACCGTTGGTGCGGCCAAGCTACACGACCTCGCCTGTCCGGAGCGACGCTACGGCGAGGCGGTTGCCGGCAACGCGAACTCCACCACCGCCGGCACGCTCAACAGCACCTTGGAACGGTACTGCCCGTTGTAGACGTCCTCTTCCTTGACCACGACGCGGCGCGCCTTGTCGATCCAGAACCGCTGGTAGTTGCCGCTGCCCGCCATGCCGCTCTCGGTTTCGACCAGCCAGCAGTCGTAGCGGGTGCTGCCATCGCCACCGACGAGGGTCCGCTCACCGACGACCGTGTAGTCGATGTCCATCGGTGCCGGCATGCCGACATCGAACAGGTGCACGCGCAGGGTGCCTCCACGCTCGTACGGCAGCAGCGGCAGCAGGGCCAGGTCGGAATGCCAGTTGAGCCACCAGCCGTCCTTCATCGTCGCGAAGCCGCGTTCGGTCGCTTCACGACGCTCGGCGGGAAGCTCGCCTTCGACCGTACCTCGGCCGTCGGCGGGAACCACCGTGGTCGTGAACGCGCCGGTCGGGCGGTTCCAGGTGGCGGTCTGCGACAACGTCGCCAGGTCGCCGGCCGCATGCACGGTGCGCGCCGTATGCGCAATGCCCGCTTCGCTCTCCCAGCTCTGCTCGATCACCCACGCATCCGCGCCATCGACGTGCTCGCGGGTGACGGTCGAGGTGGCCAGCGTCGCGCGGCTGATGCCGGAGCCGGCCGGGCCGTGGGTGTAGACCAGATAAGTCGCGGTGCCTGGCTGCAGGCGGTCGATGTGCATGTCGGCGGCCGTGACCGTCGCGAGGGCGAAGCCGAGGGCAAGAAGCATGGGATTTCCACGGTGGAAGGTCGGCGCATTCGACCGCGGCGTGCCGGCCGAGGCCAGTGTCGTCGGGCAGGGTGTCGACGGTCATGACGGCCCGGGCAGCCTGCCCGCCCATGCACGTCACTCATGGTGGAAAAGCGAATCGGTGTCGACACTTGGCGGGCGCGATCAGCGCGCGCGCGACGTCATCACCCTGCAGCGGATCTACAAGCGGGGCGAAGTGCTCTGCCGCGGGCCGGGCGCGTGCCGATAGGCCACGACCCCGGCGGTACGGGCGCCCCTTGCGCATGCCCCGCAGGGATGTATACACTGTATACATGACGCGCGCCCACACCGCCGACCGCATCCTCTCCGCCGCCCGCGCCCTGTTCGAGCGCGAAGGCGCCGGCGCGGTGAGCATGCGCCGCGTGGCCGAGGCCGTCGGGATCACGCCGATGGCCATCTACCGCCACTTCCCCAACCGCGACGCCCTGCTCAAGCGCGTCAGCGACGACAGCTTCGGCGAGATCGCGCACCGCTGGGAGGCGCTGCGCAGCGACGGCGATGCCGGATCAAGTCCGGGGCAGGCGCCCGTCGCGCGGCTGATGGCCATCCAGCGCATCTATCTCGATTACGCGCTGGCGCACCCGCACCTGTTCGACCACGCCTTCTCCGTGCCACGCGGGGACGCGCGACGGTTCCCCGAGGATTTCCGCGCGCGCCGCTCGCCCACGCTCAACGTGGTCCACGACACGGTGGTGGAAGCGCAGGATGCCGGGCTGCTGCGCGCAGGCGATCCCTGGGACATCGCGATGACGCTGTGGGCGCAGTCCCACGGCCTGGTCGCGCTCTACCGCGCCGGCCGCTTCAGCTATGGCGAACGCGAATTCCGCATCTTCTATGACGCATCGATCGGGAGGCTGCTCGATGGACTCAAGACCTGACCCGCTGCCGCGCTGGGCGGCCCCGCTCGCCGTGGTGCTCACGGCCGCAGGCTGGTGGCTGGCCGCGAGCCTGCAGCCGATCTGGTGGGCCGCCTGGCTGGCGCCGCTGCCGCTGCTCGCCTATGCCGCACGCACCCGCGCGCGCTGGGCCGCACTGGCCACGCTGCTGGCCTTCGCGCTCGGCGGGATGACGCTGTGGCATTACGTGCGCGGGGTGATCGAGCTTCCGCTGGGCGCCTGCCTGCAGGTGGTGCTCATACCGGCAGTGATGATGGTGCCGGCGGTCCTGCTGTTCCGTGCGCTGGCGCGTCGCGGCCGACCGCTGGCGGCGATGCTGTCGCTGCCGCTGGCCGCGACCGGCCTGTCGTGCGTGGCCGCGGCGCTGTCGCCGCACGGCACCTACGGGCATGTCGCCTATTCGCAGATGGACGTGCTGCCGCTGATCCAGGTCGCCGCGGTCACCGGGCTGTGGGGCATCGGGTTCGTGGTGTGGCTGTTCGCGGCGATGATCGTCGCCGTCACCCTGCCCGGACTGGCAGTGGGTCCGCGCGTGCGCGTGGCCGCCGCCGGGCTGCTGATCATCGCGCTGGCGTTCGGCTACGGCGCATGGCGCCTGCACGACGACGCCACTACCGGACACCTCCGCGTCGGGCTGGTCAGCATCCCGCTGCCGCGGGGCAACCAGGTCGACCTCGACACCGCATCCGGCCAGCAGGCCCTTGCCGAATACGTGGCGCAGATGGACCGGCTGGCCGCGCGCGGCGCGCAGGTGGTGGTGGCGCCGGAATCCTCGCTGCTGGTGCATTCGCACGCGATCGCGTCGCTGCAGGCGCTGGCCGACCGGCGCGGCGTGCGCGTGCTGATCGGCGCGGAGGACCGCAGCGATCCACGGCGCCTGCACAACGCCGCGCTGGTGTTCGAACCCCGGACCGCGCAGCCCGTGGCCTACTACAAGCACCACTTCATCCCCGTCTTCGAGGACCGCTATACGCGCGGCACCGTGCGCACCATGCTGCCGGGCGCGCCGCGCATCGGCGTGGCGATCTGCAAGGACCTGGATTTCACCTCCACGGCGCTGGCCTACGGCAGGCGCGATGCACAGTTGCTGCTGGTGCCCGCCTGGGATTTCGATGCCGACGCCTGGCTGCACGGGCGCATGGCCGCGCTGCGCGGCGTGGAGGGCGGCTTCGCCATGGCACGCACCGCGCGCAAGGGGACGCTGACGCTCAGCGACGACCGCGGCCGCGTGCTCGCGCAGGCCTCGAGCGTGGGCCATGACACACCCGTCACCCTGCTGGCCGAAGTGCCGCTGCGCGAAACCCGCACCCCCTACGCACGCTGGGGCGACGCCTTCGGCTGGCTGTGCCTGCTCGCCGCGGCCGTCCTTGCGCTGGGCCTGGCCTGGCAGCCGCGGCGGGGCGCGAGCGCCGATCGTCCCTGAGATCCCGACCATGACACCTGGGTGCAACCGGGCCCGGGTGCCAAGACTTCCCCTATCGTTTTCCGAAGTCCGCTCTCCCCCTTTGGAAAAGGGGATACAGGGGGATTTGCTTTTTGCTGCGCCTCGCCCGTCCGCATCGCACCGGCCGGAAGTGAACCCCGCCTGAGGTTTGCCCACGCGCTTCGCCCAGGTTCCCGGCCGCCGGCGCGTTACGATGCCGCACCCACGTCGCACGCCATAGAACAAGCATGAAGGTCCGCCACCCCGAAGCACGCCCGGCGGCATGAGCAAGGCATCGCGCCGCAAGGGCGCCGCCGAGACCCGGGACCGGAGCGAACGCCTGCGATCGTGGATTGCCGCGCTCCTCACCGCACTGGTGCACCTGCTGTTGCTGCTGCTGGTCCTGCTGGCGCCGCCGATCACCATGACGGCGCCGCAGGGCGGGGAAGCCGGCAGCGGCCTGGAAGTGGTGTACATCGAGCAGCCGTTGCCGTCCCCGCCCCCACCGCCCGTGCCCACGCCACCCAGGGCCACGCCTGCGCCCACGCGCGTCCAGACCACGCTGGTCCCGCAGGCCGACAACCCGGTGTTGCAGCAACCGGCGGCACCCGACAGCGCGACGCCCCCAAGCGTCGCCCGACCCGCGCCGCAACCAAGCGAGCCGACGCCCCCCGACATGCCCGACCAGGCCACTGAACGCCCGGCCCGGCTGTGGGGACAGCCGCCGGGCATGCGCCTGGAGGACCTCGCCCCCGCCAACGCAGGACCGGCCCGCAGCCGCGCCACCGGCAGCGGCCGCAGGCATGTCGATGCCGCTTCCGGCACCGGCCTGGAGGTCGACGGCTATCAGGTCTACTACGGTCTGGTCGACGAAACCCGCCTGCGCACCTGGCGCGACCAGGGCATGACCGAACTGTTCATTCCCCTGCCCGGCACCAAGCGGCTCATGGTCTGCCCGCTGGAAGTCGCCCTGCGGCGCGAGTCCGGCGCATGTCGCATGGTCGAACCGGACGCACCGGAACTGGAGGCCATCGGTGACGCGCGTGACGTCATCACCATGCAGCGGATCTACAAGTTGGGCGAAGTGTTGTGGCGCGGGCCGGGGGCGTATCGCTGAACCAGCGTCGTGCGACGGGGCAGCCGAAGCACTTGAATCGTAAAGAAACTAGTGGGCTGGAACGCCGGAATACGGCGCCAGGCACGATTTGACGCGAAAACAGCCCCCTTGTATCGTCCGACAATCGTTAAGAAATAGGAATCCCGATGGCCCGCCCCCGCGCCGCGACGGTTGCCGACCTGCTGGCCCTGCTGGGCGACGGCGAACCCGTCCCCGCCGGCCGGCTCGTGGAAGCGCTGGGCGTCACCCGCCCCGTGCTGGCGCGGCTGGTCGCGGAGGCCGGCGACCAGGTGCTGCGCATCGGCCGGGCGCGGGCCACGACTTATGTCGCCCGCACGCGCAGCGACGCAGGCGACGCCTGGCCGCTGTGGCGGATGCGGCCCGACGCAACGCTCGAGGAGCTCGGCACCCTCCACCTGCTGCGCGGCGAGCGGTTCCAGTTCGTCCCGGCCGGAGAACGCCCCAACCTCATGCGACCGGTCGAAACCGTGCCCGGCCACTTCCCGGGCCTGCCGTGGTTCCTCGACGACCTGCGCCCCCAGGGCTTCCTCGGCCGCTCCCTCGCCCATCGCCACGGCGCGCAGCTCGGCGTCCCGGACGATCTGAACCGCTGGCAGCTGCGCGACATCCTGCTCGCCATGACCCGCACCGGCGGCACGGGGATCGGCGACCTGCTGCCCGGCCGCCATGCCGTGGACCTCGCGCTGGCCGAACTCGACGCCCCCGCCGATGCCGTCGCGGCCGAAGACCGCGGCGCGCGCTATGCGCAGTGGGCGCAGGCCGCCCTTGCCGGCGAGGATGTCGGCTCCTCGCCCGGCGGCGAGCAGCCCAAGTTCACCGCCACGGTCACCACGCCGGGCCGCCGCCGAGCGGTGCTGGTGAAGTTTGCCGTCGCCGACAGCGGGCAGGCCGCGCGCCGCTGGGCCGACCTGCTGGCCTGCGAACACATCGCCGGCCACTGCCTGCGCGCGGCCGGCCTGCCCGCCGCCGCGTCGGAACTGATCGACGCCGACGGTCATACCTGCCTGGAAGTGCAGCGGTTCGACCGCACCCCGGACGCACTGGGCCGCCGCGGCTTCGTGTCGCTGCTGGCGCTGGACGCCGCCTTCGTCGGCGACGGCGCCCGCGACTGGAGCCTGGCCGCCGAGCGCCTCGCCGCCCTGGGCTGGATCACCGCCGACACCGCGGCGCGCATCGCGCGCCTGCACTGGTTCGGACGGCTCATCGGCAACAGCGACATGCACCCGGGCAACCTCGGCTTCCACCTGGTCGACGCCGGCCCGTTCGCCCTGGCCCCCGCCTACGACATGCTGCCGATGTCGCTCGCCCCCTCGCGCACCGGCGCGCTCCGCGCGGCCACGCCGGTCCAGCCCGGCGCGCCCGACCGCGCCGGGCAAGTGCCGCACCTGGCCTGGGCCGCGGAGGTGGCAGGCGAGTTCTGGCAACAGGTGGCGACCAGCAACCGCGTGCGGGATCCCGCGCTGCGGGAAGTTGCCACTCGCAACCGTGAGGTCGTGGCGCGCTTTGCGAAGACGTTTGCTTCCGCACGCGCGTGATCGCGCGACGGCACGCAGTCCGCGATTGCGGGAAAAGTCGATTCTGATCCCTGTTTCCGCCGCGGCTTCGACCGGTGGTTTGAGTGATCTGCTTTGATGTAAGTGAACCTGACCCCGTTACTTTACTTCGTCATGACGGCCCGGGCAGCCTGCTCGGCCGGCCGAAACCGTGCCCGGCCATTCCCCGGCGCTGCCGTGGTTCCTCGACGACCTGCTTCCCAAAGTGAACCCGATCCGCTTTTTACGAACGGGCAAGAAGCGAACCGCTACTCCCGGACAGGCACGCGGTAGCCGTACTTCACGATCGCATCGTCCACGGGACCCGTCGACAGGTCGCTGTGGCAGGCGACGAAGTAGCTGCGAACCGCGCTTTCCATCGCACCAGGGACGAAGCTGTCCGGGTCAAGCGCCAGCGCCACGCGCGGCTCGTCGCCCCACTTCATGGCGGGCTGCGTCTTCGAACACCAGTAGCGCACCGCACTGGGCGCGGGGTCCCACTCGATCGCGACGCCGTCCGCGCTGTCCGGGTAATCGGGCAGGCCTCCGTCCTTCCGCGAATGATCCGAGACACCGCCGAGGACCGACCCCGCAAGCTCCACCCCGTCGCCGCCGTCACCGCTTCCACTCGCGACGTCCAGCTTCTCCCACTTCATCCAGCTGCAGGCATCCATGTGGCAGCGCCCCTGCGTTATCCTGCCGTCCGCATCGACGAACGGCTTGAATCCGTCCGGCACGACAGCCTCCGACCTTGTTTCCGCGGCCTGCGACTGCCCGCCCGTTTCCGGCGCGCTTCCGGCCTCGCCCGCTTCCGCCGCCGGCGCACCGGCATTCGGAGCCATGTTGCAGCCAGCCACGGCAAGCGCGGCCGCCGCGATCACCCAGGATGTCTTTTGCATCATCCGTACCCGTACGAAGAACCGGCCCGCAGGATAGTCGCCGCGATTTGAATGGAGGCTCACGCAGCCGCAACCGCGCGCAGTCCGCGATTGCGGGAAAAGTCGATTCTGACCCCTGTTTCGCTAGGAGAAAGCCCACTCTGACCTAGTTTCGCGCGAAACTTCCTGTAGGCGGCCGAGGTGGGCGCAGCAACAGGGGCGGACATGCCGATGTGGATCTGGGGTTTGTTTGGTGTCGTGGTGCTCGCCGCGGCGGTCTTGGTGATTCTGGTTCGCAGATCACTGCTCGCACAACTGGAGGCATGCCAAACGCAGCTGCAGGACGCGCGCGTGCGCGCCGAAGCCCTTGCCGGCGACGCCGCCCGTCTTGCCGACACACAGCAGCGCCTAAGCGACAGCGAGAGGAGTGCCACCTTGGCCGTAGACCAGTTGCGCGAGGCAGCCGGCCGCGAGTCGGACCTGCGAGCGCGGCTTGATGAATCCTCCGCTGCGCGCGAGAGCTCTGCCGGCGAGCTGACGGCTGCACGCGGCCAGATTCTAGATCTCCAGCAGCTGCTGGAGGCTGCCCGCCTAGATGCCGGAAGCCAACGGGCCAACGCGACCGCGCTCACGCAGCAGGTCGACGACCTGACGGTCCGGCTGACTGGAACGGAAGCTGCACGTGATGAGGTTCGCACCACTCTGGGCATCAGGGAATCACAGCTGGCGACGGTTGTAGCCGAGCGCGAAGCCGCGCTCACCCTCGTTGAGCAAACCCGGACGTACCTGCAGACCGCCCAAGCGACGATGCGCACGGTGTTCGTCGAGGCCGCAAGCAATGTGTTCGATGAGAAAGCTGCGGCACTCGACAGGCGGATCAAGGAAACCGGAGAACTGTCCAAACAGCAGTTGGACGGCACGCTTAAGCCTTTTGCCGAGCAGGTCGCGGGCTTCCGCACGCGAATCGAACAGCTCAGCGAGAACGCGGCGCGCGACAACGCTAAGCTCGAGGGCGCGATCGGCAAGCTGCAGGAACTCAATCGGGACATGGCCAGCGCCACTGGCGAACTCACCCGTGCGCTCAAGGGCAATTCGAAGACCCGCGGTGACTGGGGCGAAATGATTCTCGAGACCGTGCTGCGAGCCTGCGGACTCGAGGAGGGCCAGACGTTCCGGCGCCAAGCGTCCGCGCGGGATGATGAATCCGGCAGGATTCGCTATCCGGACGTGGTCGTAGACCTGCCTGATGGTCGCCAAGTGGTGATTGATTCCAAGGTCAATCTCATCGCCTGGGCCGATGCGCACGGCGCCGACACTTCGGAGGAATACCAAGACGCCCTGATCCGGCACGCCGCGGCACTACGCGGACACATGAAGGATCTGGCGGATAAAAACTACCCTAAGGTCTTAGGCGGACAGACGCTCGAGCTGACAGTGCTGTTCGTGCCTATCGAGGGTGCGCTCGCCGCAGCGCTGGCGATGGATCCGAACCTGCAGACAGACGCTTTCGCAAAACGCGTGGCCTTCGCTTCGCCTAACACCTTGATGGCTCTGCTCAAGGTCGTCGAGCGGCTGTGGACTAGGGATCGCCTGCAGAAGCGAATCGACGTAATCGGTACCGAAGCCGGCAAGCTGCTCGACTCGCTGACGGCCTTCCTCGACGACTTCTCGGCAATCGACGACAAGCTGCAAGCAGTCAACAAAGTCTACGGCATAGCCCGCAATCGACTGCACGAATCAAGGCAGTCCGTGGTCGCACGCGCGCAACGCTTGGTCACCGCCGGCGCCCGTGGCAAGAAGTTGCTGCCTGAGGAGTTGCAACCAGTCACGGAGGAGCAGTCGCTGCTGATCGAAAGCGACTCCGTGGAAACCCCGCCGTTGGAGGGCGACACCCCATAAGCACGAAGCAACCTGGGCAAAGCACAACCGAGTCGGGCTAGCACGTCAGTTGTCCCGACACTATTTTCCCGTTTCGCCAAGAAGTGAACCTGGCCCCGTTACCGCAGGCCCCGTTACCGCACCGTTACCGGTTTGGGTCCCGTTATTTGCCCTTTGGAAATGGCGACACAGGGCAGCTAGCTGCTACTTCGCTCGAACCTTTGCGTAGAGCTTGCGCAAGTGCTCGTCTGACATATCAAGAATTGGCTCGTACATGAAAGAGTTGATGTGGATTGACTCGGGCGTCATCAACAGGACCTGACGTAGAAGTGCATGCAATGCAGTTTCCGCAGGGAACTTATCTCGAACAAGATCAACAAGCCCGCTGGTCTGGTTTCCAGTTATCGCATCCGTCACCTGCGAATCGTTGATCTTCTTGATCATCAGTTGCTCTGCCGCAAGCCTTATGGCTATAGACAACACTATCTTGTGCTCGAAGTTGACTCCCTCGGGCTCCTGCGCCGACTTATCTGCCACCTCGAATACGAAGTCCAAGAGGTTTTTGGAAGGGTCAGCATGAGCCCCGTGCTTTCCCAGAATGGTATTGAAGTTCGTATCGAGATCACCGACGGTGATCTGATCACTGCCTGGCTTCAAGTGCAGCATCTTCGTTAGCTGCTCGTACGCCGACGACCCATACCCCAGCGTGTACTCCGCTACGTTCCTGATGAATGGGATGGTCGCAACTTTGATCGCGTCATTAATATAGAACTGGTTCTTCCAATGGTCGAAGATGTTCTTCTTCACTCCATACGGCTCTTGCAGAGTCACCTCACCTTTCGTCTTCACCGCCATGAAGCAGTTTTTTCGCCCAACATACCGAGAGCATGCGGTTCGAAAGAAGTCAAAGTTGTGCGTCAAAACGATCTGACGGAATGTCGGATGCTCTGCTGCATCACGGAGATACTCAATGATCGCGTACTTGTTCTTGTAGTCGAAAGAGTCAGCAATATCGTCGATAACAAACAGAGCGCTCTCGCCCGACTTCATCCTAACCTGCATATCAAACAGCACATTGAGAATGTAAAACGCCTTCGCCTCACCAGTGCTCAGCGCTTCAAGAAGCTGATCTTTTCCAACTTGCGCTTCATCTTCACCATCAACAAAAGTGAAGCCAAGCCTTGGTGCTTTGTCCTGCCCTAATATCACAGGCACTAAGTTCTCGACTTCCAGCCGGAAAGGAACAGTGAACCTGTCATTGAATATCTGAATGACGTCCTGCCATTGGGTCTGCTCTTGCTGTGCCGCCTCTTCAATCTTCTGCTTCTTATCGCCCGTCTCCTCAACCAGCACGATCAATGCCTGCACCTGATCGAAGCACTTCTTCAAGTACGACTTGATCACCTCCTCACGAAATTCATCAATGTTGGCCAAGTGGGGAAGCAGTTTTTCGTTTGCTAACAAGTACTCCTGAAGTGCTCGCAAGTCTTGATTCTTGTTCAAGCCAGCCTCGATCGCGCGGTACTTCTTTCTCAGATCAGGATCGTTCGTGATCGCTTCCCTCTCACCTTGGATGATTCCTTCGAGCTGTTTGACGTCATTGATCTCTACTACTTCCTCGCCGTTTAGCCTGACCGTGTGCTTCGCCTTGAAGAATCCGTTGTCTGCAAGGTTTTTAGCTACCGTGGACGCGTTGTAGTAATTGAATACACCGCGACGAAAGTACTTCGATTTGTCGATCAAGCTGTTGTAACTTTTGACATACGCCTCAATCGCGTTCTTGAAGTCTTCCGTTGAGAGAAACGCCAGCACCTTGCTGTCAAATATTTGCTCGTACGGAACATCAGCGAAAGGAGCGTCTTCTTGCTTCGCCACCTCATCCTTCACACGAATCAGCGCCTTCACAAATTGACTATCCGACTTCGTGAACGCGGTAGACACTTCGCGCTCAATGACCTTGGACCCTGAGACTTGACGTAGCGACTTCAGCAACCCTTCCTTGCAGGATTGCACTTCCTTCAGCAGCTTCTCGTACTCAAGGCGCAGTTCGCTGTTCACCAGCAGAAGTGAGGTTTTATCGCTCGGAATTACATCTTCGTAGCTCTTAACTACGACCACGGCGTCTTTGTTGATCGGGTCCCCCGCCTCGTCTTTGATGTCACGCCTGCTTACGCGATCTGGAAAGATGCGGTCGACTGTCTCTTTGTCTTGCGCTACGTCTCTGAAGGTTTGGGCAAAGGATGTCTTCATCGCGCCGTTCGGCGCGTAGATCGCTATCGCCCGCTTCTCGCTGAAGTCGAACGTTGTCTCTAGCTTCTTGATCCCATAGCAGTTCTCTAGATCTACGGTCAGCTTTTCCATATGACTCCCCCAATTCTTCATGCCCATACCGGCATAATTATCGAAATCGCGACGCAGCATGAGCGACAGTCTGGACACGCCGCATCTCATTCTGTGAGACAAACCCCAAGAAGAAATGGGGTTAGATCCACTTCTTACCCCAAACGCCAACCCAACCCAGACCAACGACTCACGTGCCGCCCCAGCGCGGCCTCGATCACCTCCGCACTCCCCGCCACATGCAACTCCCGCCGCGCACGCGTGATCCCGGTATAGACCAGCTCCCGCGTCAGCACGCGGTTCTCGCGCTCCGGCAGTAGCAGCCACACCTCGTCGAACTCCGAACCCTGCGCCTTGTGCACCGTCATCGCGAAGGCGCTGTCGTGCGCGGGTAGCGCGGCGGGGTGGAAGGCGCGGGGGCGGTCCGGGGTGTCGCCCGGGAACCAGGCCATCAGCACGCCGCGTTCGTCGCGCAAGCACACGCCGATGTCGCCGTTGAACAGGCGCGCCTGGGGGTTGTTCTCGGTGACCAGCAGCAGGCGGCCGTGGAAGTAGGGGTCGGCGCGGCGGCGGGTGTCGGTGAGCAGGGCTTCGATGCGGGCGTTGAGGGTGCGTGCGCCCTGCGGACCTTCGCGCACGGTGGTGAGGATGCGCAGGCGGTCGGCGAGCGCGAGGGCTTCGGCCGGGGTGGCGGCGGCGGCCAGGGCGCGCCAGTGGGCGAGCAGGTGGTCGCGGTGGGCCTGCAGGGGGTCGTGCAGGTTTTCGTGGAAGTGGACGTTGGCGAGGGTGCCTTCGCGCAGCAGGTCGATGGCGCGGGTGCGGTGGGTGGGGTTGGCGCTGTCGCGGACGGCGGCGGCGAGGGGGGCGAGGTGGAGGGTTTCGCTTTGGCGGTAGGGGTGGGTTAGGTGGACGCGAGGGGCTGGGAAGGTTGGGTTTTCCTTCGGTTGGGTGTGCTTGGGGCTGGTGGAGTGTGGGGTCTTTGGGGGGACTGGGTTCCCGCTTTCGCGGGAATGACGATCAAGAGCAGGGCGGGCAGAAGCGGGGCCGAGCAAGGGGGCCAGGGCTTCGGCGTCTTCGGGGGCGAGGGTGTCGCCGGGGCCGGCGGCGCGGAGGATGCCGGTGAGGACGTCGCCGGCTTCGACCGAGGGGAGCTGGTCTGGGTCGCCGATCAGGACCAGGCGGGTGCCGGGGGCGATGGCTTCGGCGAGCTTGGCCATCAACGGGAGGTCGATCATCGAGGCTTCGTCGACCACGACGATGTCGTGCGGCAGGGGGTTGTCGGCGTGGTGGCGCACGCGCGGGGAGTCGGGGACGGTGCCGAGCAGGCGGTGCAGGGTGGTGCCGGCGGTGGGCAGGGGTTCGAGCAGGGCGGGGTCGATGCCGGTGGCGGCCAGCGACTGCAGGGCACGGCGGACGCTGGCGGCCATGCGTTCGGCGGCACGGCCGGTGGGGGCGGCGAGCGCGATCCTCGGGGCGGGTTTGCCCGCCTGCGCGGCCTGGGCGACGAGGAGGACGAGCAGGCGGGTGATGGTGGTGGTCTTGCCGGTGCCGGGGCCGCCGGTGAGCAGGAGCAGGTTGTGGCGGAGGGCCAGGGCGGCGGCGCGGGGTTGGCGGGTGTCGGCTGGTTGGTGGGGGGTGTTCTGGTCGGGGCGGAGAGTGCCCTCATCCGCCCCCCGATCAGGTCGGGGGCAGGCTCTGCGGGCACGTTGACTCGCGCCATCCATGGCGCTCGCCCTGCGGGCGGCTTCGCCGTCCAAACCGGCAATCCCTTCCGGTTTGTCTCCCGCAGGCGGGAGAAGGGGTAGTTGCGGGGAGGCTTCGTCTTCGTCGCCTTCGTTGGCTGCGGGGACGACCGCGGCTGCGGCGGGGACTGGGGTGGCTGCGGGGAACAGTTGGGCAAACAGCGACGCCAGGGCTTCGACGTTCGTGGCGTCGAGGGTGCTGGCGGCGATGCGGTGCAGGTGGGTGGCCAGGCGGCGTTCGTATTCGCGATATCGGCGGAGGTAGAGCAGGCCGTGTTCGAGGACCAGCGGGGCGTCGGTGGTGGCCTCTTCGGCGGCGGCTTGCGGTTGGGACACCCAACGCGAGGCGGCAATGGCGTGGAGCCAGTCGTCGGCGGGGGGCCAGTCGATGTCGCCAGCGGCGAGCAGGCGGGGTTCGGCCGGGTCGAAGGCGGCGTGGCCGGCGGAGACGGCGAGGGAGGCGAGCGCGGCGGCGGCGAGGACGTCGTCGGGAGTGGCGGGGTCGAGGCGGCGCAGGGTCTGGGTGAGGGCGTGGTCGAGGGGGCGCAGGGTGTTGTTGCGCCGGAGGTCGTC
>PJTQ01000572.1_pt1 | contig 17780 bp, 19 predicted proteins | sample 1512231 | NCBI WGS metagenome assembly PJTQ01 (sample SAMN08177688, study PRJNA422409) | Soil metagenome, whole genome shotgun sequencing project. | isolation source: Soil (3) enriched on wood chips | place: USA: Madison | collected 2015-01-15 | reverse complement strand
TCCTCGGTGACGGGGCCGCGATTGTCGCATTTGTGCGTGGTACTGACGCCACGCTGTCAGCAGCGCCGGCGCAACCTGCCGGGGTGCGACGTGCACGCCCACCGCAGGAGCCCGGCGATGCCCAACCCCAACGTCCCGGCCTGGTCCGGAACCCCCGTGGCCGATCCCGGAGGACGTGGTGCCGCGTGCCGCCGATCGGGGATGATTGGGGCCGCATGCGCCGCGCCGACCGACTGTTCCTGATCATCCATGCCCTGCGCGGACGCCGTGCGGCGCTGCCCGCGCGCAGCCTGGCCGAGACCCTCGGCGTCTCGCTGCGCACGATCTACCGCGATGTCGCCGACCTGCAGGTCTCCGGCGTGCCGATCGAGGGCGAGGCCGGCGTGGGCTACATGCTGCGCAAGGGCGCGGACATCCCGCCGCTGATGTTCAACGCCGCCGAACTCGAAGCGCTGGTGGTGGGCACGCGCTTCGTGCGCGCGTTCGGGGGCGAACGCCTGGGCGTCGCGGCGCGCGCGGCGCTGTTGAAGATCGAGGCGGTGCTGCCGCCGGATCTGCGCGAACGCAGCCGCCACACGCGCATCTTCGCGCCGGTGATCCCGGGCCGACGGGAGGCGCGCGGCCCTGTCGACCGCCTGCACGCGGCGATCGAGGCGCGTGAACTGCTGCGGCTCGACTATCGCGACGGCGGCGACCGGGTCACCACGCGCGAGGTCGAACCGCTGTGCCTGGCGTTCTGGGGCGGGGTATGGACGCTGGGCGCCTGGTGCCGGCTGCGCGCGCAGTTCCGCAATTTCCGCCCCGACCGCATCGTCGCGATCGGCGAGACCGGGCGCAGCTTCGACGACGATCCGGCGCGCGGGCTCGAGGCGTACCTGTGCCAGGTCGATGCCTGCTGAGTTGCGCGCGCAAAAAGAGCACCGTCATTCCCGCGAACGCGGGAATCCAGTGGAATCGGTGCCCGATACTGGTGTCGGATCGCAGGGGACTGGATGACCAGACATTCGTCTGTTGAAAGCCCCGCTTTCGCGGGAATGACGCCGGAAGGCGTGCGGGATACGGCATCATCCCGGTCCCCCAGCCACTCAGATCACCCGCAACGTAATCGCCTTCAACACTGCCCGCGTCCTGTCCCGCGTCCCCAGCTTGTCCAGGATCACCGACACGTAGTTCTTCACCGTGCCCTCGGCCAGGAACAGCGAGCGCGCGATCTCCTTGTTCGAATAGCCGCCGGCGAGCAGGCGCAGGATCGCCACTTCGCGTTCGCTGAAGGTGTCGCACGGCGGTGCGTCGTCGCGGAAACGGTAGCGCGCGCGCACCGGGTTGGTGCTCACCGGCTGCAGCAGGCTGTCGCCGGCGGCGACGCGGACGATGGCCTCGCGCAGGTCCTCGGGTGCGGCGTCCTTGAGCAGGAAGCCCTGCGCGCCGGCCTCGGCCGCGCGCAGCGGCAGATCGTCGTCGTCGAAGGTGGTCAGCAGCAGCACCGGCGTCGCGTCGCCGCGCTCGCGCAGCCGGCGCAGCATCGCGATGCCGTCCATGCCCGGCATGCGGATGTCGCTGAGCACCACGTCCACCGGCGTGCGTTCGAGCTGCGCCAGCATGGCCGCGCCGTCGTCGGTCTCGAAGGCGACGACGATGCCGAGGTTCTCCAGCAGCGCGCGCAGCCCCGCGCGCACCAGCGCCTGGTCGTCGGCCAGCGCCACCCGCAGCGACGGCCCGCTCACGTTGCCGCTCCGGGGGCGAGCGGCAGCCGCGCGTCGATGCACAGTGCGCCGCGCGCGCCGGCGCGCAAGATGAGTTCGCCCTGCAGCGCGCCGATGCGTTCGCGCATGCCGGCCAGGCCGTTGCCTTCCCGGATCCTGCCGCGCAGCTGGCCGTCATCCTCGATGTGGACCGCGATCGCGTCGCCGTCGCGCGCCAGGTGCACGTGCACCACGTCGGCATCGGCATGGCGCGCGCTGTTGGTCAGCGCCTCTTGCACCAGGCGCAGGATCGCCTCGGCCACGGCCGGGTCGGTGACCTGCACGTCGTCGTCGATCTTCAGCCGCAGCGACGGGCGCGGCAGCGGCGCGGCCAGCGCGTGCAGCGCGGTGGCCAGGTCCAGGCCGCGCGCGTCGCGCAGCGCCTGGACCACGCCACGCAGGTCGCCGAGCAGTTCGCGCGCCAGCTGCTGCGAGACGCGCACTTCATCGCGCGCGCCCAGCTGCGGATCGGCCGCCAGCGCGCGCAGGTTGAGGGTCAGCGCGGTGAGCTTGTGCCCGGCCACGTCGTGCAGTTCGCGCGCCATGCGCAGGCGCTCGGCGTCGCGTGCGCTGTCGGCCAGCAGCGCGCGCGTGGCCAGCAGGTCGGCATTGACCAGCGCCAGCCGGTCGCGTGCCTGCCCGGCGCTGTGCGCGTAGTGGGCGCACAGCGCGGCGAAGATCTGGAACCCGATGTTGAGCAGGGTCACCACCAGTGGCGCGGCATGGCCCTGCACGACGAACACCAGGTACAGCGCGATGTCGGCCACCACCACGACCAGCATCGCGCGCAGCGGCGACCACGCGGTGACCACCTGGGTGATCCACACGATCAGCAGCACCTGCGCGGTGCCCGGCCGTGCGTCCAGCCCCATCAGCGCCAGCGCGAGCGCCGGTTCGAGCAGCAGCAGGCCCGCCCGCAGCGGCGCGTGGCCGTCGCGCAGCAGGATCTCGGCGAGGAAGGCGACCAGGAACAGCAGCAGCAGGCTCCACCCCAGCACGAGGTAGCCCGGGGCGAGGAAATGCAGCGACAGCGCCACCGCCAGCCAGGTGACCACGCCGGCGAACACCAGCGTGTGCATCAGAGGCCGCAGCGCGGGGTGCAGGATCATGGGCGGGATGCGCATGCCTGCATGCTGCGACGCACGCGGGCGGTGCGCAATGCATGCGCGGCAGGTGGTGACTTCCGGCAGGTGGTCGAGGTGACTGATGGCGCTGCAGGTCATCGGTCCTGCCGGGTAGGCTTTTCGTGCGGTCACGCCGGTTACGCGGACGATGGCCAGCCACCGTGCCACCAGGGCCGATCATGCGGCCAGCACGCCATCGGGAGACGACGACATGCGCTCGATCGACCTTCGCATCCTCTTCGCAGCCAGTTGCGGGCTGGGACTTGCCCTCGTGCTGTCCGGCTGCACGTCGGCGCGCGCGCCGGCGGTCGACTGCCACATCGGCGCGTATCGGCTGGCCGACGGCCGCATCGTCGACATCGCCCCGATCTCCGATCCGGGCGGCCTGCGCTGGCGCTTGCCCGACGGCCGCACCGGCCGCCTCGCGCGGGCGAACGACGGCACGTGGGCCAGCACCCTGGGCTGGACCGGCCGGCCCGACGGCGTGCGGGTCGCGTTCGGCGAATGCGGCGCGAATCGCATGGCGTACGACCGGAGCGAAGGCGAGCGGCTGGCGTTCGACGTGATCGACACGACCTTCGAAGGTGCCGGCGTTGCCCTCGCCGGCCGCCTGGTGCTGCCGAAGGGCGACGGGCCGGTGCCGATCGTGGTCGAAGTGCACGGTTCGGAGGACTATTCGGCGCGGGTCTTCAACACCCGCCAGCGCACGTTCCCGGCGCACGGCATCGGCGTGTTCGTCTACGACAAGCGCGGCACCGGTGGATCGGGTGGGCGCTACAGCCAGGACTTCGGACTGCTGTCCGACGACGCCGTCGCGGCGCTGCACGAGGCGCGGCGGCTGGCCGGGGCGCGCGCCGGCCGCGTCGGGTTCGGCGGCGGCAGCCAGGCCGGCTGGGTGGCCCCGCTGGCGGCGAGCAAGGCCGCGGTCGACTTCGTCGCCATCGGCTACGGCCTCGCCGACAGCCCACTGGCCGAGGACCGCGACCAGGTCATGCGCGAACTGCGCGCCGTCGGCCACGGGCCCGACGTGCTGGCCAAGGCACGCGAGGTGACCGATGCCACCGGCGAGGTCATCGCCTCGGGGTTCAAGCAGGGATTCGACCGGCTCGACGCGGTGCGCGACAAGTACAAGGGCGAGCCCTGGTGGCAGGACCTGGGCGGCGAATTCACCGGCGAGCTGGTCAAGTATCCGGAAGTGGCGCTGCGGCTGGTCGGCCCGATGCGCGACCAGGGCACCAGCTGGCGCCATGATCCGATGCCGGTGCTGCGCGGCCTGCAGGCGCCGCAGCTGTGGGTGCTGGCCGGCGCCGACAGCGAGGCGCCGCCCGAGGAAACCCGCCGCCGCCTGCTGGCGCTTGCGGCCGAAGGCAGGCCGATCACCACGGTGGAGTTTCCCGACACCGACCACGGCATCGTCGAGTTCGAAATCGCCGCCGACGGCAGCCGCCTGGACACCCGCGAAGCCGACGGCTACTTCCGCCTGCTGGTCGACTGGATCAAGGACGGCCGCCTCGATGACGCGGGTTACGGCGCGGCGCAGGTGCTCTCGCCGCCGGGCGCGCCGTCGACACCGGCCACCCCCGCGCTCCTGTAGGCGCGGCAGCGGCCGCGAGCGCTTCGCCGCAAGGAACGAAATGGAACGCCACCTGCGCGAATGGCCCGCCTGCAGTCCTGGCGACTTGCGAGCGCCGGGCGTCGGACCATGCCTCGCCCAGGATCAAGTCCGGGGCAGGCGCTACACGTCCCCGTCGCTGGCCCAGCCTTCGCCGGTGCCGCGCTGGTAGACCTTGTCGGTGTCGAGTACCGTGCCGGCGGGGATCGAGTCCTGCTCCGCCAGCCGCGCGTAGATCGGCGTGAAGTCCGGCCGCGTCGCCTCCATCAGCTGCTCGAAGCTGTCGATGACGAAATAGGTCTTCTGGTAGCTGTCGATGCGGTAGCGGGTGCGCATGATCCGTTCCAGGTCGAAGCCGATGCGGTTGGGTGCGCCGGACTCCAGCGAGTGCAGCGACTCGCCCTTGGACGACACGATGCCGCTGCCGTAGATGCGCAGCGCGCCGGCTTCGCGGATCAGGCCGAACTCCACCGTGTACCAGTACAGCCGGGTCAGGTTCTGCAGCGCATCGGCGCCGATGCCGTGCGCCTTCACCCCGCCGCGGCCGTAGGCCTCCATGTAGTCGGCGAAGATCGGGTTCATCAGCAGCGGCACGTGGCCGAACAGGTCGTGGAACAGGTCCGGCTCTTCGATGTAGTCGATCTGGTCGGGACGGCGGATCCACCAGGTCACCGGGAAGCGGCGGTTGGCCAGGTGGTCGAAGAAATCCAGTTCCGGCAGCAGGCCCTCCACGCCCATCAGGGTCCAGCCGGTGGCCTCGCGCAGCACCTCGTTGAGCTCGGCGAACTTCGGGATGCGGTCGGGCGTCATGCCCATCGCGTCCTGCGCCTGCAGGAAGGCCTGGCTGGCGCGCCCGGGCAGGATCTCGCGCTGGCGCGCGTACAGCGTCGCCCAGGTGGCGTGGTCGTCGGCCGAATAGTCGTCCCAGGGCTGCTCGACGATGCCGGTGGCGTAGACCGGCACCTTGCCCTTGTCGGTGTGCAGGTTCTCGACGCGGCGTGGGGTGGCGGACATGGCGGATCTCCGATTCGTACGACTCTTCACTTTATCCGCCAGAACGCGCAACAGGATTGCATAGTTGCAGTGTCTGGCCGAATAAGCGCAAGATTATTGCGTCATTGTGACGAATTGCGCACACCATGCCCGCCACCCGGCTCGACCGCACCGACCTGCAGCTGCTCGCCGAACTCCAGCGCGGCGGCCGCCTGACCAACGCCGAGCTGGCCGAGCGCGTCCACCTCTCGCCCTCGGCCTGCCTGCGCCGCGTGCAGCGGCTCGAACGCGACGGCGTGATCGCCGGCTACCGCGCCGAGGTCGACCCCGAACGCCTGGGCCTGGGCCTGCAGGCGTTCGTGCGCGTGCAGCTCAACCACCACGATGCCGAATCCGTCGCCGCCTTCGCCCGCTTCGTCAACGAATGGGACGAGGTCGTCGCCTGCCACGCCCTCACCGGCGACATGGACTACCTGCTGCAGATCGCCGTCCGCGACCTGGAACACTTCTCCCGCTTCCTGCTCGACCGCCTGCTCGCCCAGGCCGGCGTCGCCGACGTCAATTCAAGCTTCGTGCTGCGCACGGTGAAAGCGTTTCGGGGGATGCCGCTGCCGGGGTAGTGGAATTACTCTAGTGCGCGACGCCGAACTGGGCGCCCGGGAGGCCAGCATGCCGGCACACGAGAAGATCGATTACGTCGAGTACCCGGCGCGGGACCTCGACGCCACCAAGCGCTTCTTCGAACAGGCGTTCGGATGGGCGTTCGCGGACTACGGGCCCGACTACGCGGCGTTCTCGGGGCAGGGTTTGGACGGCGGTTTCTTCCGCGCCGATGCCGCGGCGCGCATCGATCGCGGCAGCGCCCTCATCGTGTTCTACAGCGAGGATCTCGAGGCCACGCTCGCCAAGGTCGTGGCGGCGGGCGGGGAGATCGTCAAGCCGATATTCTCCTTCCCGGGCGGCCGGCGGTTCCATTTCACCGAGCCCAGCGGCAACGAACTTGCCGTCTGGTCCGGCCCCGACGCCTGATCACGCGAACCGGAGACCCACATGGCAAGAGTGACCGGAATCGGCGGCGTGTTCCTGAAGTCCAGGCACGACAGCAAGGCGCTCGCGGCCTGGTACCAGGCGCACCTGGGCATGCCGTTGGCGGATTTCGGCGGCGCCGTGCTCAGGTGGCCGGACGACAAGGCCGACGACGACGGCCTCACGGTGTGGCATGTCGCGGACAGGGACAGCCAGTGGTTCAGTCCGAGCGACGCGTCTTTCATGATCAACTACCGCGTCGACGACCTCGACGGACTGCTGGCCCAGCTGCGCGAGGCCGGCGTGGCGATCGTCGGCGGCCCCGAATCGCACGAGAACGGCAAGTTCGCGTGGATCATGGATCCGGAGGGGAACAAGGTCGAACTCTGGCAACCCATGGCCTGGGACGACGGCAACAAGGGCGCCTGAAGCGATCGCTACGCCGGACGGCGTTGGCGGTTTCGTGATGTCACGCATCAGCGAATGGAGAGAAGAATGCACCTGATTCCATCCATCACCATCGCCCTGGCATTGGCAGGCACCGCGCAGGCCGCAACGTCGGCGCCGGAGGCGGTCGCGCAAACGCGCGAAGCCACCGAGGCCGCCGTGCTGGAATGCCACGCGCAGTACGCCCGCCGCTATGCCACGCACGTGGATGCCGCGCCGAGCGAGATCGCGGCCGGCGCGTTTGCCGCGTGCAGGCAGCAGATGGACGCATTCGAGGCGCTGGCCCCCGCCCTGGCGAAGGAAGATGCACACGTCGCCATCGGCGTGGGAGACGCGCGCGCCATGGAGCGCGAGATCGTCGCGCGTTTCCGCGAGGATGTCCGCAACGCGACCATCGACGCGGTGATCCGCACGCGTGCACCGTAGCCCGGTGCCGTCCGTCGCGCTCGACACGAGGAACTCACCGTGACCCATGCCCCGTCAGACGTCTCCAATGCGGGGCACTACACGTGGGGCGGCGTGTGCGACGGCTGGCGCCTGCTCGACGACCCGGCGCTCAGCGTCATCCAGGAGCGGGTCCCGCCGTCCGCCGGCGAAGCCCCGCACTTCCACGTGAAGGCGCGGCAGTTCTTCTACGTGCTGTCGGGCACCGCCACGATGGCGTTCGAGGACGGCAAGGTGACGTTCGGACCCAACCAGGGGCTCCACGTCCCACCCGGCACGCCGCACCGGTTCGCCAACGAGTCGGATGCGGACGTCGTCTTCCTGGTGATCTCGGCGCCCACGACCGCCGGCGACCGCGTCGACCATCCCCGCCTGCAGGACCGGTAGGGCGAAGCGACCCCCATCGTCCCAGAGGGCGGCGAGGGTGTCGCTTCGCGCGATCCAGCCCGCGAGCTCCGGCGTGTCAGAAGCGGTTGTCGCCGTCGAGCAGCCGCCCGATCCCGCCCAGCACCGAGCCTTCGCCGCGATCCTTGCCGCCCGACTGCGGCGCCGCGGCGAGCATGCGCCCGGCCATGCGCGAGAAGGGCAGGGACTGCAGCCACACCGTGCCCGGGCCGGTGAGGGTGGCCAGGAACATGCCTTCGCCACCGAACAGCATGCTCTTGATGCCACCGACCGGCTTGACGTCCATGTCGACGCTGGCATGGAACGCGACCACGCAGCCGGTGTCGACGTCGATGCGCTCGCCCGCGGCCAGCTGGCGTTCCATCACCGTGCCGCCGGCGTGCACGAACACCCAGCCGTCGCCCTCGAGCTTCTGCATGATGAACCCCTCGCCGCCGAACAGGCCCGTGAGGATCTTGCGCTGGAAGTGGATGCCGATCGACACGCCGCGCGCGCCGGCCAGGAAGCTGTCCTTCTGGCAGATCAGGCGCCCGCCGTGCTCGGACAGCTTCATCGCCATCACCGTGCCGGGGAAGGGCGCGGCGAACGCCACCTTCGCCTTGCCCTGGCCGGCATGGGTGAACACGGTGGTGAACAGGCTCTCGCCGGTGACCACGCGCTTGCCCGCCGACAGCAGTTTGTCGAACACGCCGCCGCCCTGGCCGCTGTGCGAGCCGTCGCCGAACAGGGTGTCCATCTGCACCGCTGCGTCCTTGTACATCAGCGCGCCGGCTTCGGAGATCGCGCTCTCGCCCGGGTCGAGCTCGACCTCGACGAACTGCATGTCGCCGCCGACGATGCGGTAGTCGATCTCGTCGGCGCGGCCGCCGCCGGAGCCGGTGGACGGCAGCGCCGGCATCGACGGCGGCCGCGCGGCGGCGGTCGCGAGTTCGGGCGCCTCGCCGACCGGCTTCCACGCGGCCATGCCATCGCGCCAGCACAGGTCTTCGGGATGCTGCCGGGCGTGGGAGAGGGCGGCGTTGTCGTCGAGCGGCCCGACGCGCTGGCTGTTGCTGCCGGAGGTGAAGTACCAGTGGGCCATGGGGCGATCCTTCGGGAGGGGGAACTGGAGTTTATGGCGGTGGCAACCGCCGTCGATGTGCCGGAGGTCGCCCGGCCCCGTGTTGCCGTCCGCGTTGCCGTGGTGGGCGCGGCCGTGCCGCGCCCGCAGGGCGATTACCTGGCGAACATGTCGCCGAAGAAATCGCCCTCGTTCCAGCGCGGGCGCTCGGCGTCATCGCCGATCAGCTGCCCGATGCGCGCGTTGAGTCGCGCCATGCGCGCGGCATCGCCGTACTGGATCGGCTGGGTGTCGGCGTCGTCGCAGGGGCGGTGGTAGCAGTTGCGCAGGAAATACCGAAGCGCCACCAGCGGGTCGCGGGCCTTGTCCTCGTCGGCCGGCACCACGCCGCCGGCCAGGTACACCGCCGGCACCCCGGCGCGGATGAAGGCGTACTGGTCGCTGCGCACGAACACGTTTTCCTCCGGGAACGGGTCCGGCGACAGCGCCACGCCGATGTCCTTGGCCGCCGCCTCCAGCGTGGCTTGCAGCGTGGAATGCTCCACGCCGATCGGCACCACGTCGGTGGTCGGCGCCATCAGGATCGGCATGTCCATGTTGATGTTGGCGACCATCGAGCCGGCCGGCACGGTGGGATGGGTGGCGAACCATTCCGAACCCAGCAGGCCCTTCTCCTCCGCGGTGACGGCGACGAACAGCAGCGAGCGCTTCGGCCGGTCGCTCGCGTCGGACAGCTGCTGCGCGGCCTCGAGCATGATCGCCACGCCCAGCGCGTTGTCGAGCGCGCCGTTGTAGATCCGGTCGCCGTCCACCGGCGCGCCGATGCCGACGTGGTCCAGGTGCGCGCTGTAGACGACGTGTTCGGCGGCCAGCGCCGCATCGCCGCCGGGCAGCTTCGCGACCACGTTGCGCGATTGGACCGGCACGATCTTGCTGCGCGCGGCCAGCGCGATCGTGCCGGGCAGGGCGAAGCCCTCGAGCGTGCCGTCGCGCGCGGCGTCGAACAGCTGCGCGGCGGTCTGCGGGCCGTCGGCGAACACCAGGTCGGCGGCGGCGGCGCTGACCGAGGCCACCACGCGCAGCTGCGGGAAGGTGTCGGGGTGGTGGCCGTCGTCGCCGCGCAGGCGCATCGCCGGCTTCTGCCAGTTGGCGGCCTGCTGGGCCCACGGCGAGCTGGCCTCGTCCTGCGCGGTGTTGACGAACACCGCGCCGATCGCGCCGCGCGCGGCCACCATGCGCAGCTTCTCGCGATACGAGGCGTGGAACGCGCGCCGGTCGTCGTCGAAGCGCGCCGGCGCGCCGCCGAACAACACCGCGATCTTTCCTTTCAGGTCCAGCCCCTTGAAGTCGTCCACGCCCAGCGCCGGCGCATGCACCGCCTGGCCGACGAACACCGCCGGCGCCTCCACCGCGCTGCGCGCGGCGTTGACGTCGGGCTGCGGCAGGAACTGGTCGCCGAACCGCAGCTCGATGCTGCGGCCGCTGCGGTTGACCGCGAAGTACGCACCCTCGCGCTCGCGCGTGGCCTGGAGCAGGGGCACGTGCTGGAAGAAGGTGCCGTCGTCGCCTGCCGGCTGCAGCCCGATGTCGGCGAAGCGCGCGGCGACGTAATCGGACGCCATCTGGTAGCCACGGGTGCCGGTCTCGCGGCCTTCCATCGCATCGTCGGCGAGCTTGCGCACGTCGGTCTCGATGCGCCGTGCGGCGGGGTCGCCCGCCCATGGCGCCGGCGCGGCGTCCTGCGCGGCCGTCGTGGCGGCGTCCGGCGGCGCTTCGCGCTGGCACGCGGCCAGGCACAGCAGGCCCAATGCGAGGAGGCAGGCAGTGAAGGCGCGGCGCATCGACGTGGTTCCGGCTTGGGGAGCCGCGACGCTAGCACAGCCGGCTTTGATCCCTGCAGCCGACCCGCGCAGGCGCGGTATCAGCCGCGAGTTTCGGCGCCCTCCCTGCGACGGCTGGGGAGGGCTGCTCCTGGATCACCGCGAACCGTGGGCAGCCCCTCCCAGCCTCCCCCTGCCGTCGCAGGGAGGGGAAAGCAAAAAAGGTTCTTCTCCCAACGGAGGAGACCGAAGTCCGCAAGCGGCTGCAGGCGGTGTCAGGGATTGTCATCCCGAGCGCAGCGAGGGATCTGTTGTTGCCCCCAGCAGATCCCTCGCTGCGCTCGGGATGACGGGCCATTGGGAGCAAGAGCCAAAAAAGTGAGACAGGGGATGCGAAGCGCGCCTAATGCTTCGGCGAGTCGGGCAGGTACAGCGCCGCGATCTTCATCGCCAGCCGGTACGGCTCCGGGTCGTTGCGGTTGGTGAGCACCACCACCGTCAGGTGCCGCTGCGGCCAGCGCACGATCACGTTGCGGCCGCCCATCGTCTCGCCCGAGTGCCACAGCACCTCGCCGTGGATGCGCCAGCCGTAGCCGTAGCCGTCGACGTCCACTTCGTCGTGGATCGGGTTGTGCACGGTGAAGGCGTCGGCGCGGAACGCATCGGGCAGCAGGCGGTCGTCGTACAGGGCCGCGTCCCATTTGGCCAGGTCCTCGATCGACGAATAGATGCCGCCATCGCCCAGCACCGCGCTGGTCGGGCTCTGGTCGGTGCGCACCCAGTGCCCGTCGACCAGGCTGTGGCCGTAGGCACGGCGGGCGACGGTGGAGATGCCGTTCTCGAAGGCCACGCTGTCGTCCATGCCCAGCGGCTTGAAGATGCGCTCGCGCAGGAACGTGGCGAAGTCCTGCCCGGACGCCTCGCCGACGATCAGCGCCAGCAGCGCGTAGGCGCCGTTGCTGTAGCGATAGCCGGTGCCGGGTGCGAAGTACAGGCGGTCCTCGCGTTCGAGCAGGTGCAGCACGTCGATGTCGTGCACCTGGTCAAGCGTGTCCTGTCCGGTGGCGTCGGGCGCCATCAGGTCCTCGTAATCGATCAACCCGGAAGCGTGGGTAAGCAGGTGGCGCACGGTGATCGGATCGGCGCTGGCCGGCAGCGACGGCAACCACTTGCGCACCGGGTCGTCGAGCGAGAGCTTGCCGTCTTCGGCCAGCAGCCCGATGGCCGCGGCGGTGAACTGCTTGCTCACCGAGGCCAAGCGGAAGTTGGTGTCCGGCGCGACCGGCGTGCCGGTGTCCAGGTCGGCCAGGCCGTAGCCGCGCCGCACCAGCGGCGCGCCGTCGCGCAGCACCAGCACCGCGGCACCGGGGACGTCGCCGGTGTAGTCGCGCATCAGCGCGTCGACCGGGGATTGCGTCGTCGTGCCCCCCGTGGCGCAGCCGCCGAGGAGGACGGCGAGCAGGAACGACGCGGGCATGGCGAGGCGCATGGGCCGATTGTAAGCACAAGACCGGCGTCCGGCCGCCCGGCTCTTGCAGGAGCGGTCTCAGCCGCGAACTTTGCCCTTCCGCGGCCGGACGAAAAGCGCGCGGCTGAAGCCGCTCCCACGGGACTACCGGGGGTCTTCCTCCCGGCGCGGGAAGCGCAGCACCACGCCGCGTTCCTCCTCCTGCCGTTGCCACAGCACCGGCACGTCGTGCGGGGCCCCGGGTTCGAACTGGTCGCGATCGTCAGCGGCGGCGCGGGCTTCCTGCGCGGCCAGCTCCTCCTCGATCTCCCAGCTGTACTTGCGCCGCGGCGGCTTCGGATCCCTGTACCGGAAGAGGAAGGCCGCCACGACGCCGGCCACCGCGCCACCCAGGTGCGATTGCCACGACACGCCGAACTCGCGCGGCAGCACCGTAAGCAGCATGCCCCCGTAGAGGAACACCGCGATCATCGCGGTCGCGACCGAGGCGCGGTCGCGGCGCAGCAGGCCGAGCACGAACACCAGGAACAGCAACCCGTGGCCGAGCCCGCTGGCGCCCAGGTGGTGCGAGCCGGCATCCCCAAGCAGCCACGCGCCCAGGCCGGAGCCCAGCCACAGCAGCGGCAGCGCGCGCACGGTGGCGCGGGGGTACACGCTGCCGGCCAGGGTGCCGAGCAGCAGCAACGAGACCGCGTTGGCGCCCAGGTGTTCGGGCGAGCCGTGCAGCAGCGGCGCGGTCAGCACGCCGAGCAGGCCGGCCGCGGTCTGCGGGGCCACCGCGAATGGCCGCCAGTCGAGCGCCTGCTGGGCGGCGAACATCACCGTCAGCAGCAGCACGAAGGCGAGGCTGGCCTTGAGCGCACGCAGCAGGCGCGCGCGGTCCGCCTTGCGTTGGCCGGCCGGGTCGGGAGGCGGTTGGGGCGTGTCCAGATGCATGGTCCGAGGATGGCGCCGAATCGCGGCGATGCAAGCTTCCGGAATGGGAGGGAGTATCCCGGCCGTCCAGCCGATCCCCCGGCGGGCGCCGCTTTGGCCGCGATTGCGCCACGGACACAATCGCGGCCATGGCCGCTCCCGCGAAGGAATCGGACGTCGCACTGGGCGCAAGGAAGGGCGCGCGGTTGCAGCCGCTCCCCACAGGGGCGGCGCCCCGCGGGCGATAATGCGCGCATGAACGACGCCATTCCCACCCTCCGCCTGCGCAACGCCTGGCGTGGCAGCCATCCGTGGATCTTCCAGAAGCTGGTCGAAAAACCCGCGCAGCGGCCCAGGCCCGGCAGCATCGTCGACGTGGTCGGTGTCGACGGCACCTGGATCGGTCGCGGCTTCTACAACGGCCATTCGCGCATCGCGCTGCGCATGCTGGAGGCCGATCCGGACGTGGCGATCGACGCGGGCTGGTTCGCGCACCGCATTGCCGAGGCGGTGCGGCTGCGGCGCGATGTACTGAGGCTCGACGAAGTCTCCGATGCCTGGCGCGTGGTGCACAGCGAGGGCGACGGCCTCTCCGGCCTGGTGGTCGACCGCTACGCGGACCTGCTGGTGGTCGAGTTCTTCAGCGCCGGCATGTTCCGCCATCGCGAATGGATCTACGAGGCGCTGCGCACGCAGTTCCCCGGCTGCCGCTTCCACGCCTTCGCCGACGAGCACGTGCAGAAGCAGGAGTCGTTCGACTTCCGCGGCTCCGAACCCGCCGCGCCCGCGGTCATCACCGAGCACGGGGTGAAGTTCCGCGCCGACCCGGCCGGCGCGCACAAGACCGGCTTCTTCGCCGACCAGCGCGAGAACCGGCAGTGGCTGTCGCAGCAGGTGACGGGCAAGCGCGTGCTCGACCTGTGCTGCAACACCGGCGGCTTCGGCGTGTACGCGGCGGTGCGCGGCGCGGACGAGGTGGTCGGCGTCGACATCGACCAGGACGTGCTCGACATCGCCCGCGGCAACGCGAAGTTGAACGACGTGCGCGTCCGCTTCGTGCAGGCCGACATCTTCCCCTGGCTGCGCGATGCGGCCAATGGCGGCGACGCCTACGACGTGGTGATCCTGGACCCGGCGAAGATGACCCGCGACCGCGAGCAGGTGATCCCGGCGCTGAAGAAATACCTGGACATGAACAAGCTCGCGCTCGGCGTGGTGAAGCCTGGCGGCCTGTTCGCGACGTTTTCCTGCACGGGACTGGTGCGCGAAGACCAGTTCCTCGACATGCTGCGCCGCGCCGGCTACTACGCCGGGCGCACGCTGCAGGTGCTGAAGGTGGCGGGCGCGGGTGCGGACCATCCGTTCCTGGCGAACGTGCCCGAGTCGCGATACCTGAAGGCGGTGTTCTGCCGGGTGCTGGACTGAAAATCCGGCAACGCGGCGGGAGCCGCTCCCACAACGGCGTCGTCGTCGTTCACCGTGACTTCCGTCATGCGTCCGTGCGACGCGGCGTGACTTTTCGCACGCGCCCGCGAAAAGCGCATGCCGCGATCCTGATGGCGTCCACTCCCCCGCCGGATCGAACATGCGCCACGTCCTCCTCGCAATCGCCTGCCTGTTCGCGCTCGCCGCCGGCGCCGCGCGCGCGGGCGACGACGTGCAGTCGCCGGAGCCTTCCTCGCGCCAGTGCGGCCTGTCCACGCCCTACAACGTGCAGGTCGATGGTGGCGGCGTCTGGTTGTATCGCCGCGAGGGCGCGCCGAAGGAAATCTTCTTCCATGACGGCACGCTGAGCGTCGACCGCCAGGTGCAGGCCGTCAGCGACGCCGATGCGCAGCGGCTGCGTCGGATGGAGGACCAGGCGCGCGCGCTGATGCCGCAGGTCGCGGACGTCGCGCGCGAGTCGATCGACATCTCCTTCGACGCGCTCGCCGGCGTGATGCGCGTGATGACCGGCAGCAAGCGCAAGGCGCGCAAGGTCGAACGCCACCGCGTCGATGCGCTGGAACACATCGACGCCAGCCTCGGCCGTGGCCGCTGGGACCAGGACGTGTTCGGCGAGGCGTTCGAGCGCAACGTCGAACGCACCGTCGAGGAGATGACCGGCAGCATCGCCCGCAGCGCGCTGTGGGCGGTGTTCACCGGCCGGGCCGGCGCGCTGGAGAAACGTGCCGACCGCCTCGACGCGGAGATGGAGTCCATGCTCGAAGCGCGCACCGCCCGCCTCGAAGACCAGGCGCAGGCGTTGTGCGACGGCGTCGTCGCCCTGCGTGCGCAGCAGGACGCGCTGGCGTATCGCTACCGCGACGCGCCGCTGGTGATGCTCGAGCCCGACCCGTCGCCCGCGCGCACCGTCGCATCGAACGGCGACACGGACCACGAGGCCATCGCGGTGGACCAGCCGTGACCCCGCGGTCCGCACGATGCTCCCGCCGCCGGCTTGCCGGCGTCATGGGCGCCCTGCTGCTGGCCTGCGGCGTGGCGCAGGCGCAGGTCGACCTCGACGTGCTGGACCGCGATCTTGCCGGCCCGCGCACGCAGGTGCTCGTGCTTGGCAGCGTGCACCTGTCGCAGCTGCCGGAAGGCACGGACCTCGAGCCGGCATCGCTGCAGTCGCTGCTGGAAAAGCTGGCGGCCTACCAGCCCGACGTGATCACCATCGAGGCGCTGTCCGGCGAAACCTGCGACCTGATGCAGCGGCATCCGACGGTGTACCTGCCCGAGGACGTCGACATGTACTGCCCGGACACCGCGAAGGCGAACGCCGCCACCGGCCTGGACGTGCCGGCGGCGATCGCGGAGGTCCGACGCACCCTGCGGGCATGGCCGGACAAGCCGGCCGACGCGCAGCGCCGGCACCTGGCGGCGCTGTTCCTGGCCGCGGGCGACCCGGCCTCGGCGCTGGTGCAGTGGTGGCAGCTGCCGGAAGCCGGGCGCCATGCCGGCGACGGCCTGGACGACGTGCTGGTGCAGGACCTGCGCGCGCGGGAAGACCGGGACAACGAGAGCTACCAGGTCGCCGCCCGGCTCGCCGCGCGCCTGGGCCTGCCGCGGGTCCATCCGGCCGACGACCACACCGGCGACAACGTCGACCTCGGCGGCCCCCCGGAGGCCTACGGCAAGGCGATCTCGGCGCTCTGGGCCAGTGCCGCGCCGCGCGCCAAACCGATGCGCGACCGCGAGGACGCGCTGGCACGGAAGGGCGACGTGCTGGCGCTGTACCGCTTCATCAACGCCCCCGGCAACCTCCAGCTCCGGGTCGAATCGGACTTCGCCGCGGCCCTGCGCGACACCTCGCCGCAGCGCTTCGGACAGCGCTACGTGGCCGGCTGGGAAGGCCGCAACCTGCACATGGTGGGTCACGTCCGCGCCGCGTTCGCCGGCCATTCCGGCGCGCGCGTGCTGTGCATCGTCGGCGCCACGCACAAGCCGTGGTTCGACAGCCTGCTCGGACAGATGCAGGGCGTGGACATCGTCGACGTGGAGCAGGTGCTGGAGTGACGGCGGCGGCGGGAACCACCGCCTCCGCATCCGTCGCGCGCGGGGAACGCGTCATCGCGCCGGGTTATCCTGCCGCGCCGGTTTGAACCCGGCGCGCGGGCACAGATCCGCCCGCGCGACATCGCGCCGAACGAAGGAGTCCCCATGAAGCCGTCCGCGTGCATCGCACCGCTGTTCGTCCTCGCCGTCCTGCTGGCCGGTTGCCAGAAATCCCCCGCGCCCGAAACATCCGCCGGGACCGATGCCGCGCCCGCGGCCACCGAACCGGCGCCCGCCGCGTCCGATGCCGCGGTGGCCGCCGCCGCTCCCGGCGACGCGACGGTGGACGAAGAGGCTTCCGCGGAAGCAGTGTTCGACATCGGGAAGATCCCGGTGTCCGACGCGCCGCTGGGCGAGTTCCCGTACTTCTCGCTGCCTGCCGGCTACGAGGCGATGAAAAAGCCGGTGCAGATGGACTACGCGCGCTTCCCGTTCTGGACCGGCAAGGGCTTCGAATGGGTCGAGGGACGCAGCTACGAGACGCGGATCCGCAAGGCCAAGGACAAGACCTGGTCGGAGCTCGAGCTGCGCAAGAACATCGAAACGCTGCTGACCAGCGTCGGCGCGGTCGAAGTGACATCGTCGAAGATCCCGCGCGAGTGGATCAAGCAGCTCGACGCCGACACCAAGCAGGGCCACATCGATGGCCTCGGCGATGTCTACAACCGGCCGGCGACCGTCTACGTCCTTCGCCGGGCCGACCGCAACATCTGGGTCCACCTCGTCACCAACAGCGGGAGGGGCAACTGGATCATCATGGAGACCGCGCCGTTCGAGCCGACGGCGAAGCTGATCGACGCCAGCGCGATGAAGCAGAGCCTGGATGCCACCGGCAAGGTCGCGCTGCAGGTCAATTTCGCCACCGACAGCACGCAGGTCGAGGCATCGTCGAAGCCGCAGGTCGACCAGGTCGTGCAGCTGCTGCAGGACGACCCGTCGCTGCAGCTGTCGATCGAAGGCCATACCGACAACACCGGTGACGCACAGCACAACCGGGTGCTGTCGGAAGGTCGTGCGAAATCGGTGGTGGCCGAACTGGTCGCTCGCGGCATCGACGCTGCGCGCCTGCAGGCGCAGGGCTACGGCGACAGCCGGCCGGTGGCCGACAACGACACCGAGGCCGGCCGCGCCGAGAACCGTCGGGTGGAGCTGGTCAAGCGCTGACCGCATGCGCGACGGACTGG
>PJTQ01000570.1_pt1 | contig 17801 bp, 14 predicted proteins | sample 1512231 | NCBI WGS metagenome assembly PJTQ01 (sample SAMN08177688, study PRJNA422409) | Soil metagenome, whole genome shotgun sequencing project. | isolation source: Soil (3) enriched on wood chips | place: USA: Madison | collected 2015-01-15 | reverse complement strand
GGTAGTTCGATCAATACCTGATAGGATGGCATCCCACTGAACATGGAATTTGTCCATAGCGGCATATCGCCATCACGCGCTTCGATGTCCAGGATTTCTTTCTGGCCGGCTTGCGCCTGCAATACATCATGTTGGTATAGCACCTTTCCCTGCCACGCGGGTGGGAAATAGATGAACGTGATGGCGATGAAAACACCTATTATCGCCAAGTGGGTTGAGTTATTGTTGAACCAGGTTTTCATTCAATGGCTTCAATTACTGTATCGTTTTTTTTCAAACAAAGGCCAAACTTAGATAAAATGCTCGGTATTCGCGAACTCCCAGCCAATAAAAATGTAGTTGCCCGCTTACTCTCCTTTCTGAATCAACCGGCTGATATCCTTCAGTTCGCCAAATAGCACTAAGATGTCGTCTTCGGCCAGCGCCGTGTCCGACTGCGCGATGCCCGTGGCTTCTTTCCTCACTTTCATTTTACCATTTTCGAGCTGTTCAGTCGATTTAATGGTCGTCAGTACGATTACTTTGAACTTGTTGGTGAGGTTGGCTTCCTTCAGCGTCATCCCCACATATTTTGCAGGCACCTTGGTTTCGATGATACTGTATCGATCAGAAATTTTAAATGAATCCACGATATCGATATTGTCCAGCCGCATCGCCAACCGAGCAGCGGACTCTTCCTCGGGCATGATGTATTCATCGATATCCATGGCTTCCAATACAGTTTTCTGTAGGTCGGACACCACACGGCCGATAATGCGCTTCACGCGAAGCTGCTTAAGCAGCGCCGTGGTAAGCAGCGAAGCACCTTCATCCTCACCGATAGCGACAATGACCGCATGAGCGTCCGTCAGCGGCAGGGCGCTAACCGCATCGATATCCGTACTATCCATGCACACCGTGTGCGTGACCTTTTCTTTCAACTGTTCCACTTTTGCCATACGGTTATCAACACCGATTACCTCATGCCCGAGTTCCGTAAGCCGGATAGCCAGCGATTTTCCGAAGTTACCAAGACCCAATACGATATACTTCATAACACCTAATTTTAGAACAACACTTTTTCCTGCGGATACGTAAAATTCCGATTTCTGGTATTTTTGATTAATGCGACAAGCAATGTCAAGAGTCCAACGCGGCCAATAAACATGGTGCACGTGATGATCACCTTTCCGCCATCACTGAGTGCTGGCGTGATGCCGAGGCTAAGCCCGCATGTAGCATATGCAGAGAAACATTCAAACGCAATATTCAACAACCCTTTATCACCATCGGTAATAGTTAACGCAAAAATAGACACGCCGATAGCCAACAAAGACAGCATGATGATGGCAAAAGCTTTGTTAACCGCATCGTTGGAAATTTTGCGTTTGAATACCTCCAAGTCATCTTTTCCTCTTGCTAAACTGATAATATTCAGGATTGCGATAGCAAACGTCGTGGTTTTAATCCCACCCCCCGTCGATCCGGGAGATGCGCCAATCCACATAAGCAATATCATCAGCATCACCGTAGGGAACGTAAAATCGCCCATTCCCGAAGTGATAAATCCCGCGGTCCGGGACGAAGTACCCGTAAAGAAGGCCGAAACAACCTTTCCCCATAGGGTCTGGTGTTCGGCAAGCGTATGGTTATATTCCAGCAAAAAAGCACTTAATGTAGCGAAAACGATAAGAATAAAGGTAGTCCACCCAACCAACCGCGAATTAAAACTGATTACCCATGCACGGTAGCTAAATGGCCTTCCGTAAAACACCCTACTAAACAAATTGATCAGCCAGCGCCTGATAAACGTGTAGCTGTTCAACACGATCGCAAAGCCTACCCCACCTAATATAAACAACGCGGCAATAACGAGTTGCAGGTTATAGTTAAACCGCAATAGGGGATTTTGAATGCCATCGCTAACTGTTGAAAACCCGGCATTACAAAACGCTGATATGGTGTGGAACACAGCAAAAAACAAGCGTTCGCCGTTCGACTCAAAATCCGATGCCTCCACACTGAAGTAGATCAATGCCGCTCCTATAGCCTCAAAAAACACGGTGATGAAAACGATTTTGAACAAGGTATTAATAACAGACCCTACCTTGTTTTGCCCCAGCATCTCGCTGTACATCAGTTGGTTTTTATACGAAAGCCCTCCTGAAAAAAAATATCCGAAAAATCCAGTAAAGGTCATGATGCCCAAAGCACCCAATTGGATGAGCACCAATAGTACCGTTTGGCCAAATCCGGTGAGGCGCATAGATACATCGATGACCGAAAGTCCGGTGATGCATACACCACTTGTAGCCATAAACAATGCATCTACAAAACTCAACGGTTGGCCGGATGTGGTACGCGGAAGCATCAACAGCAATGTGCCGATCAGGATAAGCACCAAAAAGCTGATGACAAAGAGGATGGTAGGATTAAAATAAAAGTTATCGAAAAACAGGCTATTTTTGGATAGTTCCGTAAGGAAGACAGCCAGTATCCCCAAATACAACCACTCATCCTGCTGCAGAAAGGCGAGCTCCCGCTGTCCTGTTACCCGAGCCAATGTAATGACCGCAAAATATCCCATGAGGGCTATCCCCCCATAATGGGCAACTGCGATTCGCTTTACGGCGACAACGGATAATATTGTGCGGATCACGCTCAATACCATGAGCCCGTAAAACAACCACTTACTGATGATGGTGAATTGTCGTGCAGTGGCTTTATCTGTATTGTAACCTAGGTGAAACAGCACAATCAATGCACAAGCCAAGCTGACATACAACATCACCCGGTCTATTGCCTTTTCCCGGTATTTGAAAATGTACTTGATGCCACTCAGCATGACGGTGTGATTAGCGCCCCACGAGCTCGATATGATACAGCTTGCTCCATAGTTTGCCGGTCACGAAAAGCCGGTCACCTTGCCGATCGTAGGCAATGCCATTAAGCTCGTTATCGTGGTCCGCTTTATCCGGATAAATACCGATGAGGTTGATTTCGCCTTCAATAGCACCGGTTGCCGGGTCGATGATCACAATGATATCCTTCGTATACACATTGGCATATATTTTACCATCAATATACTCCAGCTCATTGAGGCTATCCAGCGGACCTTTATCGTTATACACTTCAATAAACCCTTCTTCGGCATACGTGTCTTTGTTGAGGAAATAGAGCCGGCTACTGCCATCGGATTTGATGAGGCGCGTGCCATCATAGCAAATCCCCCATCCTTCCGGACTTTGGTCGTAGGCAAACTCGCCAATTTTAGTAAAGGTATTTTTATTATACACAAAGCCTATTTTCGGATCGCGCCAGGTAAGTTGGATAACTTTGTCATCGACAAGGGTCAGTCCTTCACCGAAGTGCCGATCATCCAATTCGATTTTTTGCAAGATCGCTCCCGTTTGATAGTTTACCTTGCGGAGTGTAGATTTGCCCAACTGGCCGGTGCTTTCATACATCACCCCATTTTCAAATTCCAGCCCTTGCGTATAGGCTTCCGCATCATGCGGGTATTCGTTAATAACCTTGAAGCCATATCGCTTCGGGGCATGGGGTACCACCACGATATTGCTGTAAGCCACCCGTTCTTCGCCATTGTGATAAAGCTTGGCACTGAGCGTTCGGCTACCGAAAGCCGCCTTTTCTGTATCGAGGGTTACCGATGTACTATCGGTCTTCCGCGCCAACACTTCCCCGTCCATGCTATACACCACGGAATCAAATGATGAAACATCAGCCGGAAACACCAATTTCAACGGAACAGACGCTCCAATCTTAACCAAGGTACCGGCTTCCGGCGTGTCAAAGCGGAATTTCGATGCCTTCTTTTGGGTATTGCACGATACAATGAACGTGAGCAATACCATCGGTAAGTAGATCGATTTATTCATTCGAAAATAATTATTCATTAGTTATCTGCTCTCCATGGCATTATTCATGCTGTCCTTTCCAATTGTATTCATGAGCTCAATACGTTCGGTTCATGAATGCTTCGCAGTTTATTCTTTAATGGCCCCATGGAACCTGCATTTTCACCGCCTACTGTGGTAGGCGCTGACACGGGAGGTTTCATAAGGACAAACTTAGTTATTTTTTATCCACCCGTACCTTATTCTCATTAATCCGGCCAAAACGCATCCCTGATCAACCGTATATCATAGGTGCTGCTTTTTTCGGCGTATAGGATGGATACGACATCAAACCGGATTTCCCCGCCATATTTCATCGTTGCGATATAGTGATTGGCAGCGCGCGTAAGCTTGGCCTGCTTCGCGTAATCCACGAATTCGTAAGGCATGCCATACGCGTGGCTGGCACGGGTCTTAACTTCCACGAAGACAAGTATCTCCCCTTCTTCGGCGATAATATCCACTTCGAGGTTTTTATAGCGCCAGTTTTGACACCGGATACGATACCCGCGCTCCAGCAGCAGCCGCATGGCCGCGCCTTCCCCGTGCTTACCTAGTTGGAGCGGATTCATCGTTTATTTTACAACTATCGTACCCAATTTCTCTGCAATTATTTTCGAGACATCTTTCAGCTTCTGATAATTCGCCAGCATGATTTCCATGTTGGCCGCGTCAGTTTCGGCTTTAAGCGCTTCTCTAATCTGGAAAATCTGTTGCTCCACTTTCCGCTTTTTTATGCGGTAAATCGCGCCATATACCAAGTCTTCCAAGCGTTCCGACTCATGCGAAACATAAATCTTGCGCTTCTCATCGTTCCAGTTGGGGCTCAGGCTGTATTTGGTGGAAAGCAAATCAACCGCCAAATCAGCAATACGCCGGTCGGGATGCGCGATGAAGGTCCGTTCATCCGGAAGCTCATTGCGTGCAATGTACTCCTTGTAAATGCCGATCACCGACTGGCACGTTTGGTCGTCAAATGAAAGGTCGCTCAACCCGCTGAGCAAGAGCGGCGCTATGGGAACTTCATTGTCGACTTCCCAAGTGGCGGCATTCGCGCCATAGTGAAGCAATATTCGGACGATTTCCCGTTCATGCAGCACATCGGATGAAATAGCCTCCGGTTGGGTAACCAGCGGTGCTTCCCTCGTGGCTTGGTTTTCCGGGCGTGCGGGCAACGGCTCGCCTTTGCGCTCGGCTTTCCGTGCCCGGCCGATACGTATTTTGTTGAGTTCAGCGATGAGGATGCGCTCTTCAATGTCAAGGAGTATGCTGCATTCCCGAACAAATACGGAAGCTTTGATCGCATCGGGGATCAAAGCGATGCTCTCCACCACGTCGTGGATGACCCCGGCACGTTTCACAGGGTCGTTGCCTGCATCGCGCAACAGGATGTGTGTCTTATAGAAAATGAAGTCCTGCTGATGGTCGGCAACATACTGTTTAAATGCCGTCGAGCCGAATCGCTGGACGTAGGAATCTGGGTCGTTGCCATCGGGGAAAAGCAATACTTTTACATTTAACCCTTCCTCCAGCAGCATGTCCGTACCGCGCAACGACGCCTTGATGCCAGCCTCATCGCCGTCATAGAGGATGGTCACGTTCTTCGTATACCGCGAGATCAGCCGGATCTGCCCGGTGGTAAGCGAAGTTCCCGACGAGGAAACCACATTTTCGACACCCGCTTGGTGCATCGACAGCACGTCGGCATAACCTTCCACCAAGTAGCAATTATCCGCATCAAGGATGGGCTTCTTCGCAAAATAAAGACCATAAAGCACATCCGATTTGTGGTACACCTCGCTTTCCGGCGAATTGACGTACTTCGGGGTCTTCTTATCAGTTTTCAGGGTACGGCCACCGAAGCCCAATATCCGTCCCGTCAGGTTGTGTATGGGAAATAGCACACGTCCGCGGAACCGGTCGTACGTACTCCCATCGTCCTTGCGGATGATAAGGCCGGTAGCCTCCAGAAATTCGTCCTTATACCCCGCACTTTTCGCCCGGTCATAGAGCGCGGTCCACGCTTCCGGAGAATAGCCAAGTTCAAACTTCCGGATGATATCGTCCCGGTACCCCCTTTCCCGGAAGTAGTTGAGGCCGATGGTACGTCCCTCTTCGGTGTCCCATAAGGTTTCCACGAAAAACCTCCCCGCCCAGTTTGTTACGATAAAGAGGCTTTCGCGCTTATCCTGTGCCGCAAGCTGCTCAGGGGTCCGCTCGGTTTCCTCCACCTCAATGTGGTACTTCTGGGCCAGGTACTTGAGGGCTTCGGGATATGCGTACTTCTCGTGTTCCATCACGAAACGTACGGCATCCCCACCCGCCCCGCATCCGAAACATTTGTAAATGCCCTTACTTACCGATACGTTGAAAGATGGTGTTTTTTCGTTGTGGAATGGACACAACCCGATCAGTGACGTACCCCGTTTCTTAAGCTCCACAAAATCCCCCACCACCTCTTCAATCCGGGCGGCGTCCACTATTTTATCAACAACCTCTTGTTTAATCACGCACTGTTATTTAGTAGGGTAAAATTAAGGAATAAGGGAGAATTCGCAAGAATGTTAGGGAAATATTCCGATTTGTAGTAAACTATCTATACCACAGCACTCCGTTACCTGCATTATTTTTATATTTTTGCCGCGCAAGGTACTAATTCTTAATGGACAAGAAACCGGCATGAACTGGTGATCTCATTGATGCCGCTAAAGAACAGACGGGATATCAATAAACAAGGTCTAAATGAACCCGACATGATTAAATGAATCATCAAAGGTTACATCAGACAACTAAGAAGCAAAAAACAACACGATGAAACCATCATGAGCATACCGCTCACAAACAGTGATGAATATGCCCATGATAGCTTCATTGCCATAAAAAAAGCAAGTTATTCTAATGAAAATCCAAAAAATATGCTGTATCGGTGCGGGCTATGTGGGTGGGCCGACCATGTCCGTCATCGCCCAGAAATGCCCCGGTATCACCGTCACCATCGTTGACATCAACGCGCAGCGCATCGCCGCCTGGAACGACGAAGACCTCTCCAGGCTGCCCGTATACGAGCCCGGGCTGGCCGCGGTGGTGGCCGAAGCCCGCGGCCGCAACCTGTTCTTCTCCACCGATGTGGATGCCGCCATCGCCGAGGCGGACATGGTGTTCATCTCGGTGAATACACCCACAAAGACCTACGGAAAGGGCAAGGGCATGGCCGCCGACCTCAAGTTCATCGAGCTCTGCGCACGGCAGATCGCCGCCGCCGCCACCTCCGATAAGATCATCGTGGAGAAATCCACCCTGCCCGTACGGACCGCCGAGACGCTAAAAAGCATCCTCCACAACACCGGAAACGGCGTGGAATTCCATATCCTGTCCAACCCCGAGTTCCTCGCCGAGGGAACGGCCATCGAGGACCTGCACCGCCCCGACCGCGTGCTCATCGGCGGCGAGGACCGCCAAGCCATACAGGCACTCGTGGACATCTATGCCTCCTGGGTGCCCCGCGAGCGCATACTCACCACCAACCTCTGGTCATCCGAGCTCTCCAAGCTCACCGCAAACGCCTTCCTGGCCCAGCGCGTGTCGTCCATCAACGCCATCTCCGAGCTCTGCGAGCGCACAGGCGCAAACGTGGACGAGGTGGCCCGGGCCATCGGAACCGACAGCCGCATCGGACCCAAGTTCCTCAAGGCTTCCGTCGGATTCGGCGGATCATGCTTCCAGAAGGACATCCTCAACCTGGTCTACATCGCCCGGAGCTACGGACTCCACGAGGTGGCACACTACTGGGAGCAGGTCATCACCATGAACGACCACCAGAAACGCCGCTTCGCCGACAACATCGTGCAGACCATGTACAACACCGTCTCGGGGAAGAAGATCGCCTTCCTGGGGTGGGCCTTCAAGAAGGACACCAACGACACCCGCGAGTCGGCAGCCATCTACGTGGCCGATGCGCTGCTCGCCGAAGAGGCCGAGATCACCGTGTACGACCCCAAGGTCTCCGCCGGGCAGGTCTATGCAGACCTGGACCACCTCGGTACGCGCACACCGGAGGAAAACCGAAGGCTCGTAGCCGTGGTGGACGACCCCTATGATGCCACCCAAAGGGCACACGCCGTCGCCGTGCTCACCGAATGGGACGAGTTCAGGTCCTACGACTGGCACCGCATAAAGGACCATATGATGAAACCCGCTTTCGTATTCGATGGAAGGAAACTCCTGGCTACCAATAAACTCGGTGAACTCGGATTCCACTATTACGCCATAGGGGAATGAACAACATGACGTGGATTTAGGGGTTATTTGATGCCAGTATAGGCACGTAAAATTCTCCATCGGTGATGGCCACTTCCTTCAATTCGGGATAAGTAGTAAACGCCCGCATGGAGAATGTTCCTTTCACTGCCTTATCCGTAATCTGGCTGAACTGGGCCGTAGCATCGTCTTTGACCTCGAAAGGAAGCGATCCGAGCTGGCGTAGTTGTGCAAAATATTTTTCGCTGGAAGCGCTATAATGCGACCCGATTACCTGGGAAAAACTTTGGTTATATTCAGGCCATTCCAGCCAATTTTCCAGCCGGTACGCCGTCCCGGTTTTCAGGGCTACTGCATCTGTAACGGCAAAGAAAACCGCATCCTTGTTTTGGTCGTTTTCATGCAGCCGCCCCTGGATGAGGCACTGATTGGCCCCTGTCTCGGGGAGAATAAGCGCTATCGCGTAGACCAACCTGTCATCGGTATATTCGTGACTTACACCATTGGCCTTGTAGCGGATGTAATAGCTACCAGCCGGGTCCTCCTCCGTTGGTCCATCGTTGGATTTGCCACACGATAAACAAAGAAAGAGCGCGGAAAAGGCAGTGATAAAAAGTAAACGGCGAACTCTCATGGATAATAATTTTCCTTAGCTATTTACAAATAGACGGTATATTCCGGCGAATCGCAATCGAGAATGATTAACTGCTGCGAACAAATGATTAACTGCTGGGATAATCTTAATAATTGCATTTAATTATTGCTTTGTGTAAGTTTGAGTCAGAAATGTTTCGTATGGAGAAGCTGGCAACCTTTATCTGCATGACGCTGACCTGTTTATCCGCTACCGGACAAACGTTGTTGGATTCGCTCAAAACCGAATTGGCAGCTTCCCCAACGCTGGATACACTCCGTGTAAACCTATTGCTGAAAATCGCCGACGCATTAGTATGGAACGACCCCGGCGAGGCTTTGGAATACACACGCGAGGCTCACAAGCTGGCCAGCAGCCTCCACTCGCAAAGGGGAATCGCCCACGCATTCCGCCAGGAAGGCATAATCCATTACGAGCAGTCCGATCCCCTAAGGGCGATGGAATTCTTCCAAAGAGCCCTCAAGGTAATCGAACCGCTCAACGACAGACCATTCAATGCCTCCATCTATAATAACATCGCCAACATTTACAGCGACTTAAAGCAGTACGATAAGGCGTTGGAACATTACCACCATCTGCTATCCGTTGCTGAAGAGCTGGGCGATACCGCCAACCAAGTTATCGCTATTGTCAATACCGCAAGTATATACATTGAACAGCAAGATATGCCTCAAGGTATCGCCTATTTAACAACGGCGTTGTCCATGGCCAAGGCGATAGCCAACGAGCGGTTTGAGATGGCCATCCATAATAATTTGGGCAGGGCTTTGGCCAAACAGGGTAATGATGAACGGGCCCTTCGGCATTTCAATGCCTGTCTGGCACTGGCAGACCAGCTAGGCAGTACGGGAATCAAAGCCAATGTGCTCAATAGTATTGGTGAAATCCTGATTAACCAGCACCAATATACCGAAGCGGAACACCATAGCAAAGACGCTTTAGCCCTTGCCGAAACCGTGGGCGCGCTGGAATGGCAAGCCAACGCTTGGCAGACACTAAGCCGGGTATATGAAGAACAGGGTAGTCCTGCTGAAGCACTGCATGCCTATAGAAGTTTTATCACGCTTCGTGATAGTGCGGTAAACGAGGAAAAAAAAGCAGAAATTACCCGCAAAGAAATGCAGTTTACGCTGGAAAAACAGGAGGCTGTTGCTGCCTCGGAGATGGGCCGACAACGTGTGATCATGTACGCCATCATCGGTTTGGCATTTATCGCACTGGGTGCCGTGATTTTGGGATGGAGATTGTATAAGCGCAAACGTGACAGCGACGAACACAAGCGGATCGCCGAATTCGAAGCGCGGGTAGCCGATACGGAAATGAAGGCGTTAAGAGCCCAAATGAATCCGCACTTCATCTTCAATTCACTGACCGCCATTGGCAACAGCATCGCAGAAAAAGACTTTGCAGCGGCGGGGGACTACCTCGGTCGTTTCGCCAAGCTCATCCGGCTGATTCTCGAAAACTCGGAATATAAAGAAGTTTCCCTGGCGACCGACTTACAAGTACTCGAGTTGTACATGCAATTAGAGGCGAGGCGTCTTGGGGGGAAATTTACATACGAAATCGATATGGAGACAGGTATTGATCCCGAAAACACGCTGGTGCCGCCACTGATCTTGCAACCGCTGGTTGAGAACAGTATTTGGCACGGGCTAATTCCCAAAGATGAACACGGTCAAATATGGATAAGGATTCGACAGGAGGGGGAGTCATTATGCTATATTGTAGAAGACAACGGTGTGGGTAGGGTAACCGCAAGTGACCACGTGGCAATAGCAAAACGATCAATGGGTATCGCGCTGACACGCGCACGGGTTGCCATTACCGGCAAGGGACAGCAATCGGATACCGGCATTTCCTTTAATGATTTGCCCAATGGATTAGCAGTGACGGTTAAATTACCGCTCGCTTTGCAATTTTAATCGACAATAGGATGATCAACGCCATCATAATCGATGACGAGCCGCACTGCATCGGCCATTTGGAACACCTCTTGAAGCTTCAGGCAGCTGACAAAGTGCGGTTGTTGGGGGGGTTTGGTGAGGTAGACGAAGGCATATCGGCCATCGCCGCATTGAAACCTGAATTGCTTTTCCTTGATATCCAATTGAAGGACAAAACAGGATTTGATCTGTTGCGTCAAATCGACCTCACCCACCTATCCATCATTTTTACCACGGCATATGACCAATACGCGGTACAAGCCTTTAAATTCAGCGCCATTGACTACCTCCTTAAACCCATCGATGCGGAGGACCTGATGGGTAGCTTAAACAGGGTTTCAGCGAGTATGGCTAAAAAAGAAGCCTTCGCCCGCTATGAAATCCTATTCGAGCACCTCAATCGGACACCGGACATACACCCAAAGATTGCTTTGCCTTCGATGGAAGGGTGGGATTTCGTGCCGATAGCAGACATTATTCGGTGTCAGGCACAAGGCAATTACACGCTATTTTTCATCCAGGGGGGAAAGCAGCTGCTCATATCTCAAACATTGAAAGGTTATGAAAAACTCCTGGAAAAGCATGGTTTTTTCAGGGTACATCATACACACCTCATTAACCTTTCACGTGTGGCAAAATACCACAAAGGGGGATTTGTGACCATGGATGATGGCGCGGCAATCGACGTCTCGACCAGAAGGAAGGATGCCTTTCTTTCCAGAATGGCTACGCGGCATCAGTAATGCAATGTTTGTTATCTTTGCCAACATATCAAAAAGGCATGACCCCTTATCAATATTATTTCAGGGATGACTATAGCGAAGGTTGTCACCCTAATATCCTGAAGGCACTGCAAGAAACGGCTATGGCACAACAAATCGGCTATGGCAACGATGCGTATTCCGTGGAAGCCAAAGCAGCAATCGCCCGATTAATGCCTAGCCGGGACGTCGACATCCACTTTGTTTCCGGCGGCACACAAGCCAACCTTATCGTAATCGCTGCTGCGTTGAAACCCTATGAATCGGTCATTTCGGCGCGGACAGGCCATATCAACGGCCACGAGGCGGGCGCTATCGAAGCAACTGGCCACCGTGTAGAGATTATCGATACACCGGACGGTAAGCTGAATGTCGAGCTTATTGCTCCGTTGCTTACCCAATTGGGCCACCCAAATAGCACACAGCCCAAGATGGTGTATATTTCCAATACTACAGAACTCGGCACCCTATACAGCAAAGCCGAGCTGATCGCATTATCAGGTTTTTGCCGGACCCATGGGTGGTATCTTTTCCTTGATGGGGCACGGTTGCCATCGGCGCTCACGGCGCACGGCAACGACCTCACGTTGGCAGACATTGCCGAATTGACAGACGCATTTTACATCGGCGGCACCAAAAATGGGGGGTTGTTTGGCGAAGCGGTTGTCATCAGCCACCCCGAACTAAAAAAGGGGTTCAGCTTCCACCTCAAACAAAGGGGTGCGCTGCTGGCCAAAGGCAGGGTGTTGGGATTGCAGTTCCGCGAATTATTCTGCGATAACCTGATCTTTGAGCTTGCTGCCCATGCCAATGAACAGGCCATGGCTATGGTGCCTGCCATCGAAAAACTGGGGTACTCCTTCCTGGTGCCGCCATGTTCCAACCAGCTATTTCCGATATTGCCCAATACGGTAATCGAACATCTTGCCAAAAAATACCTGTTCCACACATGGCAGCAGATTGACGGGCAGCACTCGGCAATACGATTGGTTACGTCATGGGCAACATCCGAAGCCGCTTGCACTCAGTTTATGGCGGATCTGGCGATGTTAAACAATAAGCTATTGACCGGAGGGGCGAACAAATGAGCAGGTATCTACTGCGACCTGCGACGATCGACCAGCGTAACGCTTTTCCGTGAATTTTCGGGAAATTTAATCCGGTTAACTTCTTCGATTGAGGCAAATAAAATGCGTGGGCTTACGCGAAGCTTTGCCCGAAAACGGTCTTTTATTTTGAGCATCAACTCTTCCGTAGCATGGTTAGTCCCCACCCTCACGGTAATCTCATCTTCCCCAAATTCATCCGACGCGATTTCAACCACATAAGTTGAAACTTGGTCGAGATCATTCAGCAAATCGAATAATGCCGGCGGGTAAAGGGTGGTTCCCTTGTATTTGACCATTTGGTTTTTACGGCCGATTACCGGCCCGAGCCGCATGGTGGTGCGGCCACAAGCGCATCTTCCATAATGGGGTTGCACGATATCGCCCGTTTTAAAACGCAATAAGGGCATGCCCTCCACCCCCAATGTGGTGATTACCAGCTCGCCTGCTTCACCTTCCGGTACTGGATTGTCCTCTTCATCAACAAACTCGGTAATGATCAATTCTGGATGATGGTGCCCGCCTATCCCATGCTCACATTCGGTAAAAGCAGTCGCCATTTCCGTAGAAGCATAGGTCGAAAAAAGTCCGATGTCCCACTTGCCGCGTATACGATTGGCCAGCGCATTGAGTGAAAAATCCGGGTTACGTATGGGTTCCCCGATGCAAAGGGCCTTTCTCACACTGCTATACTGATAATCAATACCATTGGCTTCGGCAAACTCCACCATCTTGAGCAAAAAAGAGGGTACACAGACGATTGCATCAGGCTGTATGCGCGCGATGGTATCCCACTGCAACTCCGGCACACCCGATCCCACCCGCACGACACCGATCCCCGCTTTGCGGGCACCGAGGAAATAAGCCAACCCGGCCATGAAGCGCCGGTCCATGGTCGTAGTGAGCTGGACGGCTTCTCCCGCAACCATCCCCATGCATTGATAAGACAACGATTCGTTATACGCCAGGCGTTCAAGATCTTTATCTGTAAGCGTCATTAACACCGGATCACCTGAAGTGCCCGATGTTGTCACATAGTCCGCCGTCTGAGCAGCATCCACACAACGAAATTCCTTGTTATCATATTGGAGATTTTCTTTCGTGGTGAGCGGAAGCCGCGCCAGATCTTCCAAAGAGCGCACGGCATTCACATCGATGCGGTGGATTTTGAATAATTTTTGGTAATAGGCGGAATGGGCCTGAAGGTATGTCAAAAGCTGTCGTAACTTTTCCTCCTGAAGCCGTTTGATCGTTTCTTGATCAGCTTGTTCGATGGCGGGTATGGGAATCATTTTTGTCTACTTTTTTGTGTACTGCCCCTTATCTACTACCTACTTTGCCCGTTGCCTAGCGCCCATTGTCTCACACTTCCTGATCCGCTTTTCGATCAACCGTCTGTCCGGCAAGGTGGTCAACTCTTTACTTGCAGACAGCCGGAAGTAGTGCAACGCCCTTTCGTATTCTCCCCGCCTGTACAGGTACTCTCCGACGAGGAAACTGGCCTTCCAAAACTCAGGATTGAGTTGTAGGAAATCGCGGAGCTCCTCATCCGTTACAGCGGTCTGTGTCACAATGGCGGCTTCCAAATTACGCATTTGGCCACGAAATTCTTCATAATTTTCGAAATCGACGGAATGTACGAAGGCGTCCTCGGCGATAGTCAGTGAATCGATAGCCAACATTGTATCCGCGTCCGACGAGGCCAACCGCCTGAACACCTCATCCAAGTCATAAGCGACAAACTCTCCCAATTGATAAGGGGCGGCTGACACCCACATCAATCGATCTTCCGGTTGGAAGATCACCGCATGGTGGGCAAGTAGCTGGTTAATCGCCTTTTCATTGCCATATCCCAATTTCACGTCACCCATCCCTTCCTTGTTGCGCAGCAGCGCTGCCGCCGCCGTTGGAGTAAGCGGTGGGGTCGATGCAATCCATTCATTCATACGATCAAAACGGTACTGCGAATGGCTTTCGGCGATTTGCACCAGGTTGTTCTTATCTGATTGGTAAGGCTGGCTTTGGAAATGATTGGCGCAGACCAATAAGTTTTTGTGGGGTTCTACGTCGTAGACCCCGAATTTCTTCGGCGACACCTCGATAATCACCGCCCGTTTATCAGCGGCGCTACCCACCAGGATGGCTTCAGATACAAAGACCTCCCGCTTGCTTGCGATCCGGACAGCTTCATCAATATTACCTGCATACTGCAGGATCTCCCTGGTGAGCAAAGCGATCGGCGTCTTGGCTTTGTAAGGCATATCCGACTTGCCTGCATTGATAGTGACGGTGAGCCCTTTTTCATTCATGCCGGAAACCGCACCTACCATACCCGCCCACGTGACCATGGCGTGTTTGTATCCATTTTGGGGGTTGATAAAGGCTACGATTTTCTCTTCAGCGAATTCATCGCCCGCATAGAAGTCAAAATTGCGTCCAATCAGCAACTTGCCATCCGCCGTATGCTCACCCCAAGCGGCAAACGATGTACAGCCCACCAGCGCCAAGTCTTGCAGGGCATGTCCAATATCGTGGGCTCCATGGAAATACATCAGCCGCTGGTAAGGGGGCGCAACGAAATTGAATGTGTCTGATGCCGAGCGCGACAGCCCGTAAATCTCCACTTGGTATTCCGTAGGCACATGGTCAGTGAGCCGCCTGTTGAAATGGTTGAGAAAGCCGCGTAATAGGCGTTGTCGGAATCTAGACGGCACCAGTTCCTTGACTTTCGATATAAAGGCTGTTTCCTGTCGGTAAAGCAATTCTTTGGTGAGCACGCCGTTCGTTAGTCCGCGCTCGAGGGGGTCGCCTGTTACATATAGCTCCCAGATACCCTGATTGTTTTTGCGGAGCATCCCCTTCGGCATCACGTAAAAATCCGGTGACAACTCCATGCGCTCACCGATTGTGTGCTGATATTCTTTTATCGGTGGAATTCGTTTGATCCCCGCACAGGATGCACCGTATAGCATCAGGTAACAGCCTGAAAGAATAGTCAGCACACGATAAAACAGTTGTATACTCATGATTAAGTTGGCAGTGGATCAGCACGAACTACGGCAACAAATGCGTTACCGCCCTTACCGCACGGTCGTGCTTCTTTACAAATGGGTTTTCCTTGTCCCACACGTATCCCGCCAATACCGAACACACTTTTCGGCGCACGTCTTCATTCACCTCCTTGTGAAAGAAGAATTTCTGCAAATCACCGGAATACCAGTCGCGTATATATGAGCGGAACACACTTACCCCCCACAGCATATGCGCTTCGTATTCCTGTTCCCAATCCACCACATCACCGTTCAATTGTCTCGCGGCCAGCTTTGCCGCCAGTGACCCCGATTCCGTGGCGAAGCAGACGCCCGAAGAAAACACGGGGTCCAAAAACTCCGCGCTATTGCCCGTAATGGCAAAACCCGTACCGTATAGTTTTTTAGAAGATTTGGCATAGGATACGATTTGCTTGGGCTCAAAAAGAAAATCCAGCCCATCAAACCGCTGCCGGTAATAATCGGATTGACGGATAATTTGTTGGAAGGTCTCGGTATGGGTACCCTTTTGGATAGCCTCCAAATGTTCCTTCGGGCAAACCAACCCCAACGATGAGCGGCCATTGGAGAACGGAATCACCCAGAACCAAACCTCTCGTTCGAGTACATCAAAGGTAATCAACGTTCCTTCTTCACCAGCGGGTCGCCTCACGTCATCCAGGTGTACAAATGTGGCCGCCATGGGTGGAAACGAGGAAGGCTCGTCCAAGTCAAGCAACCGCGGCAGCACCCGACCGTATCCGCTGCAATCGATCAGGAACCGTGCATGGATTTCGCTCCGCCCCCCTGCTTCGTTCCGCACCGTCGTCACGGAATCCGTACCATCAAACACCACGCTTTCCACCGTCGTACCAAACGCAATGTCCACGCCCCGCTGCTGTAAAACATCCGTAAGGGTTTTGTCAAATTCTGCACGGGGGAGCTGCCACGTCCAATCCCATCCGGCGGAGAACTTTTGACTGAAATCAAACCAGCACACCTCATCTCCCCGAAGGAAACGGGCTCCGAATTTCTTCTCAAACCCTTTGGCTTCCACCGCTTCGACAAAACCTGCTTCGTCGAAGTGGTCCATACAACGGGGGATCAAACTCTCTCCGATGACGAATCGGGGAAAATGCTCCCGCTCAACTACCTTCAAGGTAATCCCCTTTTTCTGTAAGATGGAAGCCGCTACTGCACCCGAAGGGCCGGCGCCAATTACCAAGACATCAACATGTTCTGAAATCATTTCTATCAAAATGGTGTACGGACGGCTCAAACTTAGGTAAACTTGTATTTAAATACAAGTTTACCTAAGTTTGCAACCGCTTTAATTTTATGCTTTGCTAATCAGATGATAGAACTAACGGACCCGATTGCGCTGGCCGATTTTTATGCGGTGCTGTTCGAAGACCAAAAGGTCATTTTACCCGACAGCACATCGGATAGAATAAAGCAAAGCCATGATTTTTTGAAACACTTCGCCAAAGATAAAATCATCTACGGTGTGAATACCGGATTTGGGCCCATGGCCCAATACCGAATTGCTGAGGAGGATCAGATCCAACTGCAATACAACCTGATTCGCAGTCACGCGGCCGGGATGGGTGATGTACTGGATCCCGTCTATGCAAGGTCCACTTTGTTGGCCCGTTTGTATACCTTATCGTTGGGTTACTCAGGCATCCATCCCAACGCAGTGGAGCTGATGAAGGAGATGCTGAACCGAAGTATCCTACCGGTTATCTTCCAGCATGGCGGTGTAGGAGCAAGCGGCGATCTGGTACAGCTAGCCCACCTTGCACTCAACATGATCGGCGAGGGCGACGTGATCTATCAAGGCAAAGAGACCCCGGCGGCGGCGGCACTAGCCAATGAAGGATTGCAGCCGATGCAGATACACATCCGCGAAGGGCTTGCGCTCATCAACGGCACTTCGGTCATGACGGGCATCGGCATCGTCAACGCCATCTATGGCAAGCGGCTATTGGATTGGTCAATAGCCTGCTCCGCACTGATGAACGAACTGGTAAGCGCTTACGACGATCACCTTTCGGAAACACTAAACGGCACAAAAAGACACGAGGGGCAACAACAGGTTGCCGCACAGATACGGAACATCATTGTAGACAGCAAGCTCATCCGGAAACG
>PJTQ01000566.1_pt1 | contig 17920 bp, 20 predicted proteins | sample 1512231 | NCBI WGS metagenome assembly PJTQ01 (sample SAMN08177688, study PRJNA422409) | Soil metagenome, whole genome shotgun sequencing project. | isolation source: Soil (3) enriched on wood chips | place: USA: Madison | collected 2015-01-15 | reverse complement strand
TAGCTTTCGAAGGCTTAAGTTCGGGTATTCCCGTTTATCTGGCTCATGACAGCCATTCACAGATTACTTCAATGAATTCAGATTACCTGAATAACAACACGATTCCGGGTGTTGCAGTTACAGGAGACGGAATGGTTGTTTATATATGGGATGAAGGTTCGGTACGTACAACTCACCATGAATTTACCGGGAGGGTTACCAATGCTGAAACCACTTCTAATTCTGACCATTCTACAGGAGTTGCGGGGGTAATCATGGGAGAAGGGATAAATGCCAATGCCAAAGGCATCGCTTATGCGGCAAACTTAACTTCTTTCAACTTTAATAACAATCTGGACGAAATAGCAACAGCATCACAATCAGCTGAAAATGCTGATTATATGATTTCCAATCATTCCTACGGCTCATTAACCGGCTGGTATTACAACACATCAGACTCTAACTGGTATTGGTGGGGGTATCCAAACGTTTCCGAAACAGAATCAGCTTTGTTTGGTTTTTATACAGAAGATGACGCCACTTGGGATGCCATTGCTTACAATGCCCCACAGCATAGTATGTTTAAATCAGCGGGAAACGAACATACAGAGGGTCCGGATGGTACAGTAGATCATTATACCCTTGATGAAAACAATAGCTGGGTATTGGTTTCAGGGACTTTTCGTCCAAAGGATTGTGCAGAAACCGGGGGTTATGATTGCCTTTCTTTCTCCGGCGGCGTATCAAAAAATACTATTATCGTGGGAGCTATTAATCCCATTTCAGGAGACGGGAGATATGAAACTCCAAGTAATGTTACCGAAACGTGGTACACAAGTTTCGGCCCGACTGATGATGGGAGAATTAAACCAGATGTTACCGCAATTGGATCAAGTGTTGTTGCCCCTAACGCCGGCAATGATGACGCATACAGTTCTTGGTCGGGAACGTCATTTTCCACACCTGCTGTTACCGGGGTCGGAGTTTTGCTTGAGCAGATTCAAGGCGAAAAAACCGATGGGAATTTCTATTTAAGTTCTGACATGATGAGAGCATTACTTACTCATACTGCAAACGAATCAGGTGATAACCCCGGACCGGATTATAAATTCGGATATGGCTTGGTAGACGCCTTTCGCGCAGCTGAAACTTTGCTCAATGTAAACAGCAATTCAATTCTCCAAAATCAAATTTTAAACAATGGTGAAACCAAAACTATTCAGGTAACAGCCAAAGGTGACGAACCTCTAAAAGTTTCCATTGCCTGGCTTGACCCTGCCGGAACACCTCTTCCCCAAGTAGTATTGAACGACAGAACCCCTATGTTGGTAAATGATTTGGACTTGAGAGTTACACATGAAAATACAACCTACTTTCCATGGAAATTAGATCCTGACAATCCTTCGGCAGCAGCCACACAAGAAGATAATTTGGTAGACAATTTGGAACAGGTACTGATTGAAAATCCTATTGCCGGACAACAATATACTATTACGGTTTCTCATAAAGGTTCTTTGGTCACGCCGGTTGAACCTATTCCTAACCCAACTTATCAAAATTTTGCCATCATCATGACCGGCGTAGACGCTCCGCTTTCTACCCAAGAAATGAATTTAGAAAATGCCATTAGCCTTTATCCGAATCCTGTTTCAGATAAATTGAACTTCCAACTTAACAAAAATCTAAATAACCCGGAAGTGAAAATTTTTAATCAGGCGGGGCAAATTGTTTATCAGAACCAATTTAAATCTTTGTCAGAAACAAAGAGTATTGACATGAGTTCCCTTCCATCAGGCATTTATATGGTTTATATAAAATCAGATGAGGGTGTCATTACAAAAAAGATTATAAAGAAATAAAATACAAAACATACAAAATTGAGCACTGATATAGAGTGCTCAATTTTTTTAGGATTATATTTGAAAAAATAATTCTACTCGAAACCAGAATGCTTCGTTATTTAATCAATAAAGTCACTTACGGATTTTTAACCTTATTTGGGGTGGTCACGATTGTGTTCCTTTTATTTACTGTACTGCCCGGTGATCCTGCCCGAATGATGCTTGACCAGAAAGAAGACCCTGCGCAATTGGCTTTAATCAGAAAAAATCTTGGACTTGATCAACCCGTATGGAAACAGTATTTATATTATTTAAATGACCTATCTCCGGTTTCCATCCATTCAAAAACTAATGATTCCTATACTTCTTTGAAGTCCGGTAAATACAATGGATTAAAATTATTTTCCGGCAAAGATTTAACTATTTTGTTAAAGTATCCCTATTTAAGGATTTCTTTTCAAAAACAGGGAAAAACAGTGAGTGATATTATCAGTGAAACACTCCCCAATACAATGGTTTTGGCAATCTCGGCCATTATTTTCGCCATCATTATCGGAATATTATTGGGTATCTGGTCTGCCCTTTCAAAAGACAGTTGGATTGACAGAACGCTACTGGTCCTTACCAGTTTTGGGATGAGCACCCCATCCTTTTTCTCTGCTATCATAATCGCTTATATCTTTGCATTCCTACTCCACCATATCACCGGATTTTCCATGACAGGAAGTTTGTATGAAATTGATGATATGGGATTTGGAAAACATTTAACAATCAAAAACCTTATTCTTCCGGCTCTTACACTGGGCATCCGCCCTTTAGCCGTTATCACGCAATTGACAAGGAACTCATTATTAGAAACCCTGAGTCAGGACTATATAAGAACCGCTTATGCAAAAGGATTAAAACCAGCTCGGGTAATTTGGAAACATGCTTTGAAGAACTCTCTGAATCCTGTTATTACTGCAACATCCGGATGGTTTGCTTCCATGCTTGCCGGTGCCGTTTTTGTTGAATTCATATTTGGCTGGAATGGTTTGGGGAAGGAAATCGTCAATGCCTTGAACTCTCTTGATTTGCCAGTAGTAATGGGTGCAGTTTTGGTAATAGCCACTACTTTTATTTGCATCAACATACTGGTAGACGTCATTTATGGAGTTTTGGATCCAAAAGTAAGATTAAACTGATATTTATCTTTTCCTTAAAACTTTCCGCTTTTTGATTTTTTTAACATACAAATTTTAAGTAAATTTATACACGTTGAATAAGTATCTTTTTTATGTCTAATGAAAATTTTGAATTTATGAGAAGAAAAATAATCGCCGGAAACTGGAAAATGCATAAAACTTTTCCAGAGTCATTGGAATTTGGAAGACACCTTAATACATGGATGATAGCCAATAAACCACAGGCAGAAGTAATCATCATGCCTGCATTTATCTGTTTAGAGCAAATGATAAAAGACTTGAGAAACAGCAAAATAAGCGTTGCAGCTCAAGATGTCTCCTCTGAAGCGAGAGGCGCCTTTACAGGAGAGGTTTCTGCTGAACAATTAAAATCAATCGGTGTAAATTACAGTATTGTAGGTCACTCTGAAAGAAGACATTACCATGGAGAAACCGACTATTACATTTCTCAAAAAGTAGCCTTGTTATATGAATATGACATGACTCCCATCCTTTGTGTAGGTGAAAAAATTGAAGACAGAAGTACCGGGAGACATTTTGATATTGTGAGAAATCAGGTAATAGGGGCCTTACATGAGCAAAATATTTCTAAATTAAAAAACCTTATCGTTGCATATGAGCCGGTATGGGCAATCGGGACAGGAAAAACCGCTTCTCCTGACACAGCACAAGAAATGCATGCCTATATAAGAAAAGTATTAGGAGAAGAATTTGGAATCGCAGTAGGAAACAGTGCAAGTATTTTGTATGGAGGTAGTGTGAACGCCGGAAATGCGCGTGATCTTTTCCAACAGTACGACATAGACGGTGCTTTGGTTGGCGGAGCGTCTCTGGACCTCGAAGATTTTACTACCATCATCAATGCTCGAAATTAAAATATTCATTTATGAATAAACTTCTACTTTGTAACTCAACAAAGTAATTATGAATTATATAGAATATAAATTTACCATTTCTCCTTTAGAGCCTTGGCGTGAAATTTTTTTGGCATTGTTGTCTGAATGCGGTTTTGAAAGTTTTACTGATGAAGACAAGGGATTGAACGCTTATGTACGCAAAACTGATGAAGATGAGCAGTGTATCCTTAACCGGATAAATGTTTTGCATGATGCTAAAATAACATTTGAAAGAAATGAGATTGAGCAGCAAAACTGGAATGCTGAATGGGAATCCAATTTCCATCCGATCCTGGTAAACAACCAATGTTACATTCGGGCCGAATTTCATGAATCCAAACCTGAAATCCCATACGAAATCATCATCCAGCCCAAAATGTCATTCGGAACTGGTCATCACGAAACCACCCATTTGATGGTGGAATACATCTTGGAAACCGATTTCGAAGGAAAAGATGTTTTGGATATGGGTTGTGGAACCTCCATACTCGCAATCCTTGCCAAAATGAAAGGTGCCTCGTATGTGGAAGCAATTGACATTGACGAGTGGTCTGTAGAAAATTCTACAGAAAATGCCGAACGAAATGGCGTGGAATTGACTGTCCAACTGGGAGATGCCTCGCTACTCGGTGATAGAAACTTTGACGTGATACTCGCCAATATTCAACGGAACATACTTTTAGAAGATATTCCGAAATACATACAAGCCCTTAACTTAACCGGAGAATTGATACTCAGTGGGCTAATGGAGCATGATTTTGAAGATATCAAATCTAAATGTGAAGAAAATGGTCTTATTTTTGTTTCAAAAAAACAACGAAATGAGTGGATTGCTCTGAAGTTTCAAAAAATACCATAAAATGAATTTTTCAATAAATCCTTTTTGGAAAGAAGAATATGAAGTAGACATATTGTTGGAAGAAGCTGAAAAAAATGTTTTGGTTTTACACAATGATGAAGTCAATACATTTGATTTTGTAATTCTATCTCTGATTGAGGTTTGTAAACATACTGTGGAACAAGCCGAACAATGCACCTGGCTGGTTCATTACAAAGGAAAATGTGAAGTAAAGTCAGGAAGCTTTGATTTTCTGGAGCCTATGTGTACTGCTTTGCTGACAAGGGGATTAAGCGCAGAGATTGTTTAGATATAAATAAATTAGGCAAATAAAAAACCACTCAATTTGAGTGGTTTTTATTTTTTATATGAAAACTTAAATTAAGCTTCTTCAGATGGCGTTTCAGGAGCTTCAGTTGCAGGCGTTTCTTCAGCCTTTGCCTCTTCAACCGCTACTTCTTCTGCTTTTGGTTTCTTTTCAAACAACGGGTTGTCATAATTAAAACCAGAATCATCAGTTTTATTTGCATTTGCTGCCCTTTCGGCATCCATTCTAGCTACCTCTGCTTTTGCTTTGGCGCTTGCCTCTGCTCTTTGAATCGATTCCTGATCTGCTATAACTTCAAACTCAAAATCCACTTCAACCTCTCTATGGAAACGTATTTTAGCTGTATTTTTCCCCATACGCTTAATTGTGTTTCCAGGAATTTTGATGTGTTTTTTCTCAATTTCAACACCTGCTTTGTTCAAGGCTTCTGCAAGATCTGCATTATTTACAGAACCAAATAACTTATCACCGGAACCAACTTTGGCTTCGATTTTTATTTCTAAACCATTTAATTTTGCGGATTTCTCATTGGCTTCCGCAATCAATTTCTCTTCTTCGGCTTTGCGTGTTTCCAATGTCTTGTTCAATTCTTCTCTTTGTTTAGCAGTTGCAACAACTGCTTTTCCTTGAGGAATCAAGAAATTACGAGCATATCCCGGTTTTACAGAAACGATTTCGAACTCAAAACCTAAATTTTCTACATCTTGCTTTAAAATAATGTCCATTTTATACTTCTTTTTTAGGTTTTATTTATTTTAATTGATCACCGATGAAAGGCATCAAAGCCATGTGGCGTGCACGTTTGATGGCTTGTGAAACTTTTCGTTGATATTTCAAGGAAGTCCCTGTGTACCGGCGAGGTAAAATTTTACCTTGCTCATTTACAAACTGCAATAAGAAATCTGGATCTTTGTAATCCACATATTTAATTCCGTATTTTTTGAAACGACAGAATTTCTTGGTAGTTTGTGTTTGAATATCTAATTGGGATAAATAGCGGATTTCGCTTTCACCTCCTTCTGCTGCTTTTTTTGCTAATTCGTCAATTGCCATGATTCTTTGTTTTAAGCGTTAGATTTTTCTGATTTCAACTTTGTTCTGCGTTTTTCTGCCCAGTCAATACCGTGCTTATCAAGCTTCACAGTCAAATAACGGATGATACGCTCGTCACGTTTGTACATCAATTCTAATCCTGAAACAATTTCGTGATTTTCAGTTTTGAATTCCAATAAATGGTAAAAACCATTGCGTTTGTTCTGAATTGGGTAAGCCAATTTTTTCAGGCCCCAATTTTCTTTTGCTACGATTTCCGCGTTGCTTTCAGCAAGGAAATCTTCTACTTTTTTTACTGCTTCCTCCACCTGCGCGTCAGATAGAACGGGAGTTAAAATGAAAACAGTTTCGTAATGAGTCATTTAAATAATTTTTAATTTGGGTTGCAAATGTAAGATTTCTTTTAGATTTGAACAAACAAAAACTGTTTATTTCTACGCATTTATTTCAGCATAGCTTGCTTCAAAACCAATTGGTCATAAATGCTGCGTGTTGTGGGTTTATTTCCTCCCGTATGAAAAATAAACATTCCGGTTTCTACATTAAGATACAATTTCTCTATACCGTCAGTAATGCTAAACCATTTTAGCAAACCATTGACAAGGTTCTCTCCTTCCCAAAATATTTTACAATTTCTTAAATCAAAACTATATTCAAATCCGGTTGTGCTTTTGAATATGGCTTTATCATCTGCCACATAAATAATACCACTACCTTGAAAAGCTTTTAATTTCAAAAATTTACCTTGTTGCCTGCCCCTGTTAAACCTGACAAAAGCATGGAATTCAGTGTTTGGTGGAAGTGTTTCCAAAATTTTCTTTTGTTTCTTTTTCCTACTTTGAGCAGCTATAAAGGCTATCAGAAAAATTCCGCCGATTAATAGTACAAAAAACAGAAACAAAAACAACAAAACTATAATTTCAGGTGACATTGGCAAATTGATTTTAATTCTAAACCAAACTTACAAATTATGAATGGGAAATTCTTTATATTTGATTATAGTTAGTAAATCATTAACAAGATGAGAAGCAGAAGTTCAGGATTTTGGTTACGCCTATTAATAGCGGCAGGAATCGTTATATTTTCCCTTATTAAATTTTACGCATCTTCAGATGTAAACGAAATTACCGGCGAAAAACAATATTTGAGTTTAACGGAGGACGAAGAAATAGCACTGGGACTCAATAGTGCACCCCAAATGGCTGCCGAATTCGGCGGACTCAGCCATAACGCACAAGCCCGATATTTAGTAGATTCAATTGGACAAAGTGTCGTTAGGAACAGTGTGGCCTCCCAATCTAAATATCCTTTTGATTTTCACTTACTTGCGGATCAGCAAACCGTCAATGCTTTTGCGTTACCCGGTGGACAAATCTTTATAACAGAGGGTTTGTTAGGAAGATTGGAAAACATTGACCAATTGGCAGGTGTTTTGGGTCACGAGGTAGGTCATGTCATCGCAAGACATAGTGCCCAGCAAATGGCCAAACAGGAACTTTCGCAAGGAATTGCGGGTGCGGCAGGTGTTGCGGGTGGTGATGTAAATTCTGCATACTATGCGCAAGTGGTTGCCAATATGGTGAATATGAAATATGGTCGCGAAGACGAATTGGAAAGTGATGAATTGGGGGTTCGATTTATGATGGAGGCTGGTTATAACCCGGAAGCATTGATTGGTGTAATGGATATTTTGGAACAAGCTTCAGGCGGGAGCAATGTTCCTGAATTTCAAAGCACGCATCCTGCTCCTGAAAACAGAAGGCAAAAAATCCGTGAAGCAATTGAAAAATATAGAAAATAGGAATTGACCCAAAATGATGACAAATAAATTCCCCGAACTTTTTGAATATAGTTTTCATTACAATCAAGAAATAATCAAAACGATAGCACTAGACTTAAATCGATTTCCCGAAAAAGTCTTACAGCTCACCAATCACATTTTGAGTTCACATCAAGTCTGGAATTCCCGAATTTTAGGTCAACCCTCTATTCATCCATGGCAAATACATCCTTTTGAAGAATTATTGGAAATCAATGAATCTAACTATTTAAAAACCAAACAAATCCTTGAGAATTTTGATTTGACCCAAATTATATCCTATAAAACTTCCAAAGGAGATTTATTTAAAAGTAAAATCGAAGACATTTTGTTTCATGTCATCAATCACTGTACATATCACCGCGGACAAATTGCCTTGTTGTTTAGAGAATCAGGAATTGAACCTTTGGTTACAGATTATATTTTTTATAAACGTTAGTTTCTCAACTCGATTGCTCTTTCTACTTTAATTTGCTCCAAAAAACACACATCATGTGAAACCACCAATAAGGTCCCCCTGTATTCATTGATTGCAGCTGTCAGGATTTCTATATTTTGAAGATCCAAATTATTGGTAGGTTCATCAAGCACAATTACGTCCGGTGATTGGCTATTAATGGTCAAACAACACAACAGCAGCCGCATTCTTTCCCCTCCACTCAGTGCCGCACAAGGTTTGTCCCAATCTTCTTTTGGAAACAAAAACCGGTTGAGCCTTATTTTCACCTCATGTTCTTCCATTCCGGATTGATTGGAATGTTGCGCTTGTTCATAAACTGATTTTTTATCATCAATCAAAGAATAATCCTGGTCGATATAAACTGAACGATTCTCAACCCTAAGCATTTGACCGGTTTGGGGCGCTAAACTTCCCAAAATCAATTTTATTAATGTCGTTTTTCCCGAGCCATTGATTCCTCTTACAACAACTCGTTCACCACTTAAAATCTGAAAATCTAAATTTTCTTTCCAAATAAACTTTTCATCATAGCCAAAATTCAAATCCGAAGCCGCAAACAAAATCTTTCCTTTATGGAGAGATGAAGAATCCAACCCGAATTTCATCTGTTCAAATCCTGACTGGGAAGAACGAAGCTCCCGTAACTCATGTGAAATATTTTCAATTTTTTCTGTGTGGACGTTTTTTAGTTTGGAAGCACTGTTTTCAGCATTGTTCCGAAGCGTATTCATCATGATCCTGGCTGTTCCTGATTTCTCCTGCTGCCTCTTCCCTCTTGCATCTAACTTTTGTTTGCGTTCAAGCGTTTCTCTTTCTTTTTGCTTTGCTTTTTTTAATGCTTTCTCTTTGGATTGGATATCATTTGAAAGCGCATTGTTTTCTATTTGTTTTTGTTCCTTGTAGAATTCGTAATTTCCACCATAAATTTTTATTCCGTTTGGGCTTAATTCATAAATTCCGTTTAGGTGATTCAATAATTTCCGGTCATGGCTCACCACGATCAGACTGCTATTGGTCGATTGGATAAATTCATATAACTGTTTTCTTCCATAACTATCCAAATGGTTACTGGGTTCATCCATCAAAATAAGTTCAGGCTGATGAATCTGAATGCCGGCTAAAAATATTTTCGTTTTTTGGCCACCACTTAGGTTTTTCAATTTCTGATTCAAATCCAAACCGATTAAATCCCAATATTCCAATGCTTCTCGGCACCGGTCTTCAATCGGCCAGTCATCATTTAAATCATTCAGGAATTTTTCGGTGACATGACCGTTTAAAATTTCTTTCAGCGCATTGATTTTTGTTTCGACTTTCAAAGCACCGGCAATGGTCAAATCATCAAATTGCCCAAATTGTTGCGGTACGGAATAAGGTTCTGACTCTAATTTCATCAATCCGTCATTAGGGAAGAATTCTTTTGAAATAATTTTCAGTAATGAAGATTTTCCGACTCCATTATGACCGATTAAAGCAATTTTTTCATGTTTGATTAAAGAAAAACTGATGTTTTCAAACAGTAAATCTTTGTTGGGAAGTTGATAGGAAATATTTTGAAGAATCAACATAATTTCTTTCTTTTAGAATTAAACAATTCAAAAACCAATTGATTTTTGAGATAAAGTGTCTGAAAGAAATTATATTTTACATTTTTGTTGTAACTGATTTGTCTGCAAATTTACTAAATTCTTCTAAAAAACAGGTCATAACTTATAAAATGAATCAATTCAAAAAAAATTCATATCTAAAAATCCTCCTGACATACTGCTGTCACTTACCTGTTTTAATTTTGTTTCAGAATTAATTTTTAATCTTAAAAAAGACAATTATGAACACGACAGAATTAAAAAACAGACCGATTTTATCATCCGAAGAATTATTGGAAAACTGGCAGGGACACCGACGCTTAACCCGAAGAGTGATTGAAGCTTTCCCTGAAAAGGATTTATTTGAATTTTCGGTGGGTGGAATGCGCCCATTCTCTGAAATGACCAAAGAGCTTTTGGCTATTGCCGTTCCCGGGCTGACGCAAATTGCCAAAGGCAGCGATGTTGAATTTGACGAAAATAAAAAAGAGCTCAAAACAAAAGAAGATTTGTTAAATGCCTGGGATAAGCAAACCGAAGAGATCAACCAACTTTGGAAACAAATTTCTCCTGAAAGATTTCACGAAGAAGTAAATCTGTTTGGGCAATATAAATTTCCGGCGATTCAGAATATTCAGTATTTCATTGACAATGAGATCCACCACCGCGGACAAGGTTTTGTTTACCTGCGAGCTTTGGGAATTGAACCGCCTTTCTTTTGGGAGAGATAATCCTATTAACCTTGTCAAGGTTCAGAACCTTGACAAGGTTTTTTTAATCTAATTAGTTGAATTCTTTTTATTCCGCATTCCTTTTAGATGCTCTAATTCCGGGGCACCCTTAAGTTTCTGGTATTCCGGTGAATCCAAATTATAAAGTGCCATTTTCCCGTTTTCATCAAAATGAACTCCCCAACCATAGCGTTTCACCAGCGGAGAAGCCCGGAAACAGGCTTGCCCTTTTGAGAAATACTTCTCTTTTTCTTCTTTTGACGGACTCAAATGATTCCGCAAAGCATGAATATTAAACAAGACATCATCTGAACTGAATTGATAAGGATTCTGTGAAATCATTTCAAATTGCAGCAATGCTACCGACTTCCCTTCTCTTCTTTGTTTAGGAACTTCAGATTCAAAGACCGGGCAGTCTTCCGAAACTTCTATAAACGCATTGTAATAATTGGTTGTATGCACTTTTTTTTATCTTTGAGGTCTGACAGGTTTTAAAACCTGTCAGGTCTTTTTACTTAATTTCATTTGAATCTTTTCCAGCAATTCCAAAACATGTATTTTCAAACCTTCCGGCTCCACTATTTCCACATAGTCCCCAAACATCAGCAACCATCTGGCAAAACCATTTTCTTTGAAATTGGCTTCAAAGGTCATTTCAGTTTTATCTCCTTTCTTCTCTTCTGAAACAAATCCATAATATTTTCGGTCGTTCTGGATATACCGTGCCACTTTTTTATCGACCCGAACACAAATTTTTTCAGTTGACTTTTGTTCAGGTTTTTGCAAATAAAAATCTAATTCTTTATGTTCCAATTCGAAAGGAAATTCTGTCCGGTCAATTTTCAAAACCCGGTCAGCACGGAAATTCCGGTAATCCTTTCGCAAATGACAATAAGCATACATGTACCAGAAATTGCTTTCGTGGTACATCCCGACGGGTTCAATCTGCCGTTCAGAAGGAGTTTCGGATTCTACGGATTGATACAAAATTTTCACTTGAAATTTTTCAGCGATGCTTTCGAACAGCACCTCCAAAACCTGCGGTGCTTTGGAATGAAAGAATTCTTCCCGTTTGGAAATCCTGATTTTTGATTCGATGGATTCCACCCAATCTTTTTCAGACCCCCGCATTACAGATTTGATTTTGAACATCGCCGATTGGAAATGTTTTCCCAGGTTTTCATCGGTAAATTTCTGCATCAGCTTTTCAGCTGCCACAAAACTCCCGGCTTCCTCGCGGGTAAACATCACGGGCGGCAGGCGATATCCGTCCACTAAGGAGTATCCAACCCCGGCTTCACTGTAAATGGGAACGCCTGATGCTTCCAGTGTGCGGATATCCCGATAAATCGTGCGCAAACTTACCTCAAACCGATCTGCCAATTCCTGCGCTTTCACTATTTTTTTGGATTGCAATTGAATGAGAATGGCAACAATCCGGTCAAAACGTTTGGGTGACTCGTCGGGATACATTTTGGAAATTAGATTTTCCCAAAGATAATATTTCAAACTTGAAATCACATTACCGACATTTCTTTTCCTCTCAGCAAGTAAAAATTAAAATCTGTGTTGGAGGCATTGGAAATGCCGACATTCCGACCAATGGTCACAATTTGGCCGCGGTGATAAGTTCCATGTGTTATGATTTGCTGGATCAGTTCATAACGCGGCTGATGAGATGTGAACCAGGGTGTGCTAATTTCCATTTTTTCCTGTAGTTCAAATTCATCCAAATCGCAAACAAAATCTCTTAATTCAATCGAATTCCTGATGATTTTTTCAAACAATTCTTCAACGGAAAATTCATCTTCTGTAGGCTCATACGGTTTATTCTGAATCATTTTGAGCCAAAAATCCTGTACTTTAAAAATATGCTCCAATGTTTCAAAAATGGATTTAAAGCTGGACGGAATTTCCCGTATAAATTTATCAGAAGAATGTTCCTGTAACCAATTGACCATTGTTTCATTGGCCCATAGATTGTAATTGACATTGTCTTGGATTAAAGTTTGAAATACCGATTTCTGAAGGAGTTTTACATTTTTCATCATGATTGATTTTAACATTGTTAATTCATTTATGATGTAAAACTAAAAACGGTAAATGACAACAGTATGTCAGTAGTAATTCTCTATTTTAAATGACTGAAATTCAATCCTCAAAAAACCTCTTCTCCAAAGGTCCGTTCTCCGCATTCTCAACAGAGAAATCGCCAATTTTGGTTCTTCGAAGTTCGGTTAAATAAGCTCCTGAGTCCAAAGCTTTTCCAAAGTCATTTGCCAGGGAACGGATGTAAGTCCCTTTTCCACAATAGACCTCAAATTCGACAAAAGGCAAATCAATTTTGGTAATTCTAAAATCGTAAATCTTAACTTGTCTGGGCCTCAATTCTACCTCTTTTCCGGCGCGCGCCAATTCATATAACCTTTTCCCATCTTGTTTTACGGCCGAATGCATGGGGGGATATTGTTCGATATCACCTACGAATTGTTTTGTAGCTTGATGAATTGACTCCTCTGAAATATGTTCCGTAGGGAAATTCTGATCTTCCTCTGATTCGGTATCGTAAGTGGGTGTTGTTACGCCTAATTTGAAAGTTCCGGTGTAAACTTTGCTTTCCGCCTGAATTTCATCAATTCGTTTGGTGAATTTCCCCGTACAAATAATGAGTAATCCCGTGGCTTTCGGATCAAGTGTTCCTGCGTGACCGACTTTTATTTTCTTGAGATTGCAGGATTTTTTTATGTTCCAACGGATCTTATTGACCACGTCAAATGAAGTCCAATCAAGTGGTTTATCAATCAGAAATATTGTTCCATTTTGAATTTCTTCAGGGGAGATCATCGGTTGAATTTTGAATCAAGGCTACCTCTGTTTGGGATTCATCATTACCCGATTCATTTTTTGGATTGTTCCAGAAATAAATCAGCAAAATAATCCCAATGATGATTCTATACCATCCCCAGACTTTAAATCCAAATCTGGTTAAAATCGAAATAAAAAATTTCACTGCAATTACTGCTACTACAAAAGCAACGATATTCCCTACCAGAAACAGCATTATATGCAAATTATCCTGCAAGATCATTTCATATCCTTTCATTTCATTTACAGTCCCTTTTCCCCAGGTTTTAACAAAAACCGAATAAACAGTCACCGCCAACATAGTAGGAACGGCTAAAAAAAATGAAAATTCCGCAGCTGCTTTACGAGATAAACCCTGCGTCATTCCCCCAATGATGGATGCTGCAGAGCGGCTTGTTCCCGGCATCATTGCCAGGCACTGCCAAAACCCAATGATAACTGCTTTTTTGATAGTGATTTCTTTTTCATCATCAATTTTTGGATTTTTGAACCATTTATCGACAAAAATCAATACAATCCCACCCAAAACCAACACACTGGAAATCGCAATTTGGTTTCCCAGAACCGCTTCTATTTTATCGTCAAAAATATAACCCAAAACCAGCGCAGGAATTACTGAAAGAGCAAGTTTTATATAAAAGTTAAAATTTGAAAAATCAAAAAATTTCTTCCAGTACAAAACCACAATTGAGAGAATTGCTCCAAATTGAATAGAAACTTGAAACATTTTAAGAAACTCTCCTTCAGGCAGTCCCATTAAAGCTGCAGTAAAGCCCATGTGAGCTGTAGAAGAAATCGGTAAATATTCAGTAAGTCCTTCTATAATAGCGATAATGATCGCTTCGAGTGTACTCATTCGGCCGTATGTTTGTCAGGATTGAGCATGATGGCATAAATTTCTATGGCAAAACCTGCTAAGACTAAAAATGGTGCTAAACGAATCCTTCTCCATGAAAAAATTCCTTCATTCCATTGATTCACATCTTTTACGCCATTTACTGTATTGGCATCAGGTCCTATCATAAGGAGGAACCCTAAAAGAATCACGGCAAAACCAATGGCCATAAAAATATAATTTTTTTTACCAAAAAGAAGTGTAAACTGTGAATGTTCCATGTTCGTTGTTTTCCTCATATCGCTCAAATTTAAGGTCTAAAATGTCTTTAATATAATTGATCCGTTCTTAATCTCAAATATCTCCATGTTGCAATTCCGGTACTGATTAGTGCTATTACAACACCAATGATGACCAAGACTGCCATTAGTAAATAATAATCATTGTTCCACCAAGGTAAACTTACCAAAGAAGAAAAATAATACCAAAGTCCGCCCAATGCCAAAATTGCCAAAACTGCCCCCAAAAGTCCTAAAATTGCACTTTGTAATAAAAACGGCTGAATAATGAACCTTCTCCTCGCTCCTACCAGCTGCATGGTTTTGATACTGAATCGTTTGGCGTAAATCCTCAATCGGATTGAATTGTTAATCAAAATCATCACAATCACCAAAAATATGGCGGCCAATATCATTAACCAAAACCTGATTTTATCTATGTTATTGTAGACTGTGGTCATCAGCTCATCATCATTGACCACCTCTTTTACAATAGGGTCAGAAGTGATGATTTGTTTTATACTATCAACCTGTTTGGGATTTACAAAATCAGGTTGTAAGGTAATCTGAACAGATGCCGGAAATATATTGGCTTCAAAAATCGCATTGTCATCAATACCCAATTCATTTTTGGCTATTTCAGACGCCTTTTCCTTAGAAATATATTCTGTACTTTTTACAAAAGAATGTTTGATTTTCAAAGAATCAATAAATTCCTGCTGGCGAGCCAGTTCTGTATCTTGTTCTTTTGGATCATATTCGTCACTAAAAAACGCCTCCAGCTTTAACTGCTCTTTGATATAATCAGCATAACTCTGTGCGTTTATGACAATTAGCCCAAAAAGGCCAAGTAAAAAAAGAACCAAACCAATACTGATGACAACTGTGATATTGGAAGAACGAAGTCGCCCTTGGTTAAATTTATCGCTCTGTTTTGACATTCAATTTCAATTTGTGGATAAAGGTATAAAAAAACTTTTTGAGATAGGATTCCGTCATGATAGATTTAGAGAAAGTTTAAGACAGAACGCAAGAAGGTATTTTTTATTTTATATTCGTAATGGAAATCTTCTTGATTAAGTTTCTTAAATTGTTATTACTTTCAAATAAACATTAGAAAGATTCTACCCACCAATATTTATGATTCTCACTTTCAAATTCTGACTTCATTTCTCTACCTTCGCAAAATGAATGTCAAAGCAAAAAAACATCTGGGTCAACACTTTTTGAAAGACGAATCAGTCGCAAAGAAAATTGTGGATTCTCTGACTTGGAACGGGTATGAGAATGTTCTGGAAATAGGCCCCGGAATGGGTGTTTTGACAAAATATCTTTTGGTTGATAATAAGCGTCTTTCAGTTGTAGAAATTGATTCTGAGTCAGTGGAATATCTGACGGAAAACTATCCAGAATTACCTATTTACGAAGAAAATTTCCTCAAAATGAATCTGGCTGATAAATTTGACAATGAACCCGTTTGTGTTTTGGGTAATTTTCCTTATAATATTTCTTCCCAAATCGTATTCAAAGTCATAGAAGACAGAAGCCGTGTTCCAGAAATGGTGGGAATGTTTCAAAAAGAAGTCGCAGAAAGAATCTGTTCGAAAAAAGGTTCTAAGGTTTACGGGATTTTGTCAGTTTTGACACAAGCTTATTATAATGCAGAATATCTTTTCACGGTAGATGAAAATGTTTTCAATCCGCCGCCAAAAGTAAAGTCCGGCGTAATCAGGTTGACAAGATTCAGGGAAAAACTGGAAGTTGATGAAAAATTGTTCTTCACAATAGTCAAAACCGCGTTCAACCAAAGACGGAAAACACTCCGAAATGCGCTCAAAAGTTTAAACATTTCTCAACATGAACTTGATGAGAATTTGCTTAACTTGCGTGCCGAGCAGCTTTCAGTTGAACAATTTATTGAATTATCAGAAAAAATAAGTAAATGCATGTAGAAATCAATAAAGATTTTATTTCGGCTCTTACCGAATGCATTCGCGAACAAAATGCCAAACAGGTTCGTGAGATGTTGGCTGAATTACACCCGGCCGACATTGCTGAATTTTTTCCTGATTTGGCCGTAGAGGAGCAATCCTTCATCATTTCATTATTAAATAATGAAGTTTCAGCCGATGTGCTATTGGAACTGGAAGAAGAAGACCGTAAGAAACTCCTCAAATTACTTTCACCCAAAGAAATTGCAGAAGACTTGATCACCGAAATGGATACAGATGATGCCGCGGATGTGATTGGTGAATTATCTGAATCTCAGCAGGATGAAGTCATTGCGCAATTGGAAGACAAAGAGCAAGCTCAGGATATTGTAGATTTATTGCGTTATGACGAAGACTCTGCCGGTGGTCTGATGCGCAAAGAGTTTGTAAAGGTCAACAAAAACTGGAATGTCATTACCGCAGTACGTGAAATGCGTAAGCAAGCTGAAGATCTTGAAGAAGTTTATTCTGTTTATGTTGTAGATGATGACAATGTTTTACTGGGAACACTCAGTTTAAAAAAATTATTGACTACCTCTTCCAATACAAAGCTGGAAGAGGTTTACAATAAAAATGTTTATTTTGTAAAAGCAGATGACCGGGACGAAGATGTAGCCAGAATCATTCAAAAATATGACTTGATGGAAATCCCGGTTGTGGACGAGCTAAAACGATTATTGGGTATTATCACAGTAGATGATATCCTGGATGTAATGAAGGAAGAAGCCGATGAGGATTACCAATTGGCGGCCGGTATTACAAGAAATGTTGATGTTGACGACAGTATTTGGCAGTTAACAAAAGCGCGTTTGCCATGGCTTTTAATCGGGATGTTTGGTGGTTTATGTGCGGCAAGTATCATCAATGGGTTTAGTACGGCAATGGAAAAATATAAAATTCTGTTATTGTTTGTCCCATTGATTCAATCAACCGCAGGAAATGTGGGAATTCAATCTTCTGCTATTGTAGTACAGGGGTTAGCAAATGGCACCATTAAAGGAGAAATACTAAAATTGCTCGGAAAAGAATTTTTATTAGGGCTTTTAAACGGAATTGGGATTGCCGTCATTGTGCTGCTCTTTAGCCATTTCTGGTTTGAAACACCTTATTTGGTTTCAGCCTCAATTTGTATTGCTTTGATTACCGTTATCATTAACGCAGCCGTCATTGGTACTTTCATGCCTATTTTTCTTGATAAAAGAGGATTTGACCCGGCTGTCTCTACCGGTCCATTTA
>PJTQ01000555.1_pt1 | contig 18173 bp, 15 predicted proteins | sample 1512231 | NCBI WGS metagenome assembly PJTQ01 (sample SAMN08177688, study PRJNA422409) | Soil metagenome, whole genome shotgun sequencing project. | isolation source: Soil (3) enriched on wood chips | place: USA: Madison | collected 2015-01-15 | reverse complement strand
ATCCACATGGATTCTGGCTATTGGGCGCGGTTTTTTTATGTACGACGGGAGCTGAAGCACTTTATTCGGACATGGGGCATTGCGGTAGAAAAAATATCAGAATCACATGGGGTTTTGTGAAAATATGCCTGATTACAAATTATTTAGGACAGGCTGCATGGCTGCTGCACCAAGAGGATTTACGGTTAGACAGACGAAACCCGTTTTTTGAAATGATGCCTGACTGGTTTTTACTCAGCGGGATTGTCATTGCTACAATGGCAGCTATAGTGGCTTCTCAGGCACTGATCAGTGGTTCTTATACCTTGATTAATGAAGCTATCAACTTAAACTTCTGGCAAAAAGCTGAAGTTCGGCAGCCAACCGAAACCAAAGGCCAGATTTACATTCCCAGCATCAATACCATTCTATGGCTGGGTTGTGTTATCGTAATTCTTTATTTCCAGACTTCATCTAAAATGGAAGCAGCATATGGTTTGGCCATTACCGTTACCATGATGATGACCACTTATCTGCTGTCCTTTTTCCTTTTGTATAAGTTGAAATGGAATAAATATTTGGTTCTCTTTTTACTTATTCTCTTCTCCACGATTGAATTATCATTTTTTGTGGCCAATCTGGTAAAATTTCATGATGGCGGATATATTACGGTTTTAGTGGGTGGGATTTTCTTTTCTGTAATGTATGTAACTTATTTCGGAAAAAAGATCAATACCCGTTATACCAAATTTGTTGATTTGGGCAAACATGTAAAGTTAATAGGGGAACTAAGTGAAGATTTATCAATTCCTAAATTTACCACCCATCTGGTTTATCTTACGAAATCCAACAGAAAGGAGCAAGTAGAATTAAGAATCATCAAATCTATTTTTGCACAAAAACCCAAACGCGCCAATGTCTATTGGTTCTTCCACATCAATCGTACCGACAATCCCTATACACTGAATTATGAAGTGGTGGAACTATATGATGAAAAAGTTTTCAAAATCATTCTTAACATCGGATTCAGAATCCGTCCAAGAACCGAAATGTATTTCAAACAAATCCTCAACGGACTGATTAAGAATGAGGAGTTTCATCTTCATCGATTAAGAAACAGTTCATTTAAATACAATCATGACTTGGATTTTCAATTCATCTTACTGGAAAAATTTATTTCGGTCGAAAACGAATTTAAATTCCGTGACGGTATTTTTCTTAAATTTTATTATTTCTTGAAAAAACACGCTCAAAATGATGGAAAGGCTTTTGGATTAGATAAAAGTGATTTTTTGATAGAGCAAGTCCCGTTTGTTTATCAACCATTGCAGGAGTTGAATTTAAGCAGGAGAGAACATGAGTAGATGAATAAGGGAAATCATTTTAAGAAAGTGAAATTCTCCTTACTTTTGCACAAAATAAAATTTGATGGAATTTCACTCCCTGAAAGTCGCTTCAGTAAAAAATTTAACAAAAGATTCGGTGCAAATAACCTTTGATGTACCCGAAGAGTTAAAACCTGAATTCCGGTTTACTTCAGGACAATATATTACACTGGATATAGATGGAACCCGCAGGGATTATTCGCTATGCGCCAATCCGCTTGAAGAGGAATGGAGCATAGGAGTGAAGGCGATGAAGAATGGAAATATTTCCCGGTACCTTACACAGGATTTAAAGACGGGCGATACTTTAGAAGTATCAACACCCAACGGTCGTTTTGGGATTCCAAGCAAACCCAATGAAAAAAGAACACTTCTGGCATTTGCGGCAGGCAGTGGAATTACGCCCATTTTAAGCATTATCCGTTATACACTCCAGACAGAAGAATGGGTCAATTTTTATTTGTTTTATTCCAATAAGAACCCGAATACGGTCATGTTTATGGAAGAACTAAAAGCGCTGAAACAACAATATCCTGACAATTTTCATCTGCATCTTTTTTATTCGGGGCATAAGGTTGAAGACTGGTTGTTTGAGGGCAGGCTAGATGAACATAAATTTGAACTGATCCTGAACCAATTGGTGGATATCAACGAAGTGGATGAAGCCATGGTTTGCGGCCCAAGTGAAATGATTAAGGTAATTGCCAATGAAATTTTCAAAGCCGGGATTCCTAAGAAACACATTCATTTTGAATTATTTACGCCCGATTTTACGCCACTTGATATTTTGCCAGAAGAAATCGGATCTCCTGAAAATGTTGAAGTAACCGTTGAATTGGATGGCGAAGTCAGTACCGTGATCTGGAACCGCGAAAAAAACTTAATTGATGCCATGCTGGAAGCAGATGTTGATGCCCCTTATTCCTGTAAAGGCGGTGTATGCAGTAGCTGTATGTGTAAGCTTGAAGAGGGCGAAGTCCATTTGGGGGACAATTTTGTTTTAACTGATTCTGACAAGGAAGAAGGCCTGATCCTAGCCTGTATTTCTCGCCCGAAAAGCGCTAAAATCCGAATTAATTTTGATGAGGTTTAAGATGAATTAAACTAAAACTCAGAGCATTCACATATTCAAAATACCCCCATTGTTTTAAAATTTCACTTATTCATCAATCAATTGGGAATCACCGGTCTCGGGTTTTTGGATTTGATTTCGGCAATCCAATAAATCAATTGCCCAATCCCCCCGACAAATACCATGATTAAAATCCAAACCAATCTCATGTTGCTGTTGTTGTTTTCCAAATTCGGATTTTTGGCAGCATGGAGTATAAAAAAAACCAAACTAAAAAGTGAAAGTAGAACCGTCAACATAATCAGAACAAAGAAAACACCGAACCCGGCAAAAAAACCAAAAGGTGGTGGTTCATTTTCCATATTTTCAACTTGAAAAACCATAGTGAAAATGAAAGCGAAATATCCTATAAAAAGTACGGCAAATAAAACCATCGGCGCGATGGCTAAAAAGGCCTGAAGTTTACTGTTGTTTAACATAATCTTTTTAAATTCTGAGTGTTAAATTAGAAATAAAATTTGAAAATTTTTGATAAATATTTCATTTTCAATTCAAAATTGAACAATTAAAATAAATTAATCCACAAATCCTGCGCGCTTTAACAAAGCTTCATTACCGGGTTTTTGTCCCCGGAACTCAATGTATAAATCCATCGGATCCACACTTCCGCCGCTTTCCAATAATTTCTTGAATTTCTTTGCCACAACCGGATTAAAGATTCCGTTTTCTTTGAAATAGGCAAAAGCATCGGCATCCAAAACTTCTGACCATTTGTAGGAATAATAACCAGATGAATAGCCGCCATTGAAAATATGTGAAAAGGAAACACTCATGTTGGTTCCCGGAACCAACGGATATACATGGGTGGGTTCAAAAGCTTTGTTTTCATAATCTTCTACCGAGTTGACAACCAGCGGATTCTCTCCATGCCATGCCATATCCAGTAGCCCAAAACTCAACTGACGCACCGTTTGATAACCTTCCATATAATTTGAAGCATCTTTTACTTTCTGAATGAGTTCTTGTGGGATGGTTTGGCCTGTTTGAAAATGATGCGCAAACAACTCCAGAACTTCCGGTTCATAACAGAAATTTTCCATAAATTGGGATGGAAGCTCTACAAAATCATACAAAACATGGGTGCCTGAAAGGCTTTCATATGTACTGTTGGCCAGTATCCCATGCAGCGCATGCCCGAATTCATGAAACAAAGTTGTTACTTCGCTGAATGTGAGCAAAGAAGGCTTACCTGCAGTGGGTTTGGTGAAATTACAAACAATAGAAACATGGGGTCGTCGCATCTTTCCTTGGACATTGGATTGTCCACGAAAATCTGTCATCCAGGCACCGGCTCGTTTTCCCTCTCTTGGGAAGAAATCGGTGTAAAACAAAGCGAGGTGTTTGCTGTTTTTATCCAGAACTTCATATGTCGCTACGTCTTTGTGGTATTTGTCAATGTCATTTCGCTTTTTGAAAGTAATTCCATACAATTTTTCGGCAACCTGAAACGCACCGTTTACTACTTTATCCAATTGAAAATAAGGTTTTAATTCATCTTCCGAAAGGTTAAATTTCTCTTGTTTCACTTTTTCGGCATAAAAAGCATGATCCCATCTTTCCAGTTGTAAAATTTCGTCATTGGATCTGGCATATTCCTGTAAAAATTCAACATCTTTTATCCCAAACGGTTTGGATTTTTTCAATAAGTCATCCAGAAAATCTTTTACCATTTTAGGAGAGCGAGCCATTCTTTCTTCCAAAACAAAATCTGCGTGTGTGCTGTAACCCAGTAAATTAGCGCGTTTCAAACGAAGTTCGGCGATTTTTTTTACATTTTGTTCATTGTTGTGTTCATTGTCCCGGTACGCTTTTTTGCTGTACGCTGTGTAAAGTTCTTTTCGCAGATTTCTGTTTTCCGCATAAGTCATAAACGGAAGATAGCTTGGTGCTTGTAAAGTAAATGTCCATCCGCTTTGATTTCTTTTTTCGGCTTCGGATTTCGCATCTGCAATCACATAATCCGGTAATCCTTTCAGATCGGATTCATTTGTGATGTTGAGCCAATACGCATTGGTTTCGGCCAACGCATTTTGTCCGAACTGAATTTTGAGCGTTGCTAATTCTTTATCGATTTCTCGTAACTGACTTTTCTGATTTTCATTCAGATTGGCACCGTTTCGGGTAAAATTTTTATATTTTTTATCCAATAATCTAAGTTGCTCCGGATTCAGATTCAAATCGTCCTTTTGATTATAAACGGATTTTACACGTTGAAACAAAACAGGATTAAGCGTGATGTCGTTTCCAAACTCAGAAAGCAAGGGAGAAACTTCTTGTGCGATTTTCTGGATTTCATCATTGGTTTCAGCCGAATTCATATTGAAAAAAACAGAAGAAATACGGCTCAGCTTTTCACCGGAAGTTTCTAGGGCGAGAATTGTATTTTCAAAAGTCGGTAGATTTTGATTAAAACAGATATCGTCAATTTCTTTTCGGGCCATTTCAATCGAGGCCTGAAAAGCCGGAAGATAATGTTCGGTTTTAATTTCACTGAAAGGAACGGACTCAAAAGGTGTATTGAATTTTTCTAAAAGCGGGTTGTTCATTTTTTGAATTAATTTTGGACAACAAAGTTAATTTGTTTTGTCAAATCAATATAAAAATACCTGTCAGGTTTTGGAAGCCTGACAGGTATTTTTTATCCCAATGCAGGGAATTATCTTCTTTTAAATCTTGATGGTTTAGACTTTTTTACATTTTCAGAATTTCCTTTGAACCTTTGTGTCCTCGGTGGTCTTGGCTGTTTTTGTTTTGGGGGCGACAATTCAAAGTGGGTCATAGGATAAGGATTATTTGCCGCTTCCGGGATCTTCATTCCGATTACTTTCTGGATGTCTTTTACATATTCTTTTTCGTCAATGTCGCAAAGTGAAATAGCAATACCTTCTGCTCCGGCACGCCCCCCACGGCCAATTCTGTGAACATAGGTTTCGGGAATATTAGGAATTTCAAAATTGACCACAAATTTTAGTAGATCAATGTCTATTCCGCGCGCAGCAATATCGGTCGCAACCAAAACCTGAATTTTCTTGTTTTTGAAATTATTTAAGGCATTTTGTCTTGCATTTTGTGATTTATTTCCATGAATGGCGGCTGCCGAAACATTTAATTTTGCCAAAGCCTTTACCAGCTTGTCGGCACCGTGTTTGGTTCTGGTAAAAACCAATACACTTTCTTTGATTTGGTTTTTGATTAAATCATGCAACAATTTGATTTTATTTGATTTGTCAACATAATAAATCTCCTGCATAATGGTTTCTGCAGTTGTAGATTCAGGTGTAACTTCTACTTTTACAGGCTGGTGCAGAATTGTATTGGCCAATTCCTGGATTGGTTTGGGCATGGTAGCCGAAAAGAAAAGATTTTGTCTTTTAGGAGGCAGGATTTGCAATAATTTTTTGATGTCGTGGATGAACCCCATGTCGAGCATACGATCGGCTTCGTCCAAGACGAATGTCTGAATGTCTTTCAATGAAATGATTTTCTGATTGATCAGATCAAGTAAACGTCCGGGTGTAGCAATCAGAACATCAACTCCGTTTCGCAATTTCCCCACTTGTGGGGTTTGTTTGACTCCACCAAAGATAACTGCGTGTTTTAAGGGGAGATGCTTTCCATAGTCAGAAAAACTTTCGTCAATTTGAATAGCCAGCTCACGGGTGGGCGTTACAATCAATGCTTTGATGGATTTTCTTTGATTTTGAGATTTTTGAGCTTCTAAAAGCTGAAGAATCGGAATGGCAAATGCTGCTGTTTTTCCGGTTCCGGTTTGGGCGCAGCCCAACACATCTTTTCCCTGTAAAACAGGAGGAATCGCTTGTTGCTGGATAGGTGTGGGATTTTCATATCCCAATTCGTCCAATGCTTTTTGTATAGGTTGAATTAAATTTAAATCTTTAAAATTTGTCATAATTTGAACATAAAATGAATGTATTTCTATGTTTTTGAAGAAATACATTTTGAATTAATTATTAAAATAAGGGCTTGATGGTAGTTATAATTTCGTCATGTTAGCTCCTTTTTGAAAGGAAAGCCCTGCTGTGTGAAGATTATCGAGGATTTAAATTCGAAAAAAAATAACCGGTGCAAGGGTACGACAATTAAATGGATAATCCGTTATAAAATGGCGATTTTAGATGTTTAAGACAGGTTGAAACCGCTAAATTTCCAAATCTTCAAATTATAAACTATCTTTACCAAAACTTTACAGAAAAGATTATGGATGCTGTAAAACAAAAGAATTACGAGATAGTAAGGCAGGTTTTTACTAACTTTTTGGAAGACCACGGACATAGAAAAACACCCGAACGTTATGCGATTCTGGAAGAAATATATTCGACCGATGAGCATTTTGATATAGACCGTCTTTACATCATGATGAAAGACAAAAAATACCGTGTGAGCCGTGCAACGCTTTACAATACGATTGAACTTTTACTGGATGCCAAGTTGGTGCGGAAACACCAGTTTGGAGACCAGCAGGCGCATTATGAAAAATCTTATTTCGATAAACAGCACGACCACATTATTCTTTCTGATACTGGCGAAGTAATTGAATTTTGCGATCCGAGAATCCAATCCATCAAAGCAACAATAGAAGAGGTTTTCGGCATAAAAGTTGACAGCCATTCGCTTTATTTTTATGGCAGAAGAAGCAGTGAATAAACAGATAAAATTTCTTTCAGCTTTACTCATTTTGATTTTGGGAAATTGGGCTTTGGCTCAAACTCCGATTCAGTCGAACAATCCGCCTGTCAAAAAAATCAAACACCTTCATTCTGAAATTTTACGGGTGCTGCCCGATAAGTTTGAAGGCAATCCGTTTGCGTATGGAAATGTGATTTTTGAACATGACGGAACCAAATTGTACAGCGATAGCGCTGTTTTTTATCAGAAAGAAAACTTTTTTCGTGCATGGTCAAGAGTCCGGGTTGTAAATGATTCTGTCAACATGGTTTCCGACAGTCTGGAATATGATGGAAATACCAGCATTGCCAAGGCATTTGACAACGTCCACATGAAAGACAAAAAATCAGAGCTTTTTGCAGATTATGTCGAATACAATAGGGTGACCGATATTGCCATTGCATCTGGAAATGTAGTGATGATTGATCCCGGCCAGCGGATAGAAACACCTCATATGGTGTATGACCGTAAAACCGGAATCGCCAGAACAGATGCAGGAGCAGTGATACGCGGGAATGATGGGACTATAACCCACACGCAGGTTTTGGTTTACAATGCCCATACCAAAGAAATTAGTTTTGACCGGAATGTAATGATTGAAACACCCGATTATCGGATTAACTCCGAACAAATGACCATGAATCAGGTGACCGATATCACGGTATTTTCTGGCAGGACAACCATTACCGACAGAGAAAACCCAAGGAATTATATCCTAATGCCGGAGGGCGGCGGAATTTTCAATAAACAGACAGGTGAAGCATTTTTGAACAAACGTTCGACTGTGTATCGTGAGGGAAAGGAATTGTGGGGAGATGAAATGTATTTCAATGATAAAACCGGATTTGGTTGGGCAAAAGGAGATGTTTTAATCAATGATCCCGAAGAAAACCGGTTTATTCGCGGCGAATATGGTGAAGCTTACCGTGATTTGGATTCTGCTTTTGTGACAATCAATGCATATGGTGTCAAAGCTTTTGCCGAAGATTCACTTTATTTTCATGCCGATACGATTATGGTCGTTAGACGCCATGATGCCGATTCTACAAAATTGGTGAAAGCATTCTTCAATGCCCGTTACTTCAAAAGCAATGCACAGGGGAAATCGGATTCTATTTCATTTAATGAGACAAAAGGAATCATGAAATTTTTCCGTGATCCCATTATGTGGTCAGGAGAACAGCAGATTACGGGAGATACGATTTATGCATATAACAACACTGAGAAACAGGTAATGGACTCCGTAATGGTGTTTAACAATGCGTTTGCGATTGCAAAATCAGATTCGTTGACAGAAAAAGATTTTAATCAGGTCAAAGGGAAATTCATGACCGGATTTTTTATCAATAATAAATTAAATCTGGTTGAAGTCCACGAAAATGCCCAGTCGGTTACTTATGTAGATGATGAGGACGAAGTAACCAAAGAAAAAGAACGAATCGGAATTAATTTATCTGATTGCGGAATTATTGAAGCCCAAATCAATGGTAATGATGTAGAAGTTCTTTCATGCAGAATTCAGGCGGCGTCTAAACTTTTTCCGGAATCAAAATTGCCGGAAAGTTCACGTTACCTCAAAAATTTCAAATGGAGAGGAGATGAAAAAATGAGACGATGGCAGGATATTTTTGATAACCCTCCCGATAACCTGAAAACCCAACCGGATGAAATGAATTTGGAAGAAAATCAAATGATTAACATTGATAAATTGAAACAAGAAGCAGAATCTGAACAACAATCAAAAGAAAATGAGGAATAATCCGTTATAGATTATTAATTTTACAAACTTACTTACCTAAAAATTTTAAATTAGGAAATGAAAACATTAAAATACATATTATTGCCGATTTTGTTTTTGACTACCAGTTGTTACATTTATAAGCCTTATACTGAAAAAGAAGGAATGGCTAACAACGATGCACCGGTTTCGCCAGCTCCGGGATCTATTACCTCAATGGACAGCTATGAGAGAAGCAAACAAAAAGTATCCATCAATCCTAAAAATGAAAGAGAGCAACAAGAAAAGGAAAGAATGAAGTCAAAACAGGAACAGGATAAAGAAAAAGATAAAAAAGAAAACATGGGAAGTCCTGATAAAGATGGAAGGGAAACCAAAAACTTAGAGTTGAATCCTACAAAAAACATGAATCTCGAAGGTTCGCAAAAAGGAAAACAAGATATAAATTCCATAGACAGTACTGAACCTCAGATTGTTGACGCCGGAATCAAAGGGAAATTGCAACCCAATAAGTTTTACAAAATCACAGCCAGGGATAAACAATTTAAAATCCAGGTTGACAAATGGGAGGGAGATTCGTTGGTTTCCCATATCATCCGCAAACCCCAAAAAGAAGTAAAGCTGCACAAAGATGAAATCAATGAAGAATTAATTTTGGAAAGAAGGTTTTCAAAACCATTTTCAGACTTGTTTACCGTTGGGGCTTATGCGGCAGGAGCCGCCGCAGTACTGCTTATTGTACTATAAATGAATTCAGAGAATTTACAACAAAATTTTTTTAAATATCAAGCAAAGACAACACAATTTGCTTCTGGTTTTGAAGTAGATTATGCCAAAGGAAGCTATATCTATGGAAAAGACGGGAAGGCCTATCTGGACTTTGCAGCAGGTGTTTCGGCTAATACGCTCGGGCATTCTCATCAACGGGTCATTACGGAAATCAAAAATCAGGTAGACAAGCATCTTCATGTAATGGTGTATGGCGAATATGCACAAGAGAAACCGGTTCAATTATGTCAAAAGCTGGCAAATGTTTTACCTGATTCTTTAAACACTACTTATCTGGTCAATTCAGGAACCGAAGCAATTGAAGCTTCCATGAAATTGGCCAAGCGCTATACCGGCAGAGAAGAAATCGTCGCCTGTAAAAATGCTTATCATGGCAATACACAAGGTTCGCTCAGCCTGGCGGGAAGGGAAGACAAAAAACGCGCATTTCGTCCGCTTTTACCGATGATTAATTTTATTGAATTTAATTCAGAAGAAGATTTAGCTAAAATTACAAATAAGACTGCGGGAGTAGTTGTGGAAACCATTCAAGGTGCATCAGGGTTTAAATTGCCGGAAAATGATTACCTGAAAAAACTCAAACAACGTTGTGAAGAAATGGGCGCACTATTGATTTTGGATGAAATCCAGCCCGGATTCGGTCGCACCGGAAAATTATTTGCTTTTGAGCATTATGATATGGTTCCTGATGTTTTGGTGATGGGAAAAGGAATGGCAAGCGGAATGCCTATCGGTGCTTTTACAGCAAGTGGGGAGGTAATGGATTGTCTTTCACATCACCCGAGTTTGGGTCACATCACTACTTTTGGTGGAAACCCTGTAGTAGCAGCGGCGGCTCTGGCTACTTTGGAGGAATTGATGAAATCCGATTTAATGCATCAGATTGATGAAAAAGAAAAATTATTCCGGGAATTATTGGTTCATCCGAAAATAAAAGCGGTTCACGGAAGAGGGCTGATGCTTGCGCCGGAACTGGAATCGGAAGAATATGCATTGGAAGTTGCTGCCAAATGCATGGACAAAGGTTTAATTTTGTTTTGGCTCATGTACAGCATTCAGAACCTTAGAATCACACCGCCTTTGACGATTTCCAAAGAAGAAATTAAAAAAGGTTGCGAGATTTTGCTGGGTGTGCTTGACGAAAGCTGATCTTCGGCTTTATTCCGACTTAAGAAGTAAACAATAGAAAATGAATACATTATCTGAACGAATTGACCAAAATATAGCACGCGTTGCAGATTTTCCTCAACCGGGAATCCAGTACAAGGATATCACCACATTGTTTCAGAACCCGAATCTCTGTCACGAAATTGTAGAAGCCTTTGCGGCATTTAGCAAAGATAAAATCGATGTGGTTTGTGGAATAGAAAGCCGCGGGTTTTTGTTTGGATTGTTGATTGCCCAAAAGTTAGAGATTCCATTTGTCTTGATCAGGAAACAAGGGAAATTACCACCGCCCACTGTTTCTCAATCCTATGATTTGGAATATGGGAACGCAACTATAGAAGTTCAACCGCAATACATAAAAAAAGGAATGCGCGCACTCATTCATGATGATGTTTTGGCTACCGGCGGAACAGCTGAGGCTTCTGCTTTGCTGGTGGAAAAATGTGGAGGAGTTGTGACCCAGTTCAGTTTTATTGCAGATTTGACTTTCCTGGAAGGGAAAGAAAGATTAAACGGCTTTACCAATGAAATTTTAAGCTTAGTTAATTATTGATTTCAAGACATTTAAAATTCAGACAATATTCTTCTTAAATGTCTTGCGTCTTTTATGTAAAACAGGATTGTAATCCTTCCAAAGCAGCTGCACGCTTTGGTTGTCTTCCAGTTCAGGGTTGGTCTCCAGAAATTTGATGTTATGTTTTCTGAAAGTTTCATACATTTCTCTGAAAATGATAGCGGTGATTCCTTTTCTTTGGTATTTTGGGTGAACGCCGATTAAAATAAATTCAACTGTATCATTCACCTTTTGTGCTTTAAGTAAATGGAAAAATCCAAATGGGAAAAGTTTACCGCCTGCTTTTTGTAAAGCTTTGGCATAAGAAGGCATGGTGATGGCAAATGCGCAAAGTTCGCCTTCGCCGTCTTCAATGAAATTGATAAAATCCGGATTTAATATTTTGGAATATTTCTTGGCATAAAAAGCTTTTTGTTCTTCTGAAATCGGAACATAGGTTTCCAGTTCTTTGTAAGATTCTTCCAGCAAATCGAAAACCGGTTTTATGTAAGGCTGCATTTCTCTTGCATTTTTAAAATGCAATAATTTGAGCTTGTACCTTTCTTGAACCAAATTGGCAAATTGGTAAATTTTATCAGAGATTATTTTGGGTGCCTGAATCAGATTTTCTACCCATTCCTTTTCTTTTATAAATCCGAGCTGTTCTAAATGCTTTGGGTAATACTCATAATTATAGATGGTAATAGCCGTAGAAAGTTCATCGAATCCGTAAGTCAGCATTCCCGCTTTCTCAAGATTAGATGCTCCCATAGGCCCTTCCATAAATTCCAAGCCGTTTTCACGGGCGATTTCTTCCACTTTTGCAAATAAAGCTTTTGTGACTTCAATATCATCTATTACATCAAACCATCCGAATCTGATTTTTTTTATCTTTTGTTCATTTACTTCAATCTGGTTAATAATGGCCGCAATCCGTCCGACTATTTTTCCATTTCTGTATGCCAAGAAATAATAAGGTTTTGCGAATTTAAATGCAGGATTTTTGTCAGGATCCAATCCGTTTACTTCATCTGAAATGAGAGGGGGAACAAAATAAGGATTGTTTTTGTACAGCTCCAATTGGAATTGTACAAATTTTTTTAATTCGCTCCGAGAACGGATTTCTTTGATTTCTATGTCCATACAGCTGGCAAAGATAAAAGAAACTATGGATTTAATTTAAAACCTTTTTCTAAATACATTTCTGTTCCAAATCTTTCTATAGATTGAGAAGTTGTGAATAATGCCGCGTTGGGAAATGTCATGACGGCGGTGCTTTTCCCTGCATCTCCTGTGATTTGGTTTATAGCTACTTCCAATAAAGGTTCGGAAAGGTTTCCTAACGGCATTAAATTTTCAAGATAATTGATTTCGTTGATTTCAACATTCGGAGAAACACCCATAGTTGGTGATGATTGATTTTGCGAATTTTTGTACTCAAAAACAATGGGCTGCATGGCCCAGGTGTGGTTGGGATTTATATTTTCATTGGATGTATAATAAGAAGAAGAAGAATCATAAAGTGTAATCGACCCGACTGTTTTTCCATAGGTTTGGGTGCCTATGGTTGTTACTTCTATATAAGGTTTTAAGCAGCTGATGAGCATTTCGCTCGCAGAAGCGGTTCCCCCGGTTGTAAGGACATAAAGGTGATTTAAATTCAAATGATTCAATGCAAATGACCCATTTTCTTCCAGATTGTCATTATAAGTTTTACCTTCATTTTCAAATTTATAAGTTGAATTATTAGATGAAGTTTTCTGGTTGAATGTTAAATTCGTAAAATCTTGACCATTAAATTGTCCTGTAATCATACTACCCAAATAAGCAGAGGTCTGAACTGCTCCGCCGCCGTTGTACCTCAAGTCAATAATCAAATCCGTAATTCCCTGACTGCTCAATTGCCCGATTGCTTCATTCAGCTCATCATTAAAATTAGCCCGGAACCCATTGTAAACCAAATACCCGATTTTATGCGAGTCCTGCTCAATGACAGTCGTTAAATACACCGGATTTTCCTGCATTTCGGTTTTGACTACAGAAATCTCTTCGCTACTGTCATGAAGCTGTCCGTTTTCTATATACCCCATTCCGAAAGTAGCAGAGTTATTGCCCAAAAGTTCTGCATAATTGGAATCCGTGAGTTGAGTCCCATTGATGCGGGTGAAAATATCTCCACGTTCCATCCCCATAGTAGAAGCAGGTGAATTGGGAAGCACATATTGAACATACCCAAACACCACATTGGTGTTTTGTCCGGCATAAACCAATCCATAGTCCATACCGAAGGTCTTTTTAATTCCGGCAAATGAATTCTCCAGCTGATGGTAATCACTTACAATCCATGAAAACCGGTCTGTGTTTCCATAATCATAGAGAAGATTGAAAAATAGCTCGTCTGTTTGCTGAGAATTCAGAAAATGCGTGTACTCAGTATCATTTGAAAACCGGTTGTCTGCCAGGTTGGGCACATCTTCCTGCCAATAATACCAAAGATTTAATGCTTTCCATACAAAATCATTGACAGAAACCGAAGGTGCCGGCATATCATCATTATTTTCGCATGAAATTAAAGTAATAAACACAAATAAGGAGAGGAGAGATATTTTCGTTTTCATTTTCAAAATAAATTGTATTTTTAAAGGTATGAAAAATTTAAATAAACTGGTTTTTTTCCTAATGACCGGAATGGTTTTTTCCTGTGTCAATTCTGCTAAAACAAAATTACCTGAAATTTTGACAGCCCAGTACGAAATGAAAACTTATTCTGAATTCGAAAGAGGCTATGAAATTTTTATGGTAATCAATGGATTTTCAGATAGCGTTAGCATCAAAGGTATTGTATTGAAAAACAAATTATTCGATAAGATTCAATTTACCGAAATGCAGGAAAATGAAGTGTTTATAGAACAGTTTTTACCAATTCAGTCACAACGGATTCAAAACTTTAAAATGCCCCCGACTGACAATAGGCGCGATGGAATAATTTTTGAGATAGAAGGAAAAGAAATTTACGAAGAAATTAATTTTAAACTTAAATAAAAGACTATGGTATTTGACCCAATTTATCTGATTGTTGTAGGTGTTCCTATGCTTTTGAGTATGTACATCAGCTATAAGCTGAAGAGTAAATTCAAACACTATTCAAAAGTACACTTAGCCAACGGAATGAGTGGAAAGGAAATTGCAGAAAAAATGTTGGCGGACAATGGAATTCACGATGTGAAAGTGATTTCAACTCCCGGTCAGTTAACCGACCATTATAACCCGGCGAACAAAACCGTCAATCTTTCTGAAGTAGTCTACCATGAAAGAAATGCTGCTGCTGCAGCTGTCGCGGCTCATGAGTGTGGTCATGCGGTTCAGCATGCCAAAGGGTATTCCTGGCTGGAAATGCGTTCCAAAATGGTGCCGGCCGTTAATATTTCAAGTAATCTTTTGCAATGGGTATTGATGGGAGGGATTTTTCTATATTTCTCTTCTGGTATTACAGCTGTTTTGTGGGTTGGTATTGTGCTTTTTGCGATTACAACTGTTTTTGCTTTTGTAACTCTGCCGGTTGAATATGATGCGAGTAACCGTGCTTTGGCTTGGCTCAAAGAACGAAATGTGGTTTTACCCAACGAATATGACGGAGCTAAAGACGCTTTGAAATGGGCAGCAAGAACCTATGTGGTTGCAGCGATTGGCTCATTGGCACAATTGCTTTATTTCGTGATGATTGCCATGAGAGGAAGAAATTAATTATTGATTTAAAAATATTCAAACCTGCAAGGTATTCAAGATCTGGCAGGTTTTTTTATATTTTTAAAGTAAGCCAAATTCAAAACAATATTTGATGAGCTGTGCCGTGTTTTTGGATTCGGTTTTTTCCAGTAAACTTTTACGATGGCTGATGACCGTAAGCTGGCTGATGAACAGTTGGTTCGCAATTTCCTGATTGGTAAGACCTTCGGCAATTAGAGCCAGGACTTCTTTTTCTCTTTTGGTGAAAACAGGTGTTTTATAAGTAGAAGGTGAGTTATTGCTCAGTAACTTTTTGATTTCAGGTGTGAGAAACTTTTTGCCCGAAGAAACCTTTTCTATGGCCTCAATGAGTTCTTCAGAACTAGTATTTTTCAGCAAATAAGAATCGGCGCCGTTTTCCAGCATTTTATTAATGATTCCGGCTTGGTGATATGTACTTAACGCAATGATTCCTACTTTTGGAAACTGTTGTTTGATGCTGCTACAGAATTCAATCCCGTTTCCGTCAGGCAGGTTGATATCCAGAAGGACAATGTCGGTTTCCGGGTTTTCTTCCAGAAATTTGAGTCCGGAACCCCCATCAGAAACATGTGTAACATTCTCTATATAATCTAACTCGTTTAGCATAGAGGAAATTCCCTCTGCCACCACTTGGTGGTCTTCTATCATAAGTATTCTCATCTTTAGCCAATTAGTTATTAAATTAAAATTAAACAGGAATTTCTATGTGAACGGAAGTCCCGGAACTCTCAGCTGATTCTATCTGTAAATCTCCTTTCCAGTAATTGATGCGCGAACGGATTCCGGTTAATCCCATTCCGCTTTCTTTTTTGATGGAATCAGGATCAAAGCCTTTGCCGTTATCTTCTACATCAATAACCAAAAAATGTTCATCTTTTCTGACTTGAACCAGGATTTCAGATGCATCGGCATGTTTCATGGCGTTGTTGACCAGTTCCTGGATAATCCGATACGTAGAAATATCGAGTTGTTTGTTGATCCCATTTTCAATGTGATAAGATTGATAGTTAATTTTGAGGTTTTCATTGTCCACGCTTTGAAGAAATTCCCTAATCGCGCCGTCCAGCCCAAATTTCAAGATGCTTTCCGGCATCAGGTTATGTGCTACCCGGCGTAACTCGCTGATGGATTCATCTAATAGCGTAATGGATTTTTCAAAAGAATTTCCGTCTTCTTCTGTAATGATTAGTTTTTTGTTCATGTTATGAAGATTTAGTTTTACGCCACTTAGCAATCCCCCCAAACCATCATGAAGCTCTTTTGCCATGCGGCTTCGTTCATCTTCCTGCCCTTGAAGCAGTGCTTGTGTGGCAGAAAGCTGTTTTTCTGTTTCGAGTTCTTGAATTCTTTGCAGACTTATCTTCTGTCGGTTTTTATAATTTAAATAGGACAGGATACTGATGATGCCAATCAAAAGTATAGCGCCGAAAAATATATAATTCAGTGTGTTTTTTTGTTTGATTGATAATGCTTGCGCTTCGGATTGAGCATTCAAAATTTTAATTTCTGCTTCTTGTTTTTCAGACTGGTATTTGGCTTCAAGACCCAGCAGCCGATTTTTATTTTCTTCCAGCTGGATTTCTGAAATCAATTTGTCATACTTACGGTTATGCTTTAAAGCCTCTTCAAAATTGCCGAGATGTTCATAAGCTTCCGACGCTTTTTTATGAAAATCTGCCAAGTCATATTTAGCTTCCAATTGTGCAGCAATGGGGATTCCTTTTTGAATATTTTGAAGCGCGTCTTTGTATTTCTTGTGCCATAACTGTATTTCAGCTAAGTACAAATAGGCATAATATTCATTATCTAAAAATTGATATTTTTTGGACTCAGCAATAGCAAGATTCATGTACTGTATTCCTTTTTCTAAATTGGTTTTGCCTATGGCGCTGCCCTTTGCTAAATAGGCATCTATGATATCATAATGACTTTCTAATTCAATAGCAATTTTCTCAAACCGATCAAGGAAAACCATTGCCTCGTCATCCTTTTCTAGTTGAGTAGCAGCATTAGCCAGGTTGTACAATGGTGACAGCATATTTGCCTTATCTCCTGATTTTTCTGCTAATTTTAAAGAGGCAAGTCCATACACTGTAGCCTTGTCCGGTTGATTCAAATCCAGGAAAATAGCACAAAGGTTATTGTTGATGGTTCTTTGGATAGATTTGTCTTGAATGGAATCGGCGATTTTTTTTGCCTCTAAGTAATAATCTATACAAGATTCAAAATCAGAAAAATACCGGTATTGTTTACCCATATTTAAATAAGCAATTGCCAAATTGTTAGGGTTGTTTATTTTTTTATATTTTTCAAGGGCTTTTTGTGTCAAAGAAAGGGCTTCGCTAAATTTCCCTTGTTTGTTAAGAATCATATTTACATAACTGGCGTACCGGGCTTCGCCTAATGCAAAATCATTTTCTTTTGCAAAATCTCTGGCTATCTGGTAGTAATGTATTGCCGAGTCTGGATTTGAGGTTTCAAATAAATCTCCTAAATCATAAAGATAACCTGTTTTCTGGGTAATATCTTTTTCTTGTTCAATCAGGGTTTTTAGACTGTCGATTTTATGTTCTGATTGGGCAAACAAAAAGAAGGGGAGAAATAGAAAGGAAATAATAGAGAAGTTTTTCAAAGGATTTATTTTTCAGTTAAACATTTTTTAAGAGTTAGGCACAACAGGGATTTCAATATTAACGGAAGTTCCTTCCTTTTCCGTCGATTCAATTTGTAAACTTCCTTTCCAGTAATTGATGCGTGAACGGATTCCGGTTAATCCTATTCCGCTTTCTTTTTTGACGGAATCCGGATCAAAGCCTTTGCCGTTATCTTCCACATCAATGACCAGCAGGTGTTCGTCTTTCCTGACCTGAACCAGGATTTCAGATGCATCGGCATGTTTCATGGCGTTGTTGACCAGTTCCTGGATAATCCGATACGTAGAAATATCGAGTTGTTTGTTGATCCCATTTTCAATGT
>PJTQ01000554.1_pt1 | contig 18310 bp, 12 predicted proteins | sample 1512231 | NCBI WGS metagenome assembly PJTQ01 (sample SAMN08177688, study PRJNA422409) | Soil metagenome, whole genome shotgun sequencing project. | isolation source: Soil (3) enriched on wood chips | place: USA: Madison | collected 2015-01-15 | reverse complement strand
GGAATAGTTACAAGCGCTGTAGGTGCACCATCTTTCTTCACGGCCGTGGAACCTTGCCGTATGCGCTCATAAAAATCTTGATCCACAAACCCCCTATCAAGCGCCCTTCTCGCAATCACAAGCCTGCTGACCCGGTAGTGCTTCGCTAGAACGGCAACGTCAGGATCAGCCTCCCAGCGCTTCACAAAATCATGCCCTGGAACAAGAACCTCTCCCGCCACCGCATTGCAGACACGCTCAACACTTCGAGTATTTTTTGGACTTATGTCGCTCACACCAGAAACACCGATCCAAATGTGAGCCAACTCGTGGATCAGCGTAAAAACGGCTGCAACTTCTGCGTCTTTACCGTTCACAAAAACTAACGGTGCAGTGGGGTGCGACAAGGCAAATCCGCGGAACTCGCGCTCCGATAGACCACGCTTTGTTGCACCTTTTACAAAGCTGGACTTGACTACCAATACGCCAGCTATCTCCGCCTTCGCACTAAGACGGGAGAAGTAAGCGCTAGGGTCCGAGCTACGGCTCCGATCGAGGTCAGTAACTCCCAAGACCTCACGCATATCTTTGACGATGGAAGCCACACTCCGGATAGTTGCATCGCGGAACTTCCCTACGAACGCAAGATTTTGTGCTCCGGCCTCATTCAGGTAATCCGCGTACCAAATCTGCTTCGCAAGCATGTCCTCCAACACTTCAAAGAAGTCATCACTCAGGGGCAGCGCGTCCTGCGTCCGTCGAAGATCGGGAATCGTAGGGACCGACAGAACTGGCGGCTCAGGAAGAAACAGGTACCCGAAAGGAACGCGCGCGCGCTTTGCGAGCTTCTCAACTTGCCGAGGGGTCATAACCCCTTCAACGATGCGCTGTCTTGTCGATTCTCGTTTCGACACTTCGTGGGCGAACGTCTCAAGAGTCATGCCCGCCTTTTGGGCTGCCCACTCAAGAACCTCGCGAGAGAGTACGACGGCTTCCATAACTTACCGATTGTCCCCCAGATCGGCATTAGACCACATGATGGCGCATCGGGTGAGACTGGTAGGAGTCAGAATTATTCTGACTAGCTCGGCCACACCACCGGCACGTTGGACGCAGGCTCGGGGCGACTGAGCCCGAACACGGCGAGCGCGAGCGCCAAGACCAAGTCATCGTGGGCGTCTTCACGCGCGTTGAAGGTCGCGTTGCCCGCGTCGGAGTACCGCACGCGGAAGTCCTGCAGCTCCCGCATCGATTCCCTCCCCGGCCACCACAAATCACGTGGTTTTCTTGGTTTTTTGCAAAAGGGCCTCAAGGCCCTTTTTCGTGTCCGTACGATGGCCAGCTTGACTGGCGGCGCAGGGCCACCCGCCACGTCAGCGTACGGGTTCCTTGCGATAGTCCAGCGGCGGCGCATCGCGCTCGAGCAGCGGCGCGTAGCGGAAGTCGGTGCCGCGACGCCTGTCGAATTCCTCTTTTGCCTGCACGATCGTGTCCGGTGCCTCGTACAGCGCGATCGCCGACAAGGCCAGCACGCTGGCCGCGTTGAGCGCGCCCTTGTTGCCGATGGCGTGGCCGGACGCGGCGACCGCCTGCCAGCTGTGCGCGGGCGTGCCGGGCACCCAGGTCGCGGTGCTCAACCCGGCAGTCGGCACGGTCCAGCTGACGTCGCCGACGTCGGTGGAGGCGAAACCCGGGCCATCGATGCCGTAGGCCTGCACCTGCTGTGCCCCGGCCAGCGGCGGACGCTGGTCGAGGCTCTCCTGCAGGCGGCTGGCGAACTCGATGTCCGGCGCGTCGTAGGGCACGCCGCCCACGCGCCGCAGCGCGGCGTCGACGACCTGGCCGAGGGCGTCGTTGGGCAGCAGCGAGTAGACGCCGCCGGTGGGTTCGAATTCGACCGTGGTACCGGTGCCGGCCGCGGCGCCGTCGGCGGCCTTGCGCAGGCGCGCGAACACGTCGCGCACGACGGCCGGATCGGCGTGGCGCACGTAGTAGTAGACCTCGGCCGTTTCCGGCACCACATTCGGCGCGCTGCCGCCGTCGGTGATCACGTAGTGGATGCGGGTGCCGTCGGGCACGTGCTCGCGCATCAGGTTGGCCATGAAGTCCAGCGCCTCCACGCCATCGAGCGCGGAACGGCCGCGATCGGGCGCGAGCGCGGCGTGCGCGGCGACGCCATGGAAGCGGAACTTGCCGCTGATGTTGGCCAGGCTGCCGTCCTGGCGCGCCGAGTTGACCGATGCGGGATGCCAGTGCAGCGCGACGTCGACGTCGTCGAACAGTCCCGCCTTGACCATGAACACCTTGCCCGACCCGCCCTCCTCCGCCGGCGTGCCGTAGACGCGGATTTCGCCGTCGCGGCCGCTGGCGTCGAGCCACGCCTTGATCGCCCGCGCGGCAACCACCGCCGCCGGCCCGAACAGGTTGTGGCCGCAGGCCTGGCCGGCATCCTGGCCCGGGATCGGCTGGCGCACCGGGACCGCCGCCTGCGACATCCCGGGCAGCGCATCCATTTCCGCGAGCAGCGCGATGACCGGCCCGTTGCCGCGCCGGCCGGCGCGGGCCACGAAGGCGGTCGGCATGCCGGCCACGCCCGCCTGCACGTCGAAGCCGGCCTGCCGCAGTTCGTCCTGCAGCCGCCGCGAGGATTCGACTTCCAGATAGCCCAGCTCGGGCTGCGCCCACAGCGCATGCGCCATCGCGTCCAGCCGCGGCGCGTCGCGCTGCACGGCCTGCAGCACCGGGTCCGCGGTGGTATCGGCCTGCTGCGCGGTGGCCGGCAAGGCGATGAGCGCCAGCAGCATCCACGGCAACCAACGATGCAACGGCAAGGCCTTCCCCTTCATTGTCGTGGCTCCAGCGGTGGGCGGATGCTCAATAGAACCGGACGTTGTCCAGTTCGAACCATACCTTGCTGCCGGGCTCGCCCCGGGCCACGAAGCCGACCTGGAGGACATCGTTGCCGGACCACGCGGGCGCCGGTCCCTCGCGCCGGTACGGCGGCAGGCCCTGCAGCTGCGAGAACGGCACTTCGACCGTCGTCCAGCGCGGCCCGGCCTCGATGTCGCGCGCCCAGCGTGCGTCGGACAGGCCGCGGTACTCCACCTGCAACGTGCCGCGGCCGCGGATCTCGAAGCGCAGACCGCGGTAGCCGCGCAGGTCGACCGGCGCCACCGCGCCGAGGCTGAGCGGAAACAGCACCCCCGCGCGGGCCCAGTCCTGGTGCGACAGCCACGCCTGCATCGACAGCGCATGGCCCCGGTCCTCGCGCGCGACGACCTCGGTGACCTGCACGGTGCGGTCGTTGCCGCCGTCGGCCTCGTCGGTGCGCAGCGTGTCCAGCGCGGTGCGCCCCGAGGCCTGCTCGAAATCGTCCACCAGCGGCCCGATCCGCTGCGCCGGCAGCGCGGTTTGCGCGTTGGCTGGCGGAAGCCGGGTGCCGGGACCGGCCACCTGGCGACCGGCGATGAAGACCCGCTCGACGCGATGGATATCGCCGATCGTCTCCCAGGGCCGGCCCGGGACGAGGAGGAGGTCGGCGCGCTTGCCCGCCGCGATGGTGCCGCGATCGTCGAGCCCCAGCGCCGCGGCGCTGGCGGAGGTGCCGGCGCGCAGCGCGTCGGCCGGCGACAGCCCGGCGCGCACCAGCAGTTCGAGTTCGTGCAGGGTCGCGGCGCCGTGCGGCGTCCCCGGCATGCCGGCGTCCGTGCCCAGCACCACCGGAATCCCCGCCTCGTGCAGCGCACGCACGTTGGCGAGGGCGTTGTCGAAGTTCCGTGCGCGCTGCGCGACCGCCTTGTCCGTGGGGTCGGCGGGGCGCTTGCTTCCCATCTTCACCGGCTCGTAGACCGCCAGCGTCGGGGCGTAGCGGGTGCCGTGCTCGCGCATGAGATCGATCAGTTCCTGGTCGACGGGCCGGTCCAGCAGGCTGTGCGCGATGACGTCCACGCCGGCGCGCGCGGCCTGCTTGCCGCGCTCCACGGTGACGGTGTGGGTCAGGACCTCGAGTCCCCTGGCGTGCGCCGCCTGCACCAGGGCGGCAAGCGTGTCCTCGCCCATGCTGGTGTTGTCCGCCGCGTTGGCGTAGCGCCACCCATCGGTGAAGGCCTTGATGAAGTCCGGCTTGTAGGCCGCGACGCCGTCGACCGCAGCGCGCGCCGACGCCGGCGAGTTGACCCAGCGCGTGGTGGCCTGGTCGGCCCAGTCGGCACCGTGGCCGAGCGGCGTGCTGATGCGCGCGGCGAAGCGCACGTCGGGCGTGGCCAGGGCTTCGAGCCATGCCCGCCGCGGGGCGTAGGATTCCGGCGCCTCGTGGAAGTCGTTCACCGTGGTCACGCCGGCCGCGAGGTAGGCGTTGGCGATCTCCGGAAACGTCGCCGGGCTGCCGTTGGGCGTCCAGTGCGTGTGCACGTCGAACAGGCCCGGCAGCAGCGCCTTGCCGCGCGCATCGATGACGGTGGCGCCGGCAGGGACCGGCAGCGCCGGGCCGACGGACGCGATCTTGCCCGCCACGACCAGCACGTCCGCGTCGAACGGCGGCCGTTCGCTGCCGTCGAAGACGGTGGCGCCCCGGATCAGCGTCGCGGTCGGCTCCGCGGCGACGGACGGCGACGTCCATGCGCACAGGACCAGCACCAGCCAAGCCGCGACCGCCCCTACCCGCACACCGTTCCGGATCGCCATCTGCACCATGGGAGTCGTCATTCCTGGCGACGCGCGGAGGCGTCGGGTCCTGTTGGTTCGCCCTGCCGCGCCATGTTCGGCTGCGGCGCCGCGGCGCGCAGGTGCACGACATTCCCGCGCCGCTCGGCCACGAGCCCCAGGCTCAATGCGACGCTGCGCGCGAACCCCGCCGGGTCGCTGGCCGAGTACAGGCCGACGATGCGGCGCTCGCGCACGCCCGGGTCGTCAATGACGATGCGCAGGTCGCTGTAGCGGAGGAACTGCTCGGCGGCCGATCCCAGCGTGTCGCCGTTGAACGACAGCATGCCTTCGCGCCACGCCAGCTTTTGCGCCAGACCGTCTTCCGGCAGGCGCTCGACGCGGATGCCCTTGCCCCGGTGGGCCACCACCTGGGAGTTGGCCAATACCCGCGCAGGGGCCGTTGTCGAGGCCGTCTCGGCCACGTCCACGATGCCCTCGCGCACCAGGACCAGGACTTGTTCGTCGCGGGGCCTGTCCAAGCGCACGGAAAAACTCGTGCCCACCGCGGTGACCGAGGTCCCGCCGGCTTCCACCACGAAGGGCACGTCGCGGTTCCTGGCCACGTCGAAGATCGCCTCGCCGTGCAGCAGGCGGATGCCGCGGCGCGTCCGGTCGTAGTCGACCTCGACCTCGGTCGCCGAGTTGAGCGTGATCGCCGATCCGTCCTGGAGCGGGACACGCAACACCTCGCCTTTCCGGGTCGCGTAGGTGTCGCCGCCCTGGAACGCGCCGTGCAGGCCGACCGCGACCAGCGCCAGGCCGGCGGCAATGCCCGCGCCCCAGCCGATGCCCCGCAGCCAGCCGCGCGCGCGCGGCCGGCGCCCACCGCCGCCGCCGGCCAGGCCGTTGGCCAGCGCGGCCGCGCGCCCGGTGCGCACGAACACGGCGCGCGCACGGGCATACGCGCCCAGGTGGCGTGGATCGGCCGCGAGCCAGCGGTCGCGTTCGAGCGTGGCCGCCTCGTCGAGCGGGCCGCGGTCCTCGCGCGCTACCCAAGCCGCGGCGCACGCATCGATCGTCATGTCATCGGTAATCGGCATGCCTGCCTTCCTTGCCGCTGGCCTGCGATGGCCGTGCGTCCGCATCCGGTTCCTGCTTCATCGCCTCCATCAACAGGCGGATGCCCTTGCAGATGTGCTTTTCCACCGTGTTCTCGCTGATGCGCATGCGCGCGGCGATCTCGCGCTGCGAAAGTCCCTCGACCCGGCGCAGCACGAACGCCTCGCGGCACTTCTCCGGCAATTGCCGGATCAGCCGGCCGACCCGCCGCAACTCCTGGTGCGACGACGCCAGCCGCTCCGGCGTCGCGCCGTCGTCCGGGATGCCGCGGCCGTCGGCATCGGCCAATGCCTCGATCGAGACGATGCGCGAGCGCCGCAGGTGCTGCAGCACGATGGAGTTGGCGGTGGTGAACAGGTACGCGCCGGGTTCGTTGATATGCCCGACGTCGGGCAGCGCGGCAAGCACGGCGTAGACCTCCTGAACCACGTCGTCGACGTCATGCGGCAGGGCGACCCGCCGCGACAGCCAGCGGCGCAGGCGCGGCTCGCATGGCAGGACATGCCTGGCCAGCCACAGCGCGCGCTCGTCGGAAATCGCCGTCCCCATGTCGTCTCAGAATTCCTTGGTCAGGTTGAGGTACCAGTAGCGGGGATAGGCCTGGTAGACCGATGACACGTAGCCATAGGTATCCGAGCCGATCGGTGGCCGCTTGTCGCCGACGTTGTTGACGCCCAGCTTGACCGACGTGCGCGACAGCCAGTCGCCGCGTCCTTCGCCGAAATCATAGCGGGCGAACAGGTTGGCGAACGTCGACGATTCCACTTCCCAGTCGTTGCCGTCGTCGTCGGTGAGGAAGGTGTCGCTGAACGCGCTGATGTAGCGCACGCTGCCGCCGACGGTCACCGGGCCCTTGTTCCAGGTGAAGTTGCCGGTCCACTTCCACTCCGGCTTGCCGTTGCGTCCGATCAGGTCGCCGCCGCCGCCGATCGAGGTGCCGGCATTGATGATGCCGGCGTCGCGTGCGTCGACCAGCGCCTGGATGTCGGGCGAGCGGTCGCGGTAGAACTCGATCAGGTGGGTGCCGGAAATGGCGATGTTGAAGTTGCCGGCACGGGTTTCCGGCGAGGCCCAGTGGGCGCCGAAGTCCATGCCGCGCACCGTCTGCGGCTCCAGGTTGACGTAGCGGTCCAGCACGTACAGCACGCGTCCGGCGGGATCCAGGCCGGTGCCCTGGAAACGCGCGATGTCGTCGGCGGTGGGGTCGGCGCGCACCACGTTGGGGTTCGAGGAACCCTGCGCGCGCAGCGCGTAGTCCAGGATCAGCGCATTGCCCTCGCCGAACAGGCCGATGATGCCTTCCTGCTGGTACTTGTAGTAATCCACCGAGAAGGTGAAGCGGCCGGCCGACTCGGGCAGGAACGTCGGCTGGAACACGATGCCCGCGCCGAAGTTCTCGGAGGTTTCCGGCTGCAGGTCCGGATTGCCCGAGCGTCGCGCCGAGGTGGACGCCGAATGGTTGCAGCCGGTGAACGAATCGATCGCGCCCGAGCGCAGGTCCGCCTCGCACTGCACGTAATCGGTCCGGGTGTTGGAACGGGTGACCACGGTCGCGTTCACCTGCTCGAGGTTCGGCGCGCGGAAGCCCTGCGCCCAGGAGGCGCGCAGGCGCAGGCCGTCGAACAGCTCCCAGCCCAGCGCGACCTTCGGCTTGCTCACCGAGCCGAAGTCGCTGTAGTGCTCCGCGCGGCCGGCCAGTTGCAGGTCCAGCGAGCGCACCAGCGGCACGCCCATCTCCGCGGACACCAGCGGCAGCGACAGTTCCGCGAACAGGCCGCCCACCGAACGCGAGCCGCGCGTATCCGGCGTCGGGCTGACGCCGAACAGGTCGCTGTCGTAGGCGATGCCGGTCACCTGGTCGGTAAAGAACGCGCTGCCGTCCACGCGCGGGTCGCGGTCGTCATGCTGGGTCTCGTGGCGCAGCTCGACGCCGACCGCCAGGCCCGCATCACCGGCATACCAGGTGAACAGGTCCGGGCGCGACGCCTTCAGGTCCCACATCGCCAGCGTGTTGGTGCTCTTGCGCACCGCCTTGATCCGGAAGGGCACGAGCGAGGCGTCCGGGTTCACCGGCACGAAGGGGTTGAAGGCACCCGGCGTCGGGTCCGCCAGCGCCTGCTGGAACAGGGTCATGCTGACCTGGTCCTGCTCGTCGCGCACCGTGGCGCGCGAGTAGGTCAGCGCGCTTTCCCAGTCGAAACCGAAGTGGTTGCCGCGCAGGCCGACCAGGCCGCGGTACTGGCGGTTGTCGACCTCGATGGCGGTCGGAAACGCGAAACGGTAGCTGCTGATCGTCACCGGCAGCCCCGTATCCGGGATGTCGAGGCCGGGCAGCCGGTTGGGATTGGGGCTGCCGTCGGGCAGCGTGGTGGCGCCGAACGGGTTCCAGTAGTTCGACGCCGGGATCGTCACCGGCAGCGAGGCGATGCTGTTGACCGGCTGCTGCAGCGAACGCGCGCGCGAGCGGTAGAAGCCCAGTTCGCTGAAGAAGCTGATGCCGTTGTCGAAATCGTACTTCGCGGTCTGGAACAGGTTGAGCCGGTTGACGTCGGGCACCAGCGAGATCGGCCAGACGGCCGGCGCATCCGAGCGCGTGTTGCGGTCGCGCCCGGACGTGGCCTTGGTGCCGCTGCCGATGCAGATGCCGTCGGCGATGACCGCGCCGCAATCGCCGTTGGCTTCCGGCTGCGAATGGAACGCGCCGCCGGCGCTGGTCAGCGCGACGCCGTTCCAGAACACCTGGCCGGTGCCGAAAGGCAGGGTGAAATTGCCCCACTCGCTGGTGGCGCTGCGGCCGTCGAGCGTGTTGGCGTCCTCGAACCGCGTGCCCTCGAAGTCGAAGCGACGGTCGGCGGTCGCGGTCCAGTCCTGGTCGAGCGAGTTGAGCCCGGTGCTGTCGTAGTAGCTGTAGGCCAGGGTGACGTTGCCGCGCAGTTCGTCGAAATTGCGCCCGACCACCCCGTTCACCGAGATGTCGCGCAGGTCGGTGCCTTCGCCGATGCCGCGCTGGATGCTGATGCTGCCGCCGTCGACGTCGTCGCGCAGCACGTTGTTGACCACGCCGGCGACCGCGTCCGTGCCGTAGATCGCGGCGGCGCCGTCGAGCAGCACTTCCACGCGCGCGAGGTTGGCCACCGGAATGGCGTTGGCGTTGTAGGTCAGCACCGGCACCAGCTGGTCGTCGGCCTGGCTGGTCGGGTGCGTCACCGTGCGCCGGCCGTTGACCAGCAACAGCGTGTTGCCCACGCCCAGCCCGCGCAGGTTGACCGAGGAAATATCGCCGCGCGCGTAGTTGGAGCTGTTGCCGCCGTTGGTGCCGCTGAAGGTGACGTCGCCCATCTGCGGGATCGAGCGGTACAGGTCGTCGCCGGAGACCGCGCCGGTCGCTTCGATCTGGGTCGCGTCCAGCGTGGTCACCGGCAGCAGCGACGACGCATCCCCACCCTTGATCTGGGTGCCGACCACGGTCACCTGGTCGAGCGTGCGGACATCGGGGGTCGCCTGCGTGGGCGGGTCGGCCGCAGGCGGCGCCTGCTCCGGTGCCGGCGGCGGGTCCTGTTGCGGCTCCGGCGCGGGGCCGCCGGGAACCCCGGCCAGCGAGGCATACATCGACGCGGCACGCAGCGTGATCGTGCGGCCGTCATCCGAGGCAACCGACAGGCCGGTACCGGCCAGCAGCCGTGCCAGCGCCTGCCGGGCTTCCATCACGCCCTTGACCGGACGCACGTTCACGCCCTGACGGCCGCTCTGTTCTCCCGGGGCGATGATCTGCAGGCCCGCCTGGCGGGCGAACTCGGGCAACACCTCCTGGATGGGCCCGGACTGGAGATCGAAGTCGACCTCCTGCGCGAACGCGGGCGCCGCGGTGCAGAACAGGGCGACCAGCAACCCGTTGCGGACGGCGCGGGCCAGTGGCTGCAGCTTGATCGAAGGCATGAAATGCTCCCCAAGGACGATGGCAATACCGATTCCCTGTAGACATCGATGCACGGGCGCGAACGTTCCGCCATCCCGATCTTGCCCGCGCCGTCATGGCGATGCGAATTCCGGCTTCGCCCCCGTCCCATACGCCGTGGTATTTTCCGGGTCTCTCTCCGCAGCCAAGGGGTCGGGCATGCATCGGCGCAAGTGGTCGTTCCTGTTTCTCGTCGTAGCCGCGGTACTCCTGCTTGGCGCCTGCAGCAGCGGCCCGGTCCGGCGCGTGTCCGAGCCCAGCGCCAGCATCCAGCAGCTGACGGTGGCTGCCGACGGCAGCTGGTCGGTGGACCTGCGCCTGCAGAACTACAGCAGCATCCCGATGCGTTTCGATGCGATCGACCTGGCCGTGACGCTCGGCGACCAGCCGGCCGGTACGCTGCAGGGCAACGCCGGCATCTCGATCGGGCCGGAATCAGCGGACGTGGTGACGCTGGCGCACGCGCCGACCTCGGCCGCACGCATTGCCATCGCCGATGCGCTCAGCGCCAACCAGGGCATCGGCTACGCCCTCGAGGGGACGCTGCAGGTGGTGCCGGACGGCAGCGGCACGCGCCGCTTCGACATCAAGCGCACCAGCAGCCTCAACCCGGTGCCCGGGCTGCCCGGCGTGCTGCGCTGACGCCTTTCCCCTTTCTTGACTCCAGGACCCACGACACCGGCATGAGCACCTACAACGCACCGCTGCAAGACATCCGCTTCGCCCTCCACGACGTCCTTGGCGCCGAAGCGCTGTTCGCGCGGCTGGGGTTCACCGAAACCACCGGCGACATCATCGACGCGGTGCTGGACGAATCGGCGCGCTTCACCGAAACCGTGCTGGCGCCCCTCAACCGCGTCGGCGACGAGGTCGGCTGCCACTACGACAAGGAAACCGGCGCGGTCGCCACGCCGCCGGGTTTCAAGCAGGCGTATGCGCAGTTCGTCGACGGTGGCTGGTCGGGGCTGGCATCGCCGGCCGAGTTCGGCGGCCAGGGCATGCCGCACCTCGCCGCGATCCCGCTGAAGGAAATGATCGACGCGGCGAACCTGGCCTGGGGCAACTTCCCGCTGCTCTCGCACGGCGCCACCGAGGCCCTGCTGCACCACGGTGAAGCCTGGCAGCAGGAGGTGTTCCTCAAGCCGCTGGTCGACGGCCGCTGGACCGGCACCATGTGCCTGACCGAGCCGCACTGCGGCACCGACCTGGGCCTGCTCAAGACCCGCGCCGTGCCACGGGACGACGGCAGCTTCGCGATCACCGGCACCAAGATCTTTATCACCGCCGGCGAGCACGACTTCACCGACAACATCGTGCACCTGGTGCTGGCGCGGCTGCCGGACGCGCCGGCGGGCAGCAAGGGCATCTCCATGTTCATCGTGCCCAAACTGCGCGTGGACCGGGACGGCAAGGCCGGCGAGCGCAACGCGGTGCGCTGCGGTGCGATCGAACACAAGATGGGCATCCACGGGTCGGCGACCTGCGTGATGAACTTCGACGACGCCCAGGGCTGGCTGATCGGCGAGCCGAACAAGGGCCTGGCGGCGATGTTCACCATGATGAACACCGCGCGCCTGGCCGTGGGACTGCAGGGCCTGGGCCTGGCGGACCGGGCGTACCAGAACGCGCTGCGCTATGCCCGCGAGCGCCTGCAGATGCGTTCGCTCACCGGTGCGAAGTTCCCCGACAAGCCGGCCGACCCGATCATCGTCCATCCCGACGTGCGCCGCATGCTGCTGACGCAGAAGGCGCTGGTCGAGGGCGGGCGCCTGCTCGGCTATCACGCCGCGTCGCTGGTCGACGTCATCGCCCACGGCGACGACGCCGGCGAGTGCGAGCGGGCCGACGCGCTGCTCGGCTTCCTGACCCCGATCGTCAAGGCCTGCCTCACCGAGTGGGGCGTGGAGTGCACCTACCACGCGCTGCAGTGCTTCGGCGGCCACGGCTACATCGCCGAGCACGGCATGGAGCAGCTGGCGCGCGACGCCCGCATCACCACGCTGTACGAGGGCACCACCGGCATCCAGGCGCTGGACCTGATGGGGCGCAAGACCATGCAGCTGCAGGGTGCGGGGCTGCGGGTGTTCCTCGGCATGGTCGAGGAATTCTGCAAGGCGCACGAGGGCGACGCGGCGCTGCGCGAGTTCGTCGAACCGCTGCGCACCAAGGCCGCCGAGTGGCAGGCGCTGACGCTGGCCATCGGCAAGCGCGCGATGGGCGATGCCGACGAGATCGGCGCCGCCGCCTACGACTACCTGTTCTATTCGGGCTACGTGGCGCTGGCCTACTGGTGGGCGCGCAGCGTGGCGGCGGCCGATGCTTCGGCCCAGCCGCAGCGGTTCAAGGACGCCAAGCGCGAGGCCGCGCGCTTCCATTTCGCCCGCATCCTGCCGCGCACGCTGGCGCACAAGGCCGCGATCGAAGCCGGCGCGGCGTCCTTGATGGCGATGCCTGCGGAAGATTTCGACGCCTGACCGCCGCCCTTGGCACGGGCTGGCGTGCACAAACGTCAACAAACGGGTATATGCTGATGCCCCGATGGAGACTGACAGAGCGAATCTTCGCCTGATCCGGACCGGGCACCTCGCGGACCCGGTTGCCGCCGCCTCGGCACACCCCGCCACCGATGCCCGCCCCGCCCGGCTCGATGCCGTGCGCCTGCTGTCGCTCGACGCCCACGGCCGCGTGCTCGACTGGATGAGTTGGCAGGACGCCACCTGCCTGTATGCACGCGGCGCCGTGGCCTGGACGCTCGGCGAGCCCTGCCTGGTCGTGCGCGGCGGCACCAGCCGGCTCAGCGGCGAACGCAGCATCCAGCCGCTGCACCCGATCATCGCCGCGCGCGGCCACGCCCGCGCGCATGCGCTCGATCCCACGCCGGCACTGACCAATACCGCGCTGTTCGCCCGCGACCAGCAGCTGTGCCTGTACTGCGGCCGCGACTGCAGCCGCCAGCAACTCACGCGCGACCACGTCAAGCCGCTCTCGCAGGGTGGGCGCGACATCTGGGAAAACGTCGTCACCGCGTGCTTCCACTGCAATTCGCGCAAGGGCGGCCGCACGCCGCAGCAGGCTTCGATGCCGCTGCTGGCCGTCCCGTACCGGCCGAGCTGGGTCGAACACCTGATCCTGAGCAACCGCAACATCCTTGCCGACCAGATGGCGTTCCTGAAAAGCCAGCTTCCCAAGCGCCCGCGCCGGTAAGGCGGGATCGCACGCCATGCCGCCGCCAGCCCGCAGGCGCCCTGCCCCCCGCGCGCAGGCCGCATCCGCCGCGGCAACGCCACGCGTCGATGCGGGCAATGCGTCTCATTTTTTCCGGCGCTGCGTCAGGTTCCAGAGAGGCATGCGGCAACAACTGACATCTTCCGCAACAAGCTGCCGCACTACGCGCGTTGACGCGCGCCGCGCACTTGGCAACACTCGTTGGTTGCGAAAAACCGGACTGCGACAATGCCCCTGACCCTCGGCATGACCGGGATGGATGCGGCCACCGAAACCGCGCTGAAGGCCGCCTTCAACCATGCGAACGCACGGCTCGGCGGCCTGTGGCAGCTGGTGCCCGAGTCCGAGGCCGGGCACGTCATGGTCGACATGGACAGCATGTATGGCCCGATGAGCTGGCTGCGCCTGCATGCCGCCGGCCGCCAGGTGATCGGGCTGACCACGGCGCAGCGTTCGCAAACCCATTTCCGCCTCGGCCGGCCGTTCGACAGCGACTCGTTCCTGGCGCTGCTGCGCGATGTCGCCACCGAGAACGGCACGGTGCCGGTCGAACCCGTCGCGGAACCTGCAGCGACAGCCGAGGCAACCAGCGCTTCGCCCGCACCCGCAGTGGTGGCCGAAGCATCACCGGCCGCCGAACCTGCACCCGCAACGCGGGTCGAACCGGCGGCCGCACCCACACCCACACCGGTACCGGCAGCACCACAGGAACCCGCGCCTGCCGCGGCCGCCAAACCCGTCGCCGGCCCGCCACTGGCACCGACCTCCACGGAGCGCCCGCTCGGCGACTGGCTCGCGCCCGAAGCCCTCGACCGCCGCGTCCGCTATCGAACCGGCCGTGGCGCAACCCTGCTGATCGACCCGGTCGCACGCAAGTACCACGGCCCGGCCACGCTCAAACCGCTGGCGCCGAGCTTCGAAGGCACGGTCCGGCGCGAAGACTTCGAGGACATCGACGACGCGGCCTGGGCCGGCGAAAGCGCGGCAGCCGGCGACGCGCAGCCGCTGCAGCGCCTGCAATGGCTCGGCGCGCTGCTGGCCGGCAAGGGCACGCTGCTGCCCGGCCACGACCCGGAGGGCCGCTACCGGCTCAATAAATGGCCCCAGACCGAGCGTGAATACCCACGCCATTTCCGCATCGCCACCGCGATGATGAAAGGTCCGGCGACCCTGGCGGACATCGCCGCGGCCAGTGGCATTCCGCTCGAGGACGTGGCCGACTTCGTCAATGCCAGCCTCGCCACCGGCTTCGCCGACCCGGTGCACGACACGCCGGCCGAGCCGGTCGAGGCGCCGAAATCCAGCGGCCTGTTCGGCCGCCTGCGCGGCCGGTAGGGGCCACCGTTCATTCAGGCCGCGGCGCGCCGCGCGCCGCGGATCCGCCCGTAATCCCGCGACCGGCGTGCGTTCCGGCCGCGCCAGCGCGTCACGCGCGTGTTTTGCCTTGCCCGTCACGACGGCGGAGGGGAAAATGGCGTCATGATCGACTCCTTGCGCTACCCGCGCCTCGCGCGCATCGACAGTCCCGCCGACCTGCGCAAGTTCGATGAATCCGAACTGCCCGCCATCGCCGACGAACTGCGTACCTACCTGATCGAATCGGTCGGCAAGTCCGGCGGCCATTTCGGCGCCGGGCTCGGCGTCATCGAACTGACCGTGGCCCTGCACGCGCTCTACGACACCCCCGATGACCGCATCGTCTGGGACGTCGGCCACCAGACCTATCCGCACAAGATCCTCACCGGCCGCCGCGACGCGATCCATACCGTCAAGCAGTCGGGCGGCGTGGCACCGTTCCCCAAGCGCGAGGAGAGCGAATACGACACCTTCGGCGTCGGCCATTCGTCGACGTCGATCTCCGCGGCGCTGGGCATGGCGATCGCCAACGCGCGCGCCGGCAACGAGCGTCGCGTGGTGGCGGTGATCGGCGACGGCGCGATGACCGCGGGCATGGCCTTCGAAGCGCTCAACCACGCCGGCGGCATGGAACCGGAGCCGAACCTGCTGGTGATCCTCAACGACAACCGCATGTCGATCAGCGAGAACGTCGGTGGCCTGACCAAGATGCTCGGCCGCGCCACCGGCAGCCACACCCTCAACGCGCTGCGCGAGGGCGGCAAGAAGCTGCTCGGCGACAAGCGCAAGCCGGCGGCGAAGTTCGTCCGCCGCTGGGAGGAACACTGGAAGGGCATGTTCGTCCCGTCCACGCTGTTCGAGGAGATGGGCTTCCACTACACCGGCCCGATCGACGGCCACGACGTCAAGGCGCTGGTCGCGGCGCTGAAGATGCTCAAGAAGCTCAAGGGCCCGCAGCTGCTGCACGTGATCACCACCAAGGGCAAGGGCTACGAACTGGCCGAGGGCGACCAGATCGGCTACCACGCCGTGTCGCCGTTCGACCCCGAACTGGGCGTGGTCAAGAAGCCCGGCGCGGTGAAGAAGGCCACCTACACCGACGTGTTCGGCGACTGGCTGTGCGACATGGCCGCCGCCGACGACACGCTGATGGGCATCACCCCGGCGATGCGGGAAGGTTCCGGCCTGGTGCGTTTCAGCAAGGAATACCCGGAGCGCTACTTCGACGTCGCCATCGCCGAGCAGCACGCGGTGACGCTGGCGGCGGGCATGGCCTGCGAAGGCGCCAAGCCGGTGGTGGCGATCTACTCCACGTTCCTGCAGCGCGGCTACGACCAGCTGGTGCACGACGTGGCGATCCAGAACCTCGACGTGCTGTTCGCGATCGACCGCGGCGGCGTGGTCGGCCCCGATGGTGCGACGCACGCCGGCAACCTCGATCTGAGCTACCTGCGCTGCGTGCCGAACATGGTGGTGATGGCCCCGTCCGACGAGAACGAGTGCCGGCAGATGCTGTCCACCGGTTTCCGCTTCGACGGCCCGGCCGCGGTGCGCTATCCGCGCGGCAGCGGCCCCGGCGTCGCGGTGCAACCGGCGCTGGACACGCTGCCGATCGGCAAGGCGCAGCTGCGCAGGCACGGTGCGCGCATCGCGCTGCTGGCGTTCGGCGCGATCGTGCCGGCCGCCGAACAGGTCGGCGAGGAACTCGACCTCACCGTGGCCAACATGCGCTTCGTCAAGCCGCTCGACCGCGAGAAGCTGCTCGAACTGGCCCGCACGCACGATGGTTTCGCGACGCTCGAGGACAACGTGGTGGCCGGCGGCGCCGGCAGCGGCGTGGCCGAACTGCTCGCAGCCGAAGGCATCGCCCTGCCGATCCTGCACCTGGGGCTGCCCGACGCGTTCCAGCACCACGCCAGCCGCGAGGACCTGCTGGCAGAAGCCGGACTCGACGCCGCCGGCATCCGCGCTTCACTGCTGGCGCGCTGGCCGGAACTGGCCAAGCCGCCGGCCGCGGCGCGCGCGATTGGCTGACCGCGGCAACCGCGTCCGCGCCTACGGCGCCTCCACTGCGTAGCCCTTGGCACGCAGCCGTTCGACGTAGCCATCCGGTTCGAGGATCGCGCCGATCGGCAGCGTCGCGAAGGTGACGCTGTTGTTCGCCAGCGCTGCCTCTGCGGCGGCAGTCCAGGCATCCCCGGCACGTTCGAGCAGGTCGTCGATGCCCAGCCGCCTGGCCAGCCCGGTTTCGGTGATCGCGTTGACGCAATCCACGTACTGGTTGTGGAACGGCAGCGCGCGCAGCGCCTGGATGTCACCCACCGCCCAGGCATTGGCGCGGGCGCGCATGTGGTCCAGGTCGGTCTCGATCCGCGCCATGGTGCCGGCGAAACACCCGGTATCGGCCAGCGCACTGGCGTTGAACTCCTTGAGCACCGACTTCGGATCCTCGATCACCAGTTTCGCCTCGGCCGGCACGATCGGCACGCCGGCGCGTTTGGCCGCCTTCTCGACCACCGGGCTGACGACGCTGTCGAGCTCCAGCCCGGACTTGCGCATGGCGGCCTCGTAGAGCTCCTGCGCCGCGAGGATCGGCCGCCGCTTCTCCACCCCGCGGTCGCGCCCGATGTAGCGCGCCTTGAGCACCAGCCAGCGCGCGTACAGTTCGGGCGACACGACATCCTGCAGCTTCTTCTTCCCCGGGTTGTTCCGCGCCCGCAGCAGTGCCGGCACCAGTGCCAGGCTGCGGAAGAAGCCCACATCCGAGCGCATCGACACTGTCGGCGGCGCAATCACCGCCTGCGAGCGGGCAATGGTGTCCTCGACGTCGCGCGACATCCATTCCATGCGCTTTGGCAGCGGCGACAGCGTGCCGAGGATGTAGAGCTCGTGGCCGTCCTTCGACACCCGCCACATGCCCGGCCCGGGCTGGACACCGGAGACGACCACCGCGTCCATGTCGATGATCGCCGTCGCGTCCTGCCCGGCCGCTGCCGGCACCGGCGCAGCCGGCATGACAGCCGGACCAGGCTGCGGCTCCGACACCTGTGCGTGCGCAGGCGCCCATCCCGGGCACGCAAGCAACGCGAGGGCGCCCAGCGCTGCAGCCAGCGCAACCCGCACCGGACCGGGCGCGCGATCGCGGGCCCGACTGGCCGTTTGCGCGACCGCGCCGGCCTGATGGTCAGGGCGCCCGGGCAGCGTCATCCGCGGGCGCGTTCTTCACGTACCGGTCGAACCAGTTGAGCATCTCGTAGACGACCTGCTCGTTGGATTCCAGGGCGGTGTACCAGTGCGGCTCGTGCGGCAGCATCACCAGCCGGGTAATGCCGCCGTTGCCGCGGATGGCCTGGTACAGCTTGCGCGACTGGATCGGCTCGGTGCCGGGGTTCGCGTCATCCTCGCCATGCACCAGCAGCAGCGGGCGCTTGATCTTGTCGGCGTAGAAGAACGGCGAGGCCTTCAGGTAGACGTCCTGCGCCTGCCAGACCGAGCGACGCTCGTTCTGGAAGCCGAATGGCGTCAGCGTTTTGTTATACGAACCGCTGGTCGCCACGCCGGCCTTGAACAGGTCGGTGTGGGCGACCAGGTTCGCGGTCATCAGCGCGCCGTGGCTGTGCCCGGTGACGCCGATGCGGTCGCGATCGACCACGCCCAACTCCACGGCCTTGTCCACGGCGGCCCTGGCATCGGCCTCGAGCTGTTCGAGATAGGTGTCGTAGGCGGTCTTCGGATCGCCGACGATCGGGAACGCCGCGTTGTCGATGATCGCGTAGCCGGCCAACAGCAGCAGCCGGTAATACGGCAGGCGGGTGAAGGTCTGCTGCGATCCCGATACCTGGCCGGCCTGGGCGCTGCTGGCGAAGTCCATCGGGTAGGCATACAGGATCGCCGGCAGCCGGGTGCCTTCGCGGTAATCGGGCGGGGTGTACAGGGTGAACGACAGGTCGACGCCGTCATCGCGCTTGTAGGTCACCAGCTTCTTCTCGATCCGGCGCACTTCAGGCGTGGGATCGGGGACGCGGGTCAGCT
>PJTQ01000552.1_pt1 | contig 18337 bp, 14 predicted proteins | sample 1512231 | NCBI WGS metagenome assembly PJTQ01 (sample SAMN08177688, study PRJNA422409) | Soil metagenome, whole genome shotgun sequencing project. | isolation source: Soil (3) enriched on wood chips | place: USA: Madison | collected 2015-01-15 | reverse complement strand
GCTCGACCACCTGGGCATCACCGGCCCGGTGACGCTGGCGGTACACGACTGGGGCGGGATGATCGGCTTCGGCTGGGCGCTGTCGCACGCGGCGCAGGTCCGGCGGCTGGTGATCACCAATACCGCCGCGTTCCCGCTGCCGGCGGCCAAGCCGATGCCCTGGCAGCTGTCGCTGGGTCGCGACTCGCGCGTCGGCGGCTGGGCGATCCGCCGCTTCAACCTGTTCGCGCGCGGCGCCGCGTGGTTGGGCACCCGGCGCAGGCTGCCCGCCGGCGTGCGCCGCGCCTACACCGCGCCCTACGACGGCTGGAGCAACGCCATCAGCACGCTGCGCTTCATGCAGGACATCCCGCTGCGCGAGGGCGACGCCGCGTGGCCGCTGGTGGCCGAGGCCGGGCGCCGGCTGCACGCGTTCGCCGACCGCCCCGCCTTCATTGGCTGGGGGCTGCGCGACTTCGTGTTCGACCGCCATTTCCTGGCCGGCTTCCGCGACGCGCTGCCCGGTGCGCAGGTGATGGCCTTCGACGATGCCGGCCACTACGTACTTGAAGACCGGCACGAGGCGCTGGTGCCGGCGATCCGGGAGTTCCTGGACGCCAACCCGCTCTGACACACTGGCAGGCATGCCGTAGGAGCGGCGGAAGCCGCGAGCTTTTGCCTTGGCCCCTCCCCCTGCGACGGCAGGGGGAGGCAGGGAGGGGAGTGCTCACGGTTCGCGCTGATCCGGAAGACACCCCGCCCCTGCCTTCGCAGGGAAGGGAGCCAGGGGCTCGCGGCTTCCGCCGCTCCGACGAGTCGTCGGCTCCGCCCAGCGGCCGGTCTCCGCACCGCCGCGCCCCCGCCGCGCGGGCTCGCGGCGATAATCCCCGCATGAGCTCCCTCTGCAACATCGCCGCCGCGCTTCCGGCCCTGGCCGCCGAACGCCCCGACCAGGTCGCGATCCGTTGCCCCCGGGGCGGCCGCTACGACATCGCGCTCAGCTACGCGCAGCTCGATGCGCGCAGCGATGCGATCGCCGCCGGCCTGGCCAAGCGCGGCATCGGCCGCGGCACCCGCACGGTGGTGATGGTGCGGCCGACGCCGGAGTTCTTCCTGGTGATGTTCGCCCTGTTCAAGGCCGGCGCGGTGCCGGTGCTGGTCGATCCGGGCATCGACCGGCGCGCGCTGAAACAGTGCCTGGGCGAGGCGCAGGCGGAAGCATTCATTGGGATCCCCCTGGCGATGCTGGCGAAGTCGTTGCTGGGTTGGGCCGGGTCGGCCCGCATGCGCGTGACCACCGGCGCGCGGCCGTGGCTGGCCGATGCCACGCTGGCGCGGGTCGAGCACGACGGCGCCGATGCCGGGCCGCAGCTGGCCGACACCCGGCCCGACGACGTGGCCGCGATCCTGTTCACCAGCGGCTCGACCGGCGTGCCCAAGGGCGTGGTCTACCGGCACCGCCACTTCGTCGCCCAGGTCGACATGCTGCGCACGGCCTTCGGCATGGAAGCCGGGGGCGTCGACCTGCCGACCTTCCCGCCGTTCGCGCTGTTCGATCCCGCGCTCGGCCTGACCTCGATCATCCCCGACATGGATCCCACGCGCCCGGCCGCGGCCGATCCGCGCAGGCTGCTGGCGGCGATCGAACGCTTCGGCGTGACCCAGCTGTTCGGCTCGCCGGCGCTGATGGGGGTCCTGGCCGAGCACGGCGCGCCGCTGCCGACCGTGCGCCGCGTGACCTCGGCCGGCGCGCCGGTGCCGCCGGCCGTGGTGGCGAAGATGCAGGCGCTGCTGCCCGGCGACGCACGGTTCTGGACGCCCTACGGCGCCACCGAATGCCTGCCGGTGGCGGTGATCGAAGGCGGCGAACTGCTGACCCTGCGCGAGCGCACCGAGCAGGGCGCCGGCACCTGCGTCGGCCGGCCGGTGCCACCGAACGAAGTCCGCATCGTCCGCATCAGCGACGAGGCGATCGAGCAGTGGTCGGACGACCTGCTGGCCGGCCCCGGCCAGGTCGGCGAGATCACGGTCGCCGGCCCCACCGCCACCGACGCCTATTTCAATCGCGACGCGCAGACGAGGTTGGCGAAGATCCGCGAAGCGAGCCGCGGCGAGCGCATCGTCCACCGCATGGGCGACCTGGGCTACTTCGACGCGCAGGGCCGGCTCTGGTTCTGCGGCCGCAAGTCGCAGCGCGTGGTCACCGCCGCAGGCACCCTGTGCACCGAGCAGGTCGAACCGGTGTTCAACACGCATCCGGACGTGCGCCGCACCGCGCTCGTGGGCCTGGGTGAACGTGGCGCGCAAACCCCGGTGCTGTGTGTCGAACTGAACGCCGGCGTCGCGCGCAGCCGGCAGCCGCGCATCGTCGACGAACTGCGCCATCTCGGCGCAGGTTTCGTGCAGGCCGCGCAGGTCGAAACCATCCTGTTCCACCCGCGCTTCCCGGTCGACATCCGCCACAACGCCAAGATCGGGCGCGAGAAACTGGCCGCGTGGGCAGCGGGACAACTGCGGAGAACACACCGATGAAGATCCTCGTGACCGGCGGCGGCGGTTTCCTCGGGCGCGCACTGTGCCGCGGGCTGGTGCAGCGCGGGCACGAAGTGCTGAGCTTCAACCGCGGCCTGTATCCGGTCCTCGACAGGCTCGGCGTGCGCCAGCTGCGCGGCGACCTCGCCGACCGCGACGCGGTGGTCGCCGCCGCGCAGGGCTGCGAGGCGATCTTCCACAATGCCGCCAAGGCCGGCGCCTGGGGCAGCCACGACAGCTACCACCGCGCCAACGTGGTCGGCACCGACAACGTACTGGCCGCGTGCCGCAGCCACGGCATCGGCCGGCTGGTCTACACCTCGACGCCAAGCGTCACCCACCGCGCTACCCATCCGGTGGCGGGCGGCACGGCCGACACCGTGCCCTACGGCGAAGATTTCAAGGCCGCCTACGCCGCCACCAAGACGATCGCCGAGAAGGCGGTACTGGCGGCGAACGACGCCGGGCTGGCCACCGTCGCGCTGCGTCCGCGGTTGATCTGGGGCCCGGGCGACAACCAGCTGCTGCCGCGCCTGGTCGAACGCGCGAAGGCCGGCCGGCTGCGTTTCGTCGGCGACGGCCACAACGTCATCGACACCACCTACATCGACAACGCCGCGCAGGCGCACTTCGACGCCTTCGAGCACCTGGCCCCGGGGGCCGCCTGCGCCGGGCGCGCCTACTTCATCAGCAACGGCGAGCCGAAACCGGTGCGCGAAGTGGTCAACGGCCTGCTGCGCGCGGCGGGTGCGCCCGAAGTGGACAAGACGATTCCGTTCGGCGTCGCCTACGCGGTCGGGGTGGCGTGCGAGGCGGCGTGGTCGCTGCTGCCGCTGCGCGGCGAGCCGCCGATGACCCGCTTCCTCGCCGAGCAGCTGAGCACCACGCACTGGTACGACATGCAGCCGGCACGGCGCGATTTCGGCTATCGGCCGGCGGTGTCGTTTCACGACGGGCTCATGCAGCTGAAGCGTTCATTCGGGGACGCGCGCACCGTCACCCGCTGACGACCGCGGCCTGCGGATGATGGTGGCCGACAACAACGGCCACCTCCGGAGACACCGCATGCTGCATTACGCCATCGTTTTTTTTGTCATCGCCATCATCGCCGCGGTGCTCGGCTTCTCGGGCATCGCCGGTGCGGCCAGCAACATCGCCTGGATCCTGTTCGTGGTGTTCCTGATCCTGGCGGTGGTGTCGCTGCTGCGCGGCAAGCGCGTCTGACGCCGCGCATCGCGTGACCGGCGGGCCCGTCTCCGGACGGGCCCGTTTCCGTTGTTGAACCCCGTGCGCATGGAACCCCGCGCGTTGCTGGAGCGGTGGAAGCCGCGAGCTTTTTGCTGACAACCACACCGACCAACGGCTCGCGGCTTCCGCCGCTCCTACGGAGCATTCCGCAGGATGTGCAGGAGCGCCCCGCAAAATGCCTGGCCTCCACGGCCCGGCGGTGACCCGCGGCTACAATGGGCCATGACCCAAACCCCGCCCCCCACCTCGCCGCTGGACGCCCTCAAGCCCGTCGCCGGGCGCGTGCTGGAGGCCGCGCTCAACCGCGCCGTCGCGCTCGATCCCGACACCCGCGACGCGCTGCGTGCGCTCGACGGCAGGCGCATCGAGCTGGCACTGCAGTCGCCGCCGCTGGCGCTGCAGCTGCGGGTCGAAGGCGAGCGGCTTGTCGTCGGCCCGGCCGGGAAGGACAACGAGCCCGACCTGTCCGTGCGCAGCACCCTGGGTGCGCTGCTCGGCCAGCTGCCGTCGTTCCTGGGTTCGCGCGGCGACGATGCGCCGCCGATCGGCGGCATGCGGATTTCCGGCGACGCCGACCTCGCGCGGCGCCTGCAGCGGCTGGCCGAACGCTTCGATCCCGACTGGCAGCAGCCGTTCGTCGCGGTGTTCGGCGACGTGGTGGGGGTGCAGGTGGCCAACGGGTTCGCCGGCGCGCTGAAGCAGGCGCGCGCGCTGGGCGGCGAGTTCGCCGGCAGCGCGGCCGAGTACGTGGTCGAGGAGTCGCGCGACGTGGTCGGTCGCGACGAGCTCGATGCCTTCCACGACGACGTCGACGCGCTGCGCGACGACTTCGAGCGCCTGGCTGCGCGTATCTCCCGCCTCGACGGGGTGGCGCGATGAAAGGTGCGCTGCGCGCGATGCGTATCGGCCGGGTGCTGGTGCGCCACCGCCTCGACGACCTGTTCGACGGCACCCCCGCCGAGCGCTGGCTGAAGCTGATGCGGCCGTTCGTGCCGCGCGCCCCGCGCGAGCTGGCCGTGCAGTCGCGTGGTGCGCGCCTGCGGCTGGCGCTGCAGGAACTGGGGCCGATCTTCGTCAAGTTCGGCCAGATCCTGTCCACCCGCCGCGACCTGGTGCCGCCGGACGTGGCCGACGAACTGGCGCTGCTGCAGGACCGCGTCGCACCGTTCGACGGCGACACCGCGCGCCGCATCATCGAGCAGTCGCTGGGGCGCGGCATCGACGAAGCGTACGCGGACTTCGACACCACGCCGCTGGCTTCGGCCTCGATCGCCCAGGTGCACACGGCGACGCTGCGCGCCGATGGCGATGCGCCGCAGCGCGAGGTGGTGGTCAAGGTCCTGCGCCCGGGCATCGAGCGCCAGATCGCCGCCGACATCGCGCTGCTGAAGAACGTCGCCGGCCTGGTCGACCGTACCCATCCGGCCGCCGACAAGATCCGCCCGCGCGCGATCGTGGCCGAGATCGAGAGCACGCTGGCGGCCGAACTCGACCTGCAGCGCGAGGGTGCCAACGCCTCGGTGCTGCGGCGCTTCTGGGAGGGCTCCGACGACCTCTACGTGCCCGAGCCGATCTGGAGCCACAGCGCCGGACGCGCGCTGACCATCGAGCGCGTGCGCGGCATCCCCAGCGACGACATCGCAGCGCTCGACGCCGCCGGCATCGACCGCAAGGCGCTGGCGGCCAAGGGCGTGCGCGTGTTCTACACCCAGGTGTTCCGCGACAACTTCTTCCACGCCGATGCGCACGCCGGCAACATCTGGGTCGACAGCGACCCGGCGCGCAAGGCCAACCCGCGCTTCATCGCGCTGGACTTCGGGATCATGGGCCAGCTCTCCAGCGAGGACCAGTACTACCTCGCCGAGAACTTCATGGCGATCTTCAACCGCGACTACCGCCGCATCGCCGAGCTGCACGTGCAGGCCGGCTGGATGCCGTCGCACATCCGCATCGACGAGCTCGAGGCCGCCGCGCGCACCGTGTGCGAGCCATACTTCACCCGGCCGCTGTCGCAGATCTCGCTGGCCGAGGTGCTGCTGAAACTGTTCCGCACCGCGCAGCGCTACGAGCTGACCCTGCAGCCGCAGCTGATCCTGCTGCAGAAGACCCTGCTCAACATCGAGGGCGTGGGGCGCCAGCTCGATCCCGACATCGACATCTGGGCGGTGGCGCGGCCGGTGCTCGAACGCATCCTGGTCGAGCGCTACAGCCCGCAGCGGCTGATGGGCGAATTCCGCAAGCGTCTGCCGGAGATGATCACCCAGGCGCCCGAAGTGCCGCGGCTGGTACACGCCTGGCTGACCCAGCAGGTCGAGGGCAAGCACGAACTCGCGCTGCGCTCGCGCGACCTGGCCGAGCTGGTGCACACGATCAAGGGCGTGCAGCGGCGCACGGTGTCGGCGATCTTCGGCAGCGGCCTGCTGATCGTGGCCGCGATCCTGTACGGCCTGGAAGCCGGCGGCCCGCGCCTGCTGTCGATTCCCGCTGCCGCCTGGATCGCCGGCGTCGGCGGCCTGTGGGCCGTCGCCGCCGCCTGGCCGCGGCGTTGAGCAGGTGGGATTACCGGCCAGACCCTGCTCACTTGTAGGAGCGGCGGAAGCCGCGACCGGTGTCGCCGGGATCTGCGGTCGCGGCTTCCGCCGCTCCTGCGAGGAAGGGTTGCGCGGGTGAATCTCGACGTCCTCTACCGCGACGAGTTCCTCGCTGTCATCGACAAGCCTGCGGGCCTGATGGTCCACGACAGCAAGCTGGCGCGCGGGGAGACCGACTTCGCCGCCGACCGCTTGCGCGAGCAGTTCGGCATGCAGATCTTCCTTGTCCACCGCCTCGACCGCGCCACCAGCGGCTGCCTGTTGTTGGCGTTCGACCGCGACAGCGCGTCGGCGCTGGGCAAGACGCTGATGTCGCGCGAAGTGGCCAAGGACTATCTCGCGATCTGCCGCGGTTGGCCGGCGGACGCGGCGTTCACGGTCGACCACCCGCTCGACGGCGGCCCCGGCAAGCCGGAAAAGAAGCCCGCGGTCACCGGCTTCGAGCGCCTGGCCACGACCGAACTCGATGAACCGTCATCGGGGTTTCCGACCTCGCGCTACGCGCTGCTGCGCGCGCGGCCGGAGACCGGGCGCTTCCGCCAGATCCGCCGCCACCTCAAGCACCTGTCGCACCACCTGGTCGGCGACACCAGCCACGGCGACGGCCGCCACAACCGCATCTTCCGCATGCGCGGCATCCACCGCATGTTGCTGCATGCGCAGCGGCTGGCGTTCGCGCATCCCCGGGATGGCCGCCGGATCATCGTCGAGGCGCCGCCCGATGCACAGTTCGCGCGGGCGTTGGCGTTGTTTGCACCGACCGCTTCGACCTCCCGGTAGGCGCGGCGGAAGCCGCGATCGCTTTCGTCCGATCCGTGATCGCGGCTTCCGCCGCGCCTACCGGGAACAAGCGTGGGAGCAGGGCAGGGCAACGGAGCGGAGCGCGCCCTACAATGCCCGCCGGAGGCCCCCATGACCCAGCCGGCGATCACCATCCCCGAGCACGAAATCGTCGAGCGCTTCGTGCGCGCCGCCGGCCCGGGCGGGCAGAACGTCAACAAGGTGTCCACGGCGGTGGAGCTGCGGTTCGACGTCGCCAACTCGCCGTCGCTGCCCGAGCCGGTGCGCGCCCGCCTGCTGGCGCGGCGCGACCGCCGCGTCACCGGCGACGGCGTGCTGGTGCTCAGCGCGCAGCGCTTCCGGACCCAGGAGCGCAACCGCCAGGACGCGCGCGAGCGCCTGGCGCATTTCATCGAATCCGGCCTGCATGCGCCCAAGCCGCGCGTGGCCACCCGGCCCACGCGCGCATCCAGGCAGCGCCGCCTCGACGCCAAGCGCGAACGCAGTAACATCAAGCGCGGTCGCGGCCGCAGCAACCGCGACTGGGAATGACGCAACGCGCCGAGGGGAACGCATGACGCCAACGCACGACGACGTGGTCCTGCCACTGCCGCCGAACGCGCCGCGGGTAAAGCCCAACCGCTTCACCCGCTGGCTGGGGCGCACGATCCTGAAGCTCGGCGGCTGGCGCATGGTCGGACAGATCCCCGATATCCCGCGGCTGGTGCTCATCGGCGCGCCGCATTCGTCCAACTGGGACGGGCTCTGGGGGTTTTCGGCCAAGCTCGCGCTGGGCGTCGACATCCGCGTGCTGGGCAAGGATTCGCTGTTCCGGATCCCGGTGCTGGGCTACCTGCTCAAGCGCCTGGGCGTGATCCCGGTCGATCGCAAGGCCGCGCAAGGGGTGGTCGAGCAGGCCGCGGCGCTGATCCGCGGCAGCGAGAAGTTCTGGTACGGGCTGGCGCCGGAAGGCACGCGCAAGCGGGTGGAGCGCTGGAAGACCGGCTTCTGGAAGATCGCCAAGGCCGCCGACGTGCCGGTGCTGCGGATGTACTTCCACTATCCCGACCGCATCATCGGCTTCGGCCCGCTGTTCCACCTGTCCGACGACATGGTCGCCGACATGGCCGCGATCCGCGCGTGGTACCGGCCGTGGATGGGCAAGAACCGCGGCACCGCCTGAGCGGCGCGCACGGCGGCGAGGGTTCCGGCAGCCAGTCACTTGCGGTGCGCGGGCCGGACGCGTGGCCCGTTGCCTACTTCGCCGGGTTGGCCTTGCGTGCCGTGGCGCCGGTCGCGCGCGGGCGGCGCTCGCGCGGCTTCGCCTTGCCCGGTGCCGGGGCGCTGATCCGGGGGGCCGTGGGTGCGGGCGGCTCGTCGCCGTGCAGCGTCATCAGCGATTCCAGCAGCTGCTCGTCGGCGCTGGAGCACACGCCAAGCAGCAGGGCCTCGTCGCAGCCCTCGGCGACGGTGTAGGCGTGGCCCATGTTCGAATCGATGTACACCGACTCGCCCGGGCCGAGCACGATCGGGTCGTAGAACTCGGTGTGCACCTCGACCCGGCCCTCCAGCACGTGGATGTATTCCTCGCCGGAATGGCGCACCAGGTCGCCGAACTCGCGGATGCTGTTCGCGCGCACCCGCGTGAGCACCGGGATCATGCGCTTGCGGCGCAATTCCGGGCACAGGTAGTAGTAGTCGTAGTTGGGCGTGTTGACGCGGATCGCGTCCTCGATCCGGCCGATGCTGCGGCGCGCGGTCACGGCCGGTTCGGAGGCCTCGGCCTGTTCGGCGAACAGCTCGGACATGCGGATGTTGAGCCGCTGGCTGAGCTGCAGCAGCTTGTCGTAGGTCAGGGTCAGGCGGTCGTGCTCGACCTTGGACAGGGTCGACAGCGGGATGCCGCAGCGTTCGCTCATCTCCTTGAGCGTCCAGCCGTTGCGCGCGCGCAGCGAGCGTAGCAGGCTGCCGATGGTGGGATGTTGCGAGGTCATGCGCGTGGAGTTCCTGCGATTCGTCCGCGTCGCCGACACCGGCGACGCCGGGCATCCGCCTGCCCGTGGCGTCTATGATCCCCCGCGACGCCGGGTTTGCCAAATGGGTTGACAATTCTCTGATCAGGATGTTTATTGCGGAATAGAACATTCCACCGACCCGTGCGGCGTCACGCCCTGCGGCCGGTTCAACACGGGGCACGAGGGGAGACTTGGCGATGCGTCGGATCTGGATGATGGCGGGACTCTTCGGGCTGGCATTGGCGCGGCCCGCCCTGGCACAGGTGCCCGAACCCCTGCAGCCCCCGGCCGCGGAGCCCCCGGTGGCGACGGCGCCGGCGGAAGTGCCACCGCCCGATGCCGATGGCGACGGCGGCGCGCTGACGCAGGCCGATGCCGAAGCCTGGCTGGACGGTTTCGTGCCCTACGCACTGGCCGCCGGCGACATCGCCGGCGCCGTGGTCGTGGTGGTGAAGGACGGCCAGGTGCTGCTGCAGAAGGGCTACGGCTACGCCGATGTCGCCGAGCGCACGCCGGTCGACCCGGCCAACACGCTGTTCCGCCCCGGCTCGGTGTCCAAGCTGTTCACCTGGACCGCGGTGATGCAGCTGGTCGAGCAGGGCAAGCTCGACCTAGACGCGGACGTCAACGGATACATCGATTTCGAGATCCCCGCGCGCGACGGCAAGCCGGTCACGCTGCGCCAGATCATGACCCACACCGCCGGCTTCGAGGAGCAGATCCGCGCGCTGATCACCGCCGACGCCGAGGGGATCACGCCGCTGGGCGATGCGCTCAAGCACTGGGTGCCCCGACGCATCCACGCGCCGGGCAGCACGCCGGCCTACTCCAACTACGCGACGGCGCTGGCCGGCTACATCGTCGAGCGCGTGTCGGGCGAGTCGTTCGACGACTACATCGAGCGCCACATCTTCCAGCCGCTGGGCATGGCGCACTCCAGCTTCCGCCAGCCGCTGCCGCCGGCGCTGCTGGCGAAGATGTCCAAGGGTTATTCGAAGGCCTCCGACGGCGAGCCGAAGGACTACGAGTTCATCAGCCTCGCGCCCGCGGGCAGCCTGGCCTCGACCGGCGCCGACATGGGCCGCTTCATGGTCGCGCACCTGCAGGACGGCGCCTTCGGCGACGCGCGCATCCTCCGCACCGACACCGCGCGCATGATGCATTCCACCGGGCAGGCCTCCGTGGGCCCGCTCAACCGCATGATGCTGGGCTTCTACGAGACCTCGGTGAACGGCCACCGCGCGATCGCGCACGGCGGCGACACGCAGTGGTTCCACAGCGACCTGCAGCTGTTCCCGGACGACGGCATCGGCCTGTTCGTGTCGATGAACAGCTCCGGGCGCGACGGCGCGACCGGGCATGTCCGCAACGCGCTGGCGCGTGGTTTCGCCGACCGCTACCTGCCCGGCGAACCGGCGCCCGAGGCGGGCGTTTCCGAAGACGATGCCGCGCAACACGCGCAGCAGATCGCGGGCACCTACACCAGCAGCCGGCGCCCGGACAGCAACTTCATGTCGCTGGTCAACATGCTCGGGCCGGTCAAGGTGGTGGCCAACGAGGACGGCACGATCAGCGTGACCCTGGCGCTGGGGCCGGGCGGCGCGCCGAAGAAGTGGCGCGAGGTGGCGCCGTACCTGTGGCAGGACACCACCAGTGCCGACCGGCTCGCGGCCGACGTGGTCGACGGCAAGGTCACGCGCTTCACCATGGAGCCGTACGCGCCGATCATGGTGTTCCAGCGCCTGTCGGCCTGGCGGGCGCTGGCGATGCCGCTGCTGGCGGCGAGCCTGGGCATCCTGCTGCTGACGGTGCTGGCGTGGCCGGTCTCGGCGCTGGTGCGGCGCTACTACGGCGCGTCCTACCGGCTCGCCGGCAACGACGCGCGCGCGCATCGCCTGGTCCGGATCGCGGCGTTGCTGGTGCTGGTGGCCGTGGGTGGCATGCTCGGCCTTGTGGTCGCCATGCTCGGCAACCTGGCGCTGACCAGCCCCGACACCGACGGCCTGATCATCGCGCTGCGGCTGTTCGCCACGGTGGTGCTGCCGCTCGGCGCCGTGGTCGCGCTCTGGAATACCTGGCACGCACTGCGCGGGCAGCGCAGGCTGCTGGCCAAGCTATGGGCGGTGCTGCTGGCGCTGGCCTGCCTGTTCCTGCTGTGGATCGGCTTCGCCGACCACGTGATCGGGTTCGGCGCGAACTACTGATCGATGCACGGCCGGCTGCCGTCGCAGCCGGCCGCCCCGCCGCATGACCCGTCCAGGAGCGCGTGAAGCCGTGCCGGTCGAACTTGAATTGCACAACGAACCGCTGCCGCTGGCGGCGCCGTTCCGCATCGCCGGGCACGTCTTCGAGGCGATGCCCGCGACCGTGGTGACGCTGCGCGACGGCGCCTGCATCGGCCGCGGCGAGGCGGCCGGGGTGTTCTACAACGACGACCACCCGGACACGATGCTCGCCACGCTCGAGGCGCTGCGGCCGCGCATCGAAGCGGGCCTCGACCGCGAAACCCTGCGCACGCTGCTGCCCGCCGGCGGCGCGCGCAACGCGCTCGACTGCGCGCTGTGGGAACTCGAGGCGCAGCGCGCCGGCGTGCCGGTCTGGACGCTCGCCGGCCTCGACGCCGTACGCCCGCTGCTGACCACGTTCACGGTCGGCGCCGACGATCCTGCCGTGATGGCCGACCATGCGGCGGCCTTTGCCCAGGCGCGTGCGCTGAAACTCAAACTCACCGGTGATCCGGAACTCGATGCCGCGCGCGCGTGCGCGGTGCGCGCGCGCTGCCCGGACCCGTGGATCGGCGTCGACGCCAACCAGGGCCATGGCGCCGCGACCCTGCCCGCATTGCTGCCGGCCCTCGTCCAGGCGCGCGTCTCGCTGCTCGAGCAGCCCTGTGCCCGCGGCCGCGAGGACGAACTCGACGGCATCGCGCGCGTGCTGCCCTTCGCCGCCGACGAAAGCATCCTCGACCTGGCCGAACTCGAGGCGCGCCACCGCCACTTCGACGTCATCAACATCAAGCTCGACAAGTGCGGCGGCCTGACCGAAGGCCTGCTGATGGCCAGGCGAGCGCGCGAACTGGGCAAGCAGGTGATGGTCGGCAACATGTGCGGCACCAGCCTGGCGGCGGCGCCGGCCTTCGTGCTGGGCCAGTTCTGCGACGTGGTCGACCTCGACGGCCCGATCTTCCTGGCCGCCGACCGCACGCCCTCGGTGCGCTACGAGGACGGCTACATCTCCTGCGGCGACGAGGTCTGGGGCGCGAAGGCGGCCGCGTGAGCGCGGTGGCCGACAAGACCTGGTTTGGCCAGCCGCGCGGGCTGACGATCCTGTTCCTGACCCAGATGTGGGAGCTGTTCTCCTACTACGGCATGCGCACGCTGCTGGTCTATTACATGACCAAGCAGCTGCTGTTCGCGCAGGACAAGGCGTCCTTCATCTATGGCACCTACACCGCGATGGCGTACTTCACGCCGATCCTCGGCGGCGCGATCGCCGACCGCTGGCTGGGCAAGCGCAACGCGGTCGTGATCGGCGGCAGCATCATGGCCATCGGCCATTTCGTGATGGCGTTCGAGCCGATGTTCTACGTCGCACTGGCGACGATCGCGCTGGGCAACGGCCTGTTCCTGCCGAGCCTGCCGAGCCAGATCAACGACCTCTACGCCGCCGACGACCCGCGCCGCGGGCGCGCCTACAACGTGTACTACGTGGGCCTGAACGTCGGCGGCCTGCTGGCGCCGCTGGTCTGCGGCACGCTCGGCGAACTCTATGGCTGGCACTACGGGTTCGGCGCGGCGGGCATCGGCATGTTCCTCGGGCTGGTGATCTACCTCGCCGGACGGCGCTACCTGCCGCCGGAGCAGCCGCGCTTCGTGCAACCGGTGGCCACTCCGCAGGAAGTGCGCCGCGGCCATCGCAAGGTCTGGTGGCTGCTGCTCGGCGTCGGCATCGCGGCGACGATCTTCCGCGGCGCCTACGAACAGATCGGCAACACGCTGCCGCTGTGGATCGACACCGGCGTCGACCGCACGTGGCTGGGCCTCACGATCCCGATGACCTGGTTCCAGTCGCTCAACCCGCTGCTGGTGATCGCGATGACGCCGCTGCTGCTGATGGCGTGGCGGCGCCGCGCCGATGCCGGCCGCGAGAGTTCGCCGGCAACGCGCATGGCGATCGGCGCGCTGGTGGTCGCGGTGGCCTACGCGCTGCTGGCGACCGTGACCGCGCTGGCTGGCGGGGCGCGCGTGGACTGGCTGTGGGTGGTGGCGTTCTTCGTCATCCTGACCCTCGGCGAGCTGTACATCCTGCCGACCGGCCTGGGCCTGTTCGCCAACCTGGCGCCGCCGCGGCTGGGCGCGACCACGGTCGCGTCCTGGTTCCTCGCCATCTTCAGCGGCAGCCTGCTGGCCGGCGTGGTCGGCACGCTGTGGTCGAAGGCCAGCCACCCGGCGTTCTTCCTGCTGCTTGCGGGGCTTGCCGTCATCGCCGCCGCGCTGCTGTGGCGACTGGACCGGCCGATCCGCTCGCTGCCATGACCCGATTGCGCAAAGGAGTCCCGACCATGCCACGCCTGACGCTTGCCCTGCTCACGCTCACCCTCGCCGCCTGCGGCACGACGCCGGCGCCCGACGCGCCGTCGCAGCGCTACGACCTGCTGGTCCGCAACGGCGTGGTCTACGACGGCAGCGGCGCCGCGCCGCAGCGTGTCGACGTGGCCGTGCGCGGCGACCGCATCGCGGCGCTGTTGCCGCCGGGCAGCGATGCGTCTGCCGCCAAAGTGGTGGACGTGCAGGGCCGCGCGGTGGCGCCGGGCTTCATCAACGTGCTGAGCTGGGCGGTCGATTCGCTGATCGCCGACGGCCGCGGCATGAGCGACACGAAGCAGGGCGTGACCCTCGAAATTTTCGGCGAGGGCTGGTCGATGGGACCGCTCAACGACCGCATGAAGGCCGATGCGCTCAAGCAGCAGGGCGACATCCGCTATCCGATCGAATGGACCACGCTTGGCGAGTACCTCGATTTCCTGGAGAACCGCGGCATCACCCCGAACGTCGCCTCGTTCGTCGGCGCGACCACGGTGCGCATCCACGAGCTGGGCGAGGACGACGTTGATCCGACCCCCGGACAGCTGGCGCGCATGCAGGACCTGGTGCGCGAGGCGATGGACGAAGGGGCGCTGGGCGTCGGTGGCTCGCTGATCTATCCGCCGGCCGCGTTCGCGGAGACGCCGGAGATCATCGCGCTGGCGCAGGCCGCGGCCGAGTCCGGCGGCGGCTACGTCGCGCACATGCGTAGCGAGGCCGACCGCTTCCTCGAGGCACTCGGCGAAACCATCGCCGTCGCGCGCGCCACCGGCCAGCGCGCCGAGGCCTACCACCTGAAGGCGGCGGGCGAGAAGAACTGGCCGAAGATGGCGCAGGCCGTCGCCAGGATCGAGGCGGCGCGCGCCGAAGGCCTCGACGTCAGCGCCAACATGTATGCCTACACCGCCGGCGCCACCGGGCTCAGCGCCGCGCTGCCGCCGTGGGTGCAGGCCGGCGGCCACGAGGCGATGGTCGCGCGGCTGCAGGACCCCGCGGTCCGCGCGCGCGTGCTCGCCGAGATGCGCGACCCCGACGTCGACTGGGAAAACCTGCGCCTGCTCACCGGTTCCGACGCGCGCCTGATCCTGATCGACTTCAAGAACCCGGCGCTCAAGCCATTGACCGGCCGCACGCTCGAGGACGTCGCGCGCGAGCGCGGGACTTCGCCGGAGGAGACCGTGCTCGACCTGATCGTGGAAGACGATTCGCGCGTCGGCGCGGCCTACTTCCTGATGAGCGAGGACAACGTCGAGCTCGGGCTGAAGCAGCCCTGGGTGAGCCTGGGCTCGGATGCGGAATCCTCCGCGCCCGAGGGCGTGTTCCTGAAGTCGAGTACCCATCCGCGTGCCTACGGCAACGTCGCGCGCTTCCTCGGGCACTACGTGCGCGACCGCGGGCTGATGCCGCTGGAAGCGGGCATCCACCGCCTGACCGGGCTGCCGGCGGCGAACTGGAAACTGGCCGACCGCGGCTGCCTGCGCCCCGGCTGCTTCGCCGACATCGTGGTGTTCGATCCGGCAACGATGGCCGAGCACGCCACCTATGCCGCGCCGCAGCAGTACGCGACCGGCGTCGGCGACGTGTTCGTCAACGGCGTGCAGGTGCTGCGCGACGGTGAACACACCGGTGCGACGCCGGGCCGCGTGGTGCGCGGGCCGGGCTGGCGCGGCGATCGCGGGCCGGCGGCGCAGTAGTGCGCTGGCCGTGGCACCACGGGGGCAGTAATTCTCTGTGTGTATTGACAATTCTCTGATTGGGATCATGATCCCTGATCAGGACTTAAATCTAGAGCGGCCGGCGGCGCTGTCGCCTGGCCCACGCGCACTTCAAGCAACGACCCGGGGAGAACGACCATGACCGCATCCACGCCCACCGGATGTTCCCGCCGTTCGCGGCTGGCCCTCGCCATCGGCGCCGCCATGGCGCTGACGACCACCGGTGCCGCGCTGGCCCAGGACGCGGACCCGGCCGGATCCACGGCTGGCGACGCCGCGGCCGCCAATGCCACCGAGTTGGACCGCGTGATCGTGACCGCCAACAAGCGCGTGGAGAACGTGCGCGAAGTGGCGGCCGCGATCAGCGTGATCGGCGAGCAGCAGCTGGAGAACATGGGCGCGAACTCGCTCACCGACTATGCCGATCTGGTGCCCGGGCTGCAGGTGCAGGACGCCGGCTCGCCGGGCATGACCGCGGTCTCGATCCGCGGCATCGCCGCGCTTTCCTCTGGCGCCACCGTGGCCACCTATATCGACGAGGTGCCGGTGGGTTCGAGCGGCATCTACCAGGCGGCGAACATCTTCAACCTGGACCTGCTGCCCTACGACATCGGCCGCATCGAGGTGCTGCGCGGGCCGCAGGGCACGCTGTACGGCGCCGGCGCGATCGGCGGCCTGCTCAAGTACGTGACCCGCGAGCCGGACCTGCTCGCGCGCGAAGTCCGGTTCGGCGCGGGGCTGTCCTCGGTGTCCGACGGCGACCAGGGCTGGAACGTCCGCTTCGGCGCGAGCCTGCCGCTGCAGGAGGACCGGCTCGGCCTGCGGGTGAGCTACGCGCGCAACGAGCTGCCCGGCTATACCGACAACATCGTCGACGGCCGCCAGGACATCAACGGCGGCAGCCAGACCGGGGCGCGCGCGGCGCTGGCGTGGGACGGCGACGCCTTCGACCTGAAGCTCTCGGCGCTGCGCCAGACCGTCGACAGCGACAACAGCGCCAGCGTGGCGCTCGACCCGGTGACCGGCGCCCCGATGTTCGGCGACCTGACCGGCCAGGTCTGGCAGCCGCAGCCGTTCACCAAGGACCTCGACCTGTATTCGCTGACCCTGGACTGGGACCTGGGCTGGGCCGATTTCGTCTCGGCGACGGGATGGTCCGATACCAAGACCATGTACCAGCTCGATTCGTCGATCCAGTTCGGCGAGTTCGCCAACCTGCAGCTGGGCCTGCCCGAGCCCGGGCAGTCGAGCATCCGCTACACCCTCGACCTGGACAAGTGGACGCAGGAATTCCGCCTTAGCTCCAAGAGCGGCGGCCGCTTCGAATGGCAGGTCGGCGTGTTCCACACCCGCGAGGACGCGATGCAGCGGCAGTACGTGCGCCTGCTGCAGGGCGACGGCTCGGCGCTGCCGGCGCCGCTGGATGACATGTTCGGCGTACTGGCGGTGATCGAACTGCCCAGCGACTACAAGGAGACGGCGCTGTTCGCCAACGGTTCCTGGCGCATCGGCGACCGCTTCAAGGTCGACGCCGGCGTGCGCCAGGCGCGCAACGAGCAGTGGTTCAGCCAGAACGTGCCGACCGGCGTGCTGGCGCCGATCGGCGACGTGCCCGGCGAGTCCGACGAGGACGTGTTCACCTGGAGCCTGAGCCCGCAGTTCCAGATCAGCGACGACGTGATGGTCTACGCGCGCGCGGCCACCGGCTACCAGCCCGGCGGGCCCAACGTGGCGCTGCCCGGGATGCCGTCGAGCGTGGATTCGTCGATGCTGTCGAGCTACGAGGTCGGGCTGAAGTCGCAGTTCGCCGACCGTCGCGTGCAGCTGGACCTGGCCGCGTTCCGGATCGACTGGGACGACATCCAGGTCGCGGCACAGTTCAACGGCCTCGGCGGCCTGGTCAACGGCGGCGAGGCGAGCAGCGAGGGCCTGGAGCTGGCCGCGCTGTTCCGCCCGGTCGATCGCCTGCAGCTGGGCCTCAACGCCGCGTACACCAAGGGCAAGGTCAAGAACGACTTCGCCGCGAGCGTGATCCCGCAGCCGGGCTTCGACGTGGTCCTCAACTCCGGCCTGGCCGGCGACCGCATGCCCTACATCCCGAAGCTGGCGTGGTCGGCGACCGCGGAATACCAGTTCGACCTGGCCGGCGGCACGCAGGGCCAGGTCGGCGCCGCGCTGCGCTGGGTCGGCGACCGCGTCAACGACACCACCGAGCGCCAGCGCATCACCGCGCCGGGGGATCCCTCGACCATCCTGGACGAAGAGATCACCCCACCGGTGGCGCTCGATTCCTACCGCGCGCTCGATGTGTACGCGGGGATCGGCAAGGGCGGCTGGTCGCTGCGCGCCTACGCCAACAACGTGACCGACGAGCGGGCCTGGTCTTCGGTCAGTCCGGCGACCAGCGCGCTGACCGGCGTGACCATGCACAACGCCGCTGTGCCGATCCAGCCGCGGACCGTCGGCCTCGAGTTCGACTACCGATTCTGATCCGTCCCGCAACCCGAAGGGCGAACCGCCGCATGCCCAGTGCCGATCCACCGCCGCACCAACCCGATGTCCTCCCGCAGCCCTACCTGCTGTTCCTGGGCGACATCGTCGAGCCGGCGTACGCGAAGACCGCATTCGGCCTGCGCGACTGGGCGCGCGAACGCTGCATCGGCGAATTCGCCTGTGCGGGTGGCAAGGTCAGCGTCGGGCTGCCGTCGATGACGCCTGCGCAGGCACGCAGCGCGGGCGCTGGCTCGCTGGTGATCGGCGTCGCCAATCCGGGCGGGCGGATCCCCGACAGCTGGCTGCCATCGCTGTTGCAGGCGCTGGAGGCCGGGCTGGACCTGGTTGGCGGCATGCACGCGAGGTTGGGCGGGATCGCGGTGCTGCGCGAGGCAGCGGCG